>Ga0307515_10009426_pt1 | contig 18874 bp, 8 predicted proteins | sample 17_EM_MG_FD_194513 | JGI IMG/M metagenome (GOLD analysis project Ga0307515, IMG submission 194513) | Populus trichocarpa ectomycorrhiza microbial communities from riparian zone in the Pacific Northwest, United States - 17_EM | ecosystem: Host-associated > Plants > Roots > Unclassified | place...
GGTGAAACCTGACCAGGACGATCCTGACGACCATTTCTACTTTCACTCGTCAGGCGAAGTTCGAGTCAGGTCCGGTATTGATGTGGTTCGATCGAGGCGCGCGACCGAGACCATACGAGTGTTCCATCTGGATTGCGGTGCGCTCAAAGCAGCACGCAGACGCGCAGTGGAGGCATATCAAAGAAAGGATCCTGGAATCCTCGAGGCTCTGTGTGAATTTGATGAAGCTTCCAGGCGGGCGTTTATCAACGAAGAACTCTTGGCGACAGCACGCGAGCCGCATAGCTCCGTCATTCGGCACCTCTTCGAGAAGGTACGATGAGCTCCGCATACGCAGTCAGAACTCCACGTAAGCTCATTGAGGTGGCCTTGCCGCTGGACGCGATCAATACGGCCTGCGCAAGAGAAAAATCGATCCGCCACGGGCACCCAAGCACTTTGCACCTTTGGTGGGCGCGACGACCATTGGCGGCTGCGCGAGCCGTCATCTTCGCTCAGATGGTCAACGACCCTGGGTACCAACAGGGCGGCGGGTTCAAGTACGGGAGGAACAAGAAGGAAGCCGCCATCGAACGTGCGCGGCTCTTCAAGATCATCGAAGAGCTCGTGCAATGGGAGAACACCACGAATGAGGAGGTGCTGGAGCGTGCTCGGGTTGAGATTCGACGCTCGTGGCGCGAAGTCTGTGAGCTGAACCGAGACCATCCTGAAGCGGCCGAATTGTTCGACCCCGCGAAGCTTCCCGCCTTTCACGATCCATTCGCCGGAGGCGGCGCTATTCCGCTGGAAGCTCAGCGACTCGGGCTAGAAGCCTATGCATCCGACCTCAACCCGGTGGCCGTGCTCATCAACAAGGCCATGATAGAAATTCCACCCAGGTTTGCTGGGTGCAGCCCAGTGGGGCCAACGATAGAAGAGCAAGGGCATGGAGGGGTGCTCGCACTCTCGCAGTCGTGGCAGAACGCGGGCGGTCTTGCGGAGGACGTACGTCGGTACGGGGCATGGATGCGAATCGAAGCCCGGCGACGCATCGGCCGGCTTTACCCGCCCATCGAGGTAACGGCAGCGATGGCGCGCGAGCGGCCCGATCTCCAAGCGCTGGTTGGCGAGAAGCTCACTGTGGTTGCGTGGCTCTGGGCCCGCACGGTAAGAAGCCCCAATCCCGCATTCGCGCATGTGGCCGTGCCACTGGCGTCCAGCTTCATACTCTCGCCGATGTCTGGCAAGGAAGCCTTCGTCGAGCCGGTGATTGAGGGCAGCGGATATCGCTTTACCGTACGAGTGGGCGAGCCGGCGGATGTCGTGTCGGCGAAGAACGGCACGAAGCTCGCGCGTGGAGCGAACTTCCAATGCCTCATGTCGAGCACGCCGATTCCAAGCGAGCACATTAAGGCGGAGGGCAGAGCAGGACGTCTGGGAGCGCGGATGATGGCCATCGTCGCCGAAGGCAAGCGTGGACGCGTCTACCTCGCGCCGACAGCGGAGCACGAGGCAATCGCCGAGGAGGCCAAGCCGGCGTGGCGACCGGAGGGCTCCTTCGTCGAGGACGCGCGAGCTTTTACACCCTGCATCTACGGAATCAAGGAGTGGCAACACCTCTTCACCGCCCGTCAACTGGTGGCCCTCACGACATTCTCCGACATCCTAGCGGATGCGCGTAAGCTGGTGAAGCGCGACGCGCTCGCCGCCGGGTTTCCTGATGATGGCAAGGGCCTCGATAACGACGGCGCGGGCGCGGATGCGTACGCCGAAGCAGTCGTCGTGTATTTGGCATTCCTCGTCAGCAAGCTTGCAGACAAGGGGTCCACGATCTGCACTTGGGATGCCGGTCCCGCGTCGAATCGGACGGCCTCGGGCCGATCAGCGCGTGTTGCAACAGTTCGCGTGACATTCGGCCGGCAGGCGCTCCCGATGACTTGGGATTTCGCGGAGGTGAACTTCTTTAGTGAGTCCGTCGGCAGCATCGCGACCGTTGCTAAGACGCTCAGTCAGCCCCTTGCATACCTGTCCGCCAGCGCGCACGTCGGCCACGCACTGCAGGCTGATGCGCAACTACAGACACTCAGTCAAAGGGCCGTCGTATCGACTGATCCTCCTTATTATGACAATGTCCCATATGCAGATCTTTCGGACTTCTTCTACGTCTGGCTGCGCCGCTCCATGAGACCTGTGTTTCCTGGCCTCTTCGCGACGCTCGCCGTTCCCAAGGCCGAGGAATTGGTCGCGACGAGCTATCGCCACGGCGGCAGGGAGTTAGCGGCCGCCTTCTTTCTCGAGGGCATGACGAAGGCAATGCATCGTCTTGCGGAACAGGCTCATCCGGCCTTCCCTGTTACGATCTACTATGCGTTCAAGCAAACCGAGAGCGATGCCGATGGCGCAACTTCCAGCACTGGCTGGGATGTATTTCTTGAGGCAGTCATTCGATCTGGACTCGCCATCCGTGGCACCTGGCCGATGCGAACCGAGCTTGGGAATCGCATGCGAGGGTCAGAGTCTAATGCCCTTGCGTCGAGTATCGTTCTGGTGTGCGGCAAGCGTCTCGCTACGGCGGCGACAGTCTCTCGGCGCGACTTTCTGCGTGAGTTAAACGGAGTTCTTCCCGAGGCCCTGGACGAAATGACCAAGGGCTCGGGCGACGGCCGGTCACACGTGGCACCGGTAGATCTCTCTCAGGCCATTATCGGACCGGGCATGAGTGTGTTTTCCAAATACTCCGCAGTGCTCGAAGCAGACGGAAGACCAATGAGCGTCCGCACCGCTCTTCAGCTAATAAATAGCTTCCTTGCGGAAGACGACTTCGATCCCGACACCCAGTTTTGCCTCCACTGGTTTGAGCAGAACGGTTGGAAGGCCGGCAAGTTCGGCGACGCGGATACGCTCTCCCGTGCGAAGGGCACCAGCGTCGATGGTGTGAAGGCCGCAGGTGTCATCCAGTCCGGTGGTGGCGTCGTCCGCTTGCTCAACTGGTCCGAGTACGCCACCTGGGCCCCCAAGACGGACAGCCGCAACCCGGTCTGGGAAACGCTGCACCACTTGATTCGCGCGCTCAAACAGGACGGCGAGATCGGCGCCGGCGGTCTGCTCGCGGCTGTGAAGGACAAGGGTGAGCCTGCGCGGCAGCTCGCTTATCGCCTCTACACGGCCTGCGAGCGGCAGGGCTGGGCCGAGGATGCTCGGGCCTACAACGAACTCATCACGAGCTGGGCCGGCATCGAAGCCGCCGCCAACGCGGCGCCCAACGAGCCTACCCAGGGCAAGCTGTTTGACTGACCTGGCACGCAACGGGAGCAGAACCAGATGAAGCCTTGGCGCGAAGTAGCAGTTCCTCATAGCGACGTGCTCGGAGGCACATTCCTCCAGTCCGAGTTCGCGGCCGACATCACCGCGGTTCGCGATGGCAAGGCGATGCCGGAGTACCAGGATGCGGCGCAGTTTTTCGAGCGAACCTTCATCACCGAGGGCATGCGGCTGTTGCTCGTCCAAGTTGCCCAGCGGCTAAACGGCAAGGGAGGCGAGCCGGTCATCCAGCTGCAGACTGCCTTCGGTGGCGGCAAGACGCACACGATGCTGGCGGTCTTCCATCTCACGACACGGAAGTGCGCGCTGTCCGATTTGGCCGGCATTCCTGCTCTCGTAGAACAGGCCGGATTGATGGACGTGCCGCAGGCGCGGGTCGCGGTGCTTGACGGCACAGCTCACGCGCCTGGACAGCCCTGGAAGCACGGTAAGCTGACCATCCGTACGCTCTGGGGTGAGCTGGCCTGGCAACTCGGCAAGGAGGACGGATTCGCCCTCGTCAAGGAGTCCGATGTCGCTGGCACGTCACCTGGCAAGAACGTGCTCCAGGCGCTGCTCGAGACCCATGCACCGTGCGTCGTCCTGATCGACGAGCTGGTGGCCTACGTCCGGCAGTTCTCGGAGGGTTCGGCCCTGAGCGGCGGCACCTTCGACAGCAACCTGTCGTTTGTGCAGGCCCTCACCGAGGCGGCCAAGCTGGTGCCGACGGCCATCATCCTCGGCTCGTTGCCCGAGTCGGAGATCGAGGCCGGTAGCCAGCGTGGCGTCGTCGCGCTGCGGGCGCTGGAGAAAGCCTTCGGGCGCATCCAGGCACTCTGGAAGCCGGTGGCTACCGAGGAGGCGTTCGAGATCGTACGGCGGCGCTTGTTCGAGCCCGTGCGCGACGAGAAGGCCCGCGAGGCCGTCTGCCGCGCGTTCGCCGACGCGTACGTGGCGGAAGGTTCCAAGCTTCCAACCGAGACGCAGGAAGCGCGCTACGTCGACCGCCTCAGGCAGGCGTATCCGATCCACCCCGAAGTCTTCGACCGACTCTACGAGGACTGGACGACCATCGACGGCTTCCAGCGCACCCGCGGTGTCCTCAAACTCATGGCCAAGGTCATCCACCGGCTGTGGAAGGACGAGAACAAGGATCTGATGATCCTGCCCGGCAGCCTGCCGCTGTACGACAGCGGCGCGCGCAACGAGCTGACCTACTACCTTCCGGCCGGCTGGGACGCCGTGATGGAGAAGGACATCGATGGCGAGCGCGCCGAGACCGCCGAGCTGGAGGCCCGGGAGACTCGTTTCGGCGCCGTGAACGCGGCCCGCCGGGTAGCACGCACCATCTTCCTCGGTAGTGCCCCTGCGTCGGTCGGCACCAAGTCGGGCATTCGAGGTCTCGACCGCGGGCGCGTGCTGCTCGGCTGCCTGCAACCCGGCCAGACGGCCTCGGTCTACTCCGATGCGCTCAACCGCTTGGCCGATCGGCTGCACTACCTGAATAGCTCGGGCGACAAGGTCCAGGATGCGACGCGGTTCTGGTTCGACACGCGCGCCAACCTGCGCCGCGAGATGGAAGACCGTAAGCAGCGGTTCGACGACCTCCGCGACGTCCGCGTCAAGGCGAGCGAGGTGCTCAAGAAGCTCTCCAGCGGTGCGACGCTGTTCGACGGTGTCCACGTCTTCACACCCCATGCGGACGTGCCCGACGACGGCGCGCTGCGCTTGGTGCTCCTGTCGCCGGACCAGTGGTACTCGCGCGATGAGTCGCGCCTCGCCTTCGATGCAGTGCTGGACTACGTCCGCAACAACGGCAGCAAGCCGCGCTATCGCGGCAATCGGCTCGTGTTCCTCGCGGCCGAGCACGCTGCTCACGGCCGATTCGCCGACTGCATCCGCATCGCGCTGGCCTGGGACTCCATCGTCGAGGATGTGAAGGACGGTCGCCTCAACATCGATCTCCTTCAGCAGAAGCAGGCGGAGAAGGAACTGGCCGCGACCGAGAGCGTGCTGCCTCGCGTCGGTCGCGAGTGCTACAAGTGGCTGCTCTGTCCCGTGCAGCATGCGGCCACGGAGACCAAGGTAACGGTCGAGCCCTTCCCTCTGAACACCAGTGGCTCGGCCCTCGGTGGTGAGCTCGAGCGCGTGTGTGTCGAGAACGAGCTGGTGATCACGGCCTGGTCACCGATTCACTTGCGCGCCAAACTCGCTGAGCTGTACTGGAAGCCCGAGAAGGTCGCGGCCGGGGCGATGGCGTTCTGGGAAGACACCCTGCGCTATCTCTACCTGCCTCGACTGCGGGCGCGGAACGCTCTCGAGCAAGCCATCGGCAAGGGCGCCGCGAGTCGAGACTTCTTCGGCACCGCCTACGGCCAGCAGGACGGCAAGTTCGACGGCTTCAAGCTGGGCGACGCCAACATTCAGTTCGATGGCACGCTGCTGCTGGTCGAGCCCGAGGCCGCGAAGGCTTACGAGGCCGCTCACGTGGCGCCGCCGGTTCCACCTGTTGGGCCCGGTGGGAGCGAGCCGACAGGTACGACGCCGGGCGGCCGACCGAAGTCAGGGTCGCGGCCCCTGCCCGTTGTTGGAGCCAAGCCCGGCGACACCGCCGCGCCGAAGTCCCACTCCTTCATCGGGACCGCGGAGGTGAAGGCCGCCACCGCCAAGCTGCGCCTCGTGCAGATCGCCGAGGAGATCATCAGTCTGCTCACCAGCGATCCCCAGGCGACCGTGAACGTGACCCTCGAGATTACTGCCGAGTTTCCCAACGGCGTCTCCGAGACTACCAAGCGGGCCGTCTCAGAGAACGCCGCCAACCTGGGGTTCAAGAACAAGACGTGGGAATAGCGGCTCTCCACCGGCGTAGCCCAAGGAACCCACTGAGAAATAGGTCCAACTAATCACCATCACATCGCGGACGCGATCGCGATCCGCGGTTCGGTGATCACGATGCGGCGGTTTCGGCGATCACGATGGGTGAAATACGCAATGTAAGAATGCAACTGCACTCTCGGCATGCTGTCGATGAGGCATCGGTTGTGCGGAATCAAGGACGCGTCGTAATAGTGACACCGTCCGGTTCGACGGATACTTCCAGAGCTGGCCACATAGGAACGAGCGCGCCTCCCCTGTAAGGGACTCCTCTTCTAGCACGTCCAGAAGTGCTTCGCCCGCCGGCGAACCGGGAGAGCGGGCGGCAGCGGTCGTGGCCGCCGCGGGCGGTATGCGCATCGCCAGGCGACCCAGATGGGGCACAGCGTGGTCCGCCTCGATGTGCTCGTCGCGGAGATCGCGCACTTCCAGGGCCCGCAACGCGGAGCATGCGCCGATCGTGTGAGCGGCCGAACGGTCCGCAGGCGCCACCTGGATGGCATGTGCTCCGGGCAGTTACTCGTCCACTCGCCAGCCGCGATCGCGAAGTCGCAGTAGTCCGTCGCGAATGGCTTGCGGACGTTCCGGCGCATCGGCCCAAGGGGACCAGAATACTTCGAGGACGAGACGAAGTGCGCCGTCGAGGTTCGTGATCCGCACGGACACCGGATCGGGTACTCCGTCTGGAACCGTGGGTGCATGCACCCAGCCATGGTCAACAGGGACCTCGATCTCGCCCGCGTAGCACCTGACGGTGAGCGTCTCAGCCGGGGTGGGGGCGGGGAGGCGGGCGCGTGAGCCCGCGATGCTGAGCTCGCGAAGCGATGGCTCGTGTCGGGCGTCGCGGTGCGCTTCGGAGAACGTGCCGCCGAGCCAGGCGATGGTCGCGTTGGTATCCAGGACCGAGCTCCGGGACTCGATGGGGCGATACGTCGGATCGACCCGGACGTTGGAGGCGGAATCCCGGCGCAGGAGGTGAAAGGGGGCGCTCGGCCGCTGCGATGCCTCTGTGAGGGTGTCGTGGTCATAGAGGCCGGTACGCATCTCGAGGGCCACGATGTCGAGCCATCCATCCGCGAGCGCGAAGAGTGCGGCGACAGCCTCGCATGCCACCGCTTGCTCGTCGGCATTCTCCGGTGCTTCGTAGCTCCAGCGGATGTGTGTTTGAGGGGACTCGGACGCTTCCACGATGTTCATGGCTCGTTCTCCGGTACTACTTTTTCGCGAGGGGAGACCAGGTGGAGGTGGCTGGATCGAATCTGAACTCGACGATCACACGCCCGGTGTGACGATCTACGACCGTGATCTGATGGAGGAGCTGGTTGTCCGGGACGGTTGATATATGTACGGCCATGTTCGCGAACAGATTGCCCTCTTTGATCCGCAGGCCGTTCTTGGTGTGGAGAACTCGGTTGCCATCCGCATCGATGATCCGAGTGCCTTTCTTGGTCGTCGTGGGCTTCGAAAGCTCGGCATAGATCGTGAGGTGGTGTTCGCCAGGAATCGGGGCGTGGTCGGCCACGCGGCTTCGAGCTTTGCCGATGCCATGCTTCACGCCGGGCGATAGGTCTGCGTCGGCCTCGAGCGGGGTCGCAATCGAGGTCACCTCGACGCTCTTTTCGATGGTGCCACCTCGCGTTTCGATGGTCTGGTCAAAGGACCGCATCCGATCGCCGCTGGTTCGCAGCGGTGCGCGCTGGTCGTTACCGATGTGCACCACGCTCCTGGGGTTGCTGGCCACCTGTCGCTGCGCCTCGCGTAGCTCGAGGACGAGGTTTGTAAGGTGGGCGCTCGTCTTGTTAGCACCGAACGCGACCCAGTCCTGGATACCCTTGAGGCGGCCGGCTTGTTGCAGCTTGATGACGTTCTCCAGCTCGGTGACCGCTGCGGAGTCGGCGAACCTCGCGAGAAAGTCCTTGCCGATGGAAATCGCGGTCGTCGACGGAACCTTTGCTGTGGCGAGCGCAGTCGCGAGTCGCTGGCTGTCCGCGACACTCACCCCAGCCTCGTGTGCGTTGGCGCGCATGATGGCGAAGCGGAGGTCGTCGGCGCTGCCGTCCGTCATGAGCAGCAGGATCTGCGGAAGGCGGTGCTCGGCCTTCACGAGGTTCATGATGGCGGGTTCCTCGCGGATCGCGCGGCCGAGCTTGGCGAGCTCGGGTTCCGCCACACCCTTGAGGCCGTGCAGGGCCGAGTCGTCGAGCATCGACAGGGCCATGCACGCCTCGTCGCTGAGCTTGCTGGCAACCGCCTTGCCGAGGGCAGACTCGAGCTTGGCGCGGAATTCGCGCATCTGGCCGTACGACACGGCCAGCATGGCGCCCGCCATGATGAGGTTGGTCACGACGCGGATCACGGCCTCGCGCTTCTGCTCGGGGCGGAGCTGATCGTTGTCGATGATGTCGGCGATCTGCTGCACGCCCTCGACGCCGATCAGTAGCGCGCTGGCGCCATCCGCGACGAAGTTGGCCCACAGCAGGAACCTGGTGGCCCGGTTGGCGAGCAGGATGCCGGGGCCGGCGGCGATGCCTCGAATGGCGCCGCCGGCGTTCATCAGGCCGCTCGCGATGTTGACGATGTCGAGCGCGACGCCGCTACCGGAGATCTCGGCGTTGTGCAGGCGCTCGTAGAGGCTGACCGCGCCGGCGGCCGCGTTCAGGCCACCGGCGACGACCATGGCGACCTGGAGCGACTGGCCACGCGTGACCGGTGCGGCGAGGATGCCGACGCCGAGCGCGACCATGCCACCGATGCTGAGGTTCGAGGACAGCCGATCGAACGTGCCCTGGCCGGTCGTCTCCTTCTCGATCATGTGGAAGTCGATGCCGAAATGATTGGGCGGCACGTTCAACCGCAGGCGGCCCTTGGGGTACTTGCCGAGGCTGAGGAACTCCTCGATGACCCCGGGTCCGCTCGAGCTGGTGTACTCGAGCCGGTTGGACCTGGGATCGATCCCGGGCGTCGCGTCGATGAGGAGAAACGTCGACGGGTCCTGCTTGCCGATGAACAGTCGGAGCTGAGTCGGGTTGCCGCTGGCCTCGGACACGTGCACCGCGCGAACCGGCAGCTTCTCGCCCTGGATCTTCCCGCCCAGGTCGTCGAGATGCTCCATGTACTGGTCGTGCTTCTCGAGCGACTTCATGTCGCTGCCGCTGAGGATCGTCTGGAGATAACTGCCCTCGCCGACGTCCTTGCCGGCAGCATCCTTCGCCTGGTACCAGACGACCCAGAAGCCGGCGTGCTCGGCGGGCATCGCGACCGTGGCGCCTGTGCCAAGGTCATAGCCTTGGCGGCCGGCCACGGCGACCATCGGCTTGCCACCGAGCGTCGCAGGTGGCTTGTCCCTGGTCTGTGCCGAGACGTACCAGTGACAGGTGACGGGCTTGCTCCGGTCCTCGCGGGCGTCGTGTGCACTGAACCCGAGCGTGCCTTCGGAGATCGGCGATGGGTTCGGCGCGCTGGTCGCGATGCCAAACTGATGGTCGCGATTCTGGGTATCGGGGTCGCCGGGGCGCAGCAGCGCGGTCTGCACCGACATCGTGTCGTGGAACTTGTCGAAGCTGTCTGGCGCTCCGGGGAGCTTCTGCTCCGCTTCATGGATCGCGCGCTCGATGTGGGTGACCTCGATGACGTGATCGATGTGGAGTTCGTAGCCGACGAAGGTGCCATGGTCGTCGACGCCCGCGCGCACCCACACTCGCGTCTTGTACACGCCGGGCTTCGACAGCGGGACGGTGGTCGAGCCGACGTTGTGCGCATTGACGAACAGGCCATTGGGGCCGACCGCCGCCGAGGGAATCGGATCTGGACGGCCGACGCCCGTGATCGATTGCATGTGGAAGCCGTCGGGGCCGTCGTGGGTCCACTGGTGGGCGCCGAGGCGCACGGTGAGGCTCTTGGGGCCGAGCACAGTGTACTGGACATGCGAGCCCTTGATCGCCTTGTGACCGTCGGAGTAATCGGGATCGGTCACGAGCTTGCCGCCGAGCTCGGCGAGCTTGTCCTCGGCCGCCTTCCCGTGCAGCTCGACGACCTTCGCCGGCCCGGGCGCGCGCTGGACCTGCAGCCCGGTGGGTTGCCGCTGGATCGCCGCTGCGTCGCCGGCCGACGCCGCGAGATCGCTCCCTGCATCGACGCCCCCGTAGCGATCCAGCAGATCCTCGGCAGACCGACCTGCGACGACGCGATCTGCGACCTGGTTGGCGTGATCTTCGTGCGCATCGCCGATCTCTCCCACGCCACCTTTGAGGTGGACGCCCGCGCGCTGCTGGACGACGTGGGCGGCTTCGTGGGCGGTCGTATGCAGGTCGGGGGATGACGCGAACGCCACGTGATCGCCTGTTGCGAACGCCTGGGCCCCCATCGCGCCTGCGCCCTTGGCGGCGGCGTCATCTGTGTGCGCTTCGATGTTGCCGATGCCATGGCGGCCGAAGGCGCGCTGGATGACTCCGGCGAACGGTAGCGGCTGCGAGCTACCTGCGATGCCTCGCGCGGCGGCGGCGTGAACGTTCGCTGGCCGCGCAGGATCCTGCCGGTCGCTCGCCGAGGCCGGACCGGCTGCCGTCCTCAGTTGCTGGACGAGAGTTTGCTTGCCCGGCGCCGCATGGCCAGGACGTGTCCCAGGCTTCGCAGCGCCGCTTGGCCCGGAAGAGCTCCGGCGATCGCGCTCGGACATCAGACCTCCCTCTGCCCCTGTCGCCCGTCGTCGGCTTTCGGCGTCGAGAACGTATCCGAGCGTGTCCGCGAGCAGGGTGCGCCGCGAAGGCAACCCTCGCCTGGGATCATCGAAGCGTACGCCGCGGTACGAAAACTACCTTGACGGCACCGGATGCCGGCGCGCAACCGCTGCTTGATCCCCCGGCTCGTCACGTAGGCAGCATACGACCGGGTTCCAGGCATCTGTCCGCACCCACGCCGAATTGACGGGTCGGCTCGAGTTTTCGCAAAAACCGTCAGCGCGGGAAGACCGGGGAGGCGCGCGTCGATCAGCAGCGCAAGACCTCCGCGGTCACCGCCGTCGGTTGCCCTTCCGTTCGGCCGCAGTTGTTGCAGATTCTGCAACAACTGAGAGCCCGCCCTCTCCGCTGTCTCAGAAGCTTCCTGCCCAGCCCAGCAGGGCATGCCGTGGTCCCGCCGCGATGATCGGAATTGGCGCACGATGCCGACGAGCAGCTTCCGAGGCGCCCGAGGTCCCTGCTGTGTCGCCTTCGCGATGCAAGAGCCAGAGCCCGACGCCGGTCATCGCGAGCCCCGCGGTGCCCACGATCAGGCCGATGCGCTCCGTCTCGCGATAGTACCGGCTATCGTCCCGCGCATCCTCGTCGGTGAAGAACAGCGTACCGCCGGCGATGATCGCCGAGGCGCCCGCACCGAGGGCTGCGGCCGTGAGTCGCTTCGTCGAGCGAGCCTCGCGAAGCCACAGGTAGGTTCCACCACCGAGCGCGACAGCGCCGCCCACGACGACCTGGACAGCCGCCGTCCTGCGATCCTCGCGCACGGTCCCATCCGCGTGTCCGGTCATGTAGAGCAGGCCGCCGGTGGTGATGGCGATCAGCCCCGCCGCGCCGACCGCCTTCGCCGGGGTTGTCGTGGTGGAAGGGCCGAGCGACGCCCTCGCGGCGAGCACGCCTACCGGCTCCTTGCCGCCGTTCGGGATCACGTTCAGCTCGGGACTCACCGTGCCATCGGCGAGGTACTTGGCGAGCGAGCGGATGTTCGTCACGCGGTCACCGTCCAGCGTGGTCACTGCGCTGCGAAACATCGCACCGCCAGCGCGATAGATCGTGCCGATCAACGCCGGCCGCCCCTGGAGCTCGAGTGTGCCGACCACCGCGATCACGCCTTGCCCGCCCCAGCGTCGCGCCAGCTCGCCGGCGAACATGGCTTCCTTTCCGCGCTCCGCCTCCGTCGTGAACACCAGCCCGATCCATGGCCCGGTGACCTTCAATGCCGTGTCGACATCCCACACGACGTTGAGGTTCGTGTCCTCGTTCGCCCTGACCTCCACCTCGTATTGCAGGCCCGCCGTCGCGGGTACCTGGACGAACACGTGATGCTTGCCCGGGATCATGTCCGCCACGGCGGCCTTGCCGATCCCGCGGATCTGACCGTCGACGAAGACGACGGCCTGCTCGTTCCCGGACGTCACGAACAGCTGCCCGGTCCCGCCCGCCAGGATCTGCTTCGCGATCGTTCGATAGAGCTGCTCGGCCGGCGGCCCGTACTCGGCGCGAGAGATCGGCCGCGTCCGGAACACGCGGATCAGGTGGGTCATCGTTTCCGCGCTCTGGCTTGTCCGGCCCAGCTTCGCTTGGCTCAGCGCCAGGGCGACCAGCGCCTTGAACGTTGCGTCGAGATTCTTCGTGTCGGCGACCAGCAACGCGGGGTTGCGGTTGACCTTGGCAATCGCAGGAACCAGCTTCTTCTCCGCCTCGGCGAACAGCCCCTGGGCCCAGTCGTCGTACCCCAGCTCGATGGGGTGGATGATGTCGGCCACTGTGAGCCCCGGATCGAGGATGCCGGGGCGCGGCATGCGTCCACCGAGGATCCGCGCGATCGTCGATGGCTTCGCCGCGAATCCCCTGGCTTCGAGCTCGTCGTCCAGAACTGGCGTGATGTGGTCGGTCTCGTTCGGCGCCGAGGACCCGACCCGAGCATGCAGGACGATGATCGGCTCGCCGGCGGGCGCGCCGTGGGCTGCGCCGGACGCTGTCAGCACGCTCGCGAAGGCGGCGTGGACGAACCACCGCAGCCCCGCGTGCGCGAGGTCAGACTGCGTACGCGTCGTCATGCTCGGCTCCCCTCTCCCTATGGCTTCCGTTCGTCGGCTCCCAGGTCACATGCAGCGCCGACCGGGCGTGCATCGCCATCGACGTCAACGCCCATACATGAGCCGGCGGCGTCCACGATCGTGCTCGGGCTCGCCGGCGTCAGGTGATAGTCGAGCGGCGTGCTGTTCGGATGGACGAACATCGGCGTGTTGTCGACCGGTCCCGTTCCGGCGCTGATGAACGAGTTCCCGAAGCTGCAGATGCCCAGCGTCTGCACGTTGCCTGCAGCGCCGCCCGTGTTGCGGAAGATCAGGTTACCCGGGGCGACGAATCCGGTGCGATCGCACAGCACGCCTCCCACACTGAGCGTGTCACCGCTCGCGAGGTTGTCGACGATGGTGTTGAACTCGAGCACGCTGGGGTCGACGATGCCGACGGCTCCCACGCCTCCGGAGTTGGCCATCGTCGTGTTGCCGTTGCGGTAGATGAAGTTGTTCCTGATCGTGAACGGGGTCGTGGAGGTCAGGATTCCGCCGCGGTTGTTGCTGGCGACGGTGGAGCGCGCCACGGTCAGCGTGCCGCCGTTGGCGGAGATGCCCCCGCCGGTGTTCGTGGACAGCGTTGACTGCTCGACCGTCACGATGCCGTCGTTCATCGAGACCCCCGGTCCGGTGTTGCCGGAGATCGTCGACTGGGCGATGATCACCATGCCGCTGTTCACCGAGATCCCGGGACCCGTGTTGTCGGCGAGCTTCGCGCGGGTGAGCGTCACGGTCGCGGTGCTGCCCGGCTGCACGGAGATACCCGGGGTGTTTGCTCCCGAGGCCCCGCTGATCTCCAGGTCGTAGATCGCGACCTGGCTCGATCCCTCGATCTGCAGCAGGATGCCGTTCATCGTGTCCGTGAGCTTCGCGCCGGGATCGGCGAGGAACGTCACGTTCGTGCTGTTCAAGACGACCTTCTCGTTGGTCGCGCGCTGGAACTTGATGAAGAGGCGACTCGTCTTGAGAGCATCGCTCACCTTCTTGCAGGGGCTGGCCTTCGTGCACGTGGTGCCCATGCCGGCGGGGTCCACGTAGGCGACACTGGTATCGTCTCCACACGAGCCATCCGGGAGGCACGCGCTCGAGGAGCATTCGCTGTGCGCCGAGCACTTCCTGCACGTGTCGTCCGCGCCACAGACAGGCATGGTCCCCATGCACGCGTCGTGCTCCGCGGCCGTGCATTGCACGCAGGTCATCTTGTCGATGGCACACACCGCCGTGGGCGACGAGCACTGCGCGCTGGAGGTGCAACCACCGGCGTCCGGGAATGTCTTGCGGCAGTCCAGATCAGTGGGGTGTGCCGTGCAGTACGCCGGGTTGAGCTTGTCGCCGAGGATCGAGCTGCAGCCCGTCGCGGCAGCGATCATGGCCCCGAGCACGAACCACGAGTATCGAACCAGCATGACCCTTGTCTCCCGGTGGTCCTTGAAGCGGGGCATCAGAAGCTCCTCGTCCATCCGACAACAGCGCCACCGGGGACGGCGGCGACGGTCGGGGCGCTTGCGCTGGGTCCGCGCCACCACAGGTACACGCCAGCGCCGATCGCGGCGACGCCGGCGAGCCCGGTGACGACGCCGAGCGTCGTCGCGTGCGTGTGCTTGTACTTGTCGTCCGGTCCATCCTGCCGGCCGAGATAGACGAGGACGCCCGAGGTCACGACGGCGGCGCCGCCAGCGCCGATGAGCGTTAGCGGGACGACCCGCGACGGCTCCGGTGGCGGCCTGGTCGTGGGCTTCGGTCCGGTATCGGACTCATGCAACGTGACCGAGACCTCGGCCGTCTTCCCTTCCTCGGCCTGGATCGGGATCGTCTGCGTGAGGTACCCGGGCTTCTCGATGATCACGACGTGCGACCCGGGGTACGTGTTGAACGTCGTGTTCGTGGCCCCGATGGGTTCTCCATCGAGCGTGATACGGGCACCCACGGGCGTTGACTTGACCTCCAGCACGGTTCGGCCCACGCGGACCGCCAGCTCCTGGACGAGCTGCTGGGTCAGCTCGGTGGACGCCTGCGTCAGCTTGTCATCGGTGCAGTGCTCGCAGAACCGCTGATGGATCACGAGCGCCCGGGGACGTGTGACGATCAGCTTGGCGGTGAGCACGACCATCGGGGAACCGTCGTCCGACTGCCGCTTCTCGGCCGCGACGACGAGCGCCTGATGGATGCCCTGCGCGTCGATCGTTCCGGGAATGCATCCCCATGGCTCGCCGGGATCCAGACAGCGAAGCAGGCCGGTGGCCTCCTTCTTCGAGAGTGGCTTCCCGGGCAAGTGCCAGCCGGCAACGCGGGTCGCGGCGGTCACCCCGGCGGTGACAGCGGCCCGATCGCGCTCCTCGGCGTTGCCACCGATCGCGATCACGCCGGTCGCACCCTGGCTCTCCGCCGCTGCGCGATCGACGCTCACCGCGCAGAGCGCGATGGCGACCGCGAGCAAGGAACAGGTCGGCTTCGCTTGCATGTTGGCTACCACGTCCTCTCGACGATCGTCGTCCTGTGGGGGCTCACTGTCACCGTGAGCGTCTCGGCCTTGTCGAGATCATCGTTGGCGATGCGGATGCGATAGCGGCCCGCCGGGACCTGCGCGCGGTACGGCGTTCCGTCGGGCATCGACTTGCCGTTCAGCCAGATGGCGGCCCAGGGCCGCACGAGGATCGCCAGCTCGCCAGGCTCTCTGGTGGCCGCAGCCGGCGTGGCCGTCGAGCGAGAGGAGCCCGCAGGCTCGGGCGATGGTGCGCGCGCCTTGTCCTCGCCATGCGGCGATGCCGGCCTGATTGCCGACGAAGCCTCCGAGGAATGAGGCTGGCGCGCGTCGTCGCCGCGGGCCGCGTGGTCGGCAGTCGTCTCGACCGCTGCCGGCGGGGAAGCCGCAGCCTCTGCGGCGGCGCCGGAATCCGGGGCCACCGAGCTGCGCGGTGCGATCGACGTGCTCTCGACGATCTGCGGCTTGTTCTGCGACCTGCCGCTGACCAGGGCAAAGGTCCCAGCCGCAGCGAGCACCAGGAGTCCGCTGCCGAGTAGCCATGCGCGCGCTGTGCGACGTGAACGCTGGGCACCGGGCAGCACCAGGATGGGAGCTGGCTCGACACTGGCAATCGGCGGCGCGCTTGGAGCGCTCACCGGGCGAGGGGCCGCGGAAAGCTGCGTCGTCGACACGACAATCGCCGGCAGCTCGGCGTGCGCATACGGCTGTGGGCCGGGCGTTCCTGTCGCCATCTCGATCTCCGAGGCGACGGTGACCGGGGAAGCGCGTGTCTCGACGGGCGGCTCCTGTGCGGCGAACCGCTGCGACACGAGGCCGGTGGGCAAGACGGCGAGGATCGGCGTGGGAGGGCGCCGCGACGGCTCGCGGGCCGTTGCTGCGAGGGAGGCCGGCGAGACCGGGCCCGCCGCGGCGCTGGAACGCGCATCAGCGGCGGACGCGGCACGCGCGCTCGGGCGCTCGCTGGCCGTGACCCCGTGGACAGACGCCGATGGAGGATGTTCGCGCGCGTCGTCGGCAGGCGTCGCGGGGTGGGCGTCTGGGTGAAGCGCCGCGGCCAGTCCGGTGCCGGCGTCCGCACGCTGCGGCGGCATCACGGCGACGGCCGGGTCTTCCGCAGGGCGGGGCAACGTCTGCGCATGTGGCGGCGAGGACGTCACCCACCTGCGCTTGACGTCCTTCAGGATCTCGGTCCCGCTCGGCCGGCCGCTCTCCGCCGGAATCGCACAGGCGAGCTCGATCGCGAACTCGCGCATCGTGGGACGGTCATCCGGAACGAGAGACAGCGCGCGCAGCAGGAGGTCCGTCGCCTCGGAGGGCATGACGTCCTCCGGCGGCCGGGCGGGCGCCTCGGTCTTCTGCTTGTGGTAGATGGCGATATCGCTCTCGGGCGTACCCCACGGGAGCTTCCCGGTGACCAACAGGTAGAAAATCACGGCGATGCTGAACACGTCCGCACGCCCCGTCGCCGCAGCTGCGTTGGTCACCTGCTCGGGCGCCATGAAGCGGGGCGTGCCCATGCTGACGCCAGAGCCCGTGTGCTCCGTCGTCGAGGCCATCACCTTCGCGATTCCGAAGTCGAGGATCTTGACTCGCTCCGTGAGGTGCGACCCCGGCGGATTGGCCTCGATCATCAGATTGTCGGGCTTGAGATCACGGTGGATCACACCGACGTCGTGCGCGTACTGGAGTGCATCACACAGCTGGAAAGCGAAGTAGGCGGCCTCGCGAAGTGACAGGCGCCCGCCGCATTCTGCGACATAGCGATCGAGGGACTTCCCCTCGATGTACTCGAAGCGCATGAACAACTGGCCGTCTTCCAGCACACCAAAATTCTGCAGCTTGACGATGTTGTCGTGCTTGAGCCGCGACACAGCTTCGGTCTCGGTCTTGTAGCGACTGATCGCCATCGGATGCCGAGCGAGCTCGGCAAGCACGAGTTTGATCACGCACTTGATGTGCGCGAGCGCCTCGTGCTCCGCGAGGTACGCCGCTCCCATCCCGCCTCGGCCGAGCAGCGTTCGCAGGATGAAGTAGTGGTCAACCCGTCGGCCAATATTCGGATCGACCGGAGGGACGTACCTGAAGGGAAGCTCCTCTGCCATCGTTTGCCGTCGACACTCACCAGGAGCAGGGCCGCCCTTTTCTGGCAGCTCGCGTCCTTACATTGGTCAGAAGCTCGCTTCTTTAGTTAGAACGCTCACTTCTTTAGTTAGAGCGCTTACTTCATTGGCGAGAACGCCCACTTCTTCAGTCAGAATGCTCACTTCTTCAGTGTGAGCGCTCACTTCCTTGGTCGGAACGCGCACTTCTTCAGTCAGAGCGCTCACTTCCTTCTTTCTCAGAACACTCGACGCTGCGCAAGCGAAACGGCGAAGAGTCCCGGTATTTTCACGATCGTGTCGCAGTTCGGCCCTCCCTTGCGGCGGGGCTCTCCGTCGTGGTTGGTACTCGTCCACCAAGAGCCCCGTCATGACCGAACAACCCACAACCCCGATCGTGCCGGCCGAGCGGCGCGCAGGCACCTACGAGCGCGATGACGACGTGACCGCACTGCTCTGGTACGGCACGCACAGCATGCTGGACATCCGCGGGGACCGGCAGCGGATCACGGCAGGCACGGCGCGTGATCGAGACCTCCCGCTCCACGGAGACGGCATCTCGGCGCATCACTTCGTGATGGAGCGGCGGGCGCGCGGCCTGATCGTCACCGACGATGCGAGCACGAACGGCCTGGCCCACGAGGTCAAGCGCAACTTCGGGCTCGCGCTGAAACCGTCGTTCGAGGACAAGCGCGATGAGGGAGAGGGATTCGTCCTGGGGCCCGGGATGACGTTCGTTGTTGGCGCGGAGCCGTACCGATTCATCGCGCTCGATGGAGAAATGCGCGAGCAACACCCGAAGCTCGTCGAGATCCTCGGGTGCGAGGACGAGGTCCGCAGTGCGACCGAGAGTGGCGAGACCCCGTCGCCGAGCGATTTGATCCTGGCGGCCGACGGCCCCGGACACGTGATCATCACTGGCAAGCCGGGCTGCGAGCAGGAGGAGCTGGCGCGCATCATTCACAGGATCTCGAAGCGTCGACGCCAGCCGCTGATCGAGATCGATCGCGTGCCGGAGGACCGGCGGGAGCAGGGCGCGCTCCTGAAGCGGCAGGCGATCAAGGGCACGCTCGTGCTCGACTTGGGCAAGAACCGCAACCGCCTGGATCAGGCGTTCGTGTCCTCGATGTTCTCGCCCAGCTACCAGATCCGGGTGATCGTGCTCGCGCGTACCACGAGCCAGGCGCGCCGGGCGCTCGGCCACCAGCACTGGCGCCCGCTGTTGCACGTCGCGCTCTGTCCGATGTCACGTCGCCAGGCCGCGATCCCGCGCCTTCTCGACGAATGGCTCGCCGCGCGTGGTAGCGCACTTCGCGTGGCAGACCT
>Ga0307515_10009427_pt1 | contig 18873 bp, 5 predicted proteins | sample 17_EM_MG_FD_194513 | JGI IMG/M metagenome (GOLD analysis project Ga0307515, IMG submission 194513) | Populus trichocarpa ectomycorrhiza microbial communities from riparian zone in the Pacific Northwest, United States - 17_EM | ecosystem: Host-associated > Plants > Roots > Unclassified | place...
GGCCGCCTTCTGACGTAGCTTGGAGGGCCGTTTTGCCTCCTCCTCTAGCAGGAGCAGCATTGATCTCAGCTCCTTTGTCAAGTAGGAGCTTGACCACCTTAATGTAGCCGCCTTCTGCCGCAGCTTGGAGGGCCGTTTTGTCTCCTATAGCAGGAACAGCATTGATCTCAGCTCCTTTGTCGAGTAGGAGCTTGACCACCTCAATGTGGCCGCCTTCTGCCGCAGCTTGGAGGGCCGTTTTGCCTCCTTTGTATTTAGCAGGAGCAGCATTAATCTCAGCTCTTTTGTCGAGTAGGAGCTTGACCACCTCAATATGGCCGCCTTCTGCCGCAGCTTGGAGGGCCGTTTTACCTCCTTCTTCAATAGGAGCAGCATTAATCTCAGCTCCTTTGTCGAGTAGAAGCTTGACCACCTTAATGTGGCCGCCTTCCGCCGCAGCTTGGAGGGCCGTTTTGCCTCCTTCATCAGGAGCAGCATTAATCTCAGCTCCTTTGTCGAGTAGAAGCTTGACCACCTCAATGTGGCCGCCTTCCGCCGTAGCTTGGAGGGCCGTTTTGCCTCCTCCGTATTTAGCGGGAGCAGCATTAATCTCAGCTCCTTTGTCGAGTAGGAGCTTGACTACCTCAATGTGGCCGCCTTCTGCCGTAGCTTGGAGGGCCGTTTTGCCTCCTCCTATAGCGGGAGCAGCATTGATCTCAGCTCCTTTGTCGAGTAGGAGCTTGACCACCTTAATGTGGCCGCCTTCTGCCGCAGCTTGGAGGGCCGTTTTGCCTCCCATAGCAGGAGCAGCATTGATCTCAGCTCCTTTATCGAGTAGGAGCTTGACCACCTCAATGTAGCCGCCTTCCGCCGCAGCTTGGAGGGCCGTTTTGCCTCCGTATTCAGCAGGAGCAGCATTAATCTCAGCTCCTTTGTCGAGTAGGAGCTTGACCACCTCAATGTGGCCGCCTTCCGCCGCAGCTTGGAGGGCCGTTTTGCCTCCGTATATAGCAGGAGCAGCATTAATCTCAGCTCCTTTGTCGAGTAGGAGCTTGGCCACGTTAACATGGCCGTTCCTGGCTGCCCAAAGTAGCATTCGTCCGTACCAACTCGGCATAATGATATCCTCCCATATCTCCATCGCTTCTTGAGTTACTGATCCATAGTCGCCTTTCGCGTTGCTGTCTACTGCTACTCCCAAAAGTAGTCTTGCTGTTGCTTCCTTTTTCGCTATAACTGCCAAACGCAGGGCCGTACGTCCTTTCCAATCTTGCACGTCGAGTTTGGCTCCATTCTTTAGCAGCAGCTGCACTACTGTCTCGTGCCCATTCTCAGCCGCCAAGTGCAAAGCCGTACGTCCCTTCCGATCTTTCACATCGAGTTTAGCTCCATTCTTTAGCAGCAGCTGCGTTGTTCTTTCCCATCCTCTCCATGCTGCTCTAGACAAGGCTGTTTGCTCGGATTTGTCCAGCAAGTTAGCGTCGGCCTGTTTTCCAAGCAGTAACTCCACTACATCCTGGTGATCGTTCTCCGCAGCCCAATGCAGTGCTGTTCTTCCAAAGTAATCCTTTACATTAATGTCCGTCTTCTCGACCGGCTCCTGAATGATCTCCTGAATGATCTCCTTATTGCCGTTCTCTGCAGCACAATGCATTGCGACCCTTCCATATCTATCCCTTGCCGCTGAATCGACTTGGTATCGTAATAGTGACGTCGCTATTTCCTTATACCCTTTCTCAGCTGCCCAATGAAGAGCTGACATACCATGGCTATCCGTAATCAAGATATCACATCCCTCCTTGAGCAATTGCTGCACCTTCTCTAAGTCATTCCTGGTCGCCGCTTGTATTAGCGCCAACTTGCTTTCAGATTTCAATCTAGGTCTCATCCACATAGTCTTAATAGGTTTGATTCAATGAGTGGAGTTTGAATATAGATCACACCAGCAAGTATAAGCCAAAAGTGGAGTATCTGGCCAGAAACGAGGGAGGACCAAAGGGCCCACACAATCAGTACCCCGACATTGTTCCAAGCGAAGAGGCCTTACCCGGCGCTTTCAACCCCCCTCCTGGGGAGGGGGGCCGCCACCTCAAACGCACCACATGCTCAAGCGCACCAACACTTATTATTAACCAAAACCGTGCTCTCCCACTATACAAAAGAAGAGGTTAAAGTCTAGAATACAATGCGCGTATACTGAGCCGGTTTTTTTTAAATAAATACTGCTAGGCGTATGCTTATAAAACAAGCTAATAAGACTTTAGAGGAGGCTGAGGCTGTGCTTAAAGTATGGCGTATAAAGGCTACAAAAAAGCGTCAGAGGGCAGAATACGCTATTGCTGTTGCTTATAAGCCAGCAATAAAGCCTTAGGAATTAAGACACCAAGATTTAGGAAGAATGGTTGATAATTCTATTTAGTGCGCTTGAGCATATAGTGCGTTTGAGGTGGCGGAGGGGAGGGGGGTTGAAAGCGCCGGGTAATCGCGCAGCTCCTTAATTGCAGCCCACCTTCCCAGGTCACTAGTAACCGAATTCCAAGGAATCGATCTTTCAGCTCGCTACATTAGGTCTAGTCGTGAGACAAATGATGCGGGTGTGCGAATCAGGGCATTGTGGCACCCAATCGCATCCTGCCAAGTTTCTTCGTGACTCGGCCACCTGTGACGTACTTGGCGAGGAGGCGCTAGGACCAAACACACGAAGCTGATTTGGCGTTGGGTCCACATCACAAATGTTGAAGTCGCCCTTTCTTTAGAGTAACCTGATAGCTCACCTGATAACCATCGCTATACTAGCACAGGTATTTTGTTCAGCCTCCAAGATTGAAATATTAGATATGGCAGCACTATTCTTGATTTTGATCGTCTACGAGCCGGTTCTGGCGGTAGCTGAAAATGGGACCGCTCCTCTTCCGGACGGCGTTCATGACCAGGTCGGTTGGCAGAACAGTCCAGGTCGACGAGGCACGTGGAACATCGTCACGAGTTGCGCGACGACTATCTTCGCCTGCACTTGGAGCATCCAGCATCTAAATGTTCCGGGACCAATGCCACACGATGGAGCAATTAGAAAGCTACTGCGTAGTTGCAAATGGATGGTCGTCACGATATTCTTTCCCGAGTTCATCCTGGTTCACGCTTTCTTCGAGCTCATTATGGCGGTACAAGCTACAGAACTAGTCAAAGAACGTACGCGCAGAAAGGTAGCTGAGTACCCTTGGCTGATCAAGATACTTGCTCTTCAAAATCAGGCTCGCAATCCTCAGCAGGAGCAGGACAACAAGGATAATGAAGGACCTCACAACAACCTACAAGAGCCTGAGTGGACGCTCACGCATTCTCACTTCGCAAACATGGGTGGACTCTATTACGAGGAAGCGAACACTCGTTTCCCTTTAACTGCGTCTCAATATGCCCAGGAGCCAGATCTTTACATTCTACCCATGATCAGAGAGGAGGACATTAAGGACAAGGGCAAGCAGGATTTCTTCGCAAAGGGTCTTGCCGTCTTGCAAATATTACAACTGGTACTTTCCCTGATAGTCCGGGCATCTCGACGTCTCCCCTTCTCCCAGTTAGAGATGCTCACACTGGCATTCGCCGTTTGTGGTATGGGCACTTATGTTGCCTATTGGTACAAGCCTCAAGGAGTAGGAGTTCCAATTACAGTCACGGGACGAGAAAACTCCAAGGCGCCTAATTTCAACAAAACCTACGATAGTTTCTGGGATGTCCTTAGAAACTCAAATGGCTCCACAGACGTCACTCTCATCCACCGCATTAAGAACGACAACATCCCATTCGGCACATCGCAGATGACACACGTGGTGATTCCGGTTTTAGCTGTTATGTCAGCGGCATTTGGATGCCTGCACCTCATAGCATGGAACTTCGAATTCCCCACGGAAGTTGAAAAGCTCCTTTGGAGAATAGCAACCGTGCTATCAATCGCGGTTCCAGTGATCGGGCTGGCCACCATTCCCCTGGCACAGATCGTCGTCCAGGCAGGCAATTCGCGCGACTTCATGCGCGACTGTCTTTATGTGCTGCGAGAATTATCATGGTACTCCCCTGACAAAAGTCAGGTCCTCCATGCACGCCAAGAATTGGAGGATATCTACAGCAACCCGGATACTAAGTGTGATGACGCGCAGCAACTCTACAGAAACATCTTTGGAGATCAAGGCACAAGCCCCACGCTTCGGGTGCAAATGACCGACTTCATTGAAAAGAATACGCCGTTTGAGGACAGGATGTCGCTCGAACTGCCAAAAGAGTTCCAGCACCAGTTCACACGACTTTTGGACCGGATGAAGGGAAATGGGCCGAAGAAGCTCGTCGAAAACGCAAAGACCAACGTATTTCCGCAGAGAAGTCTACTTCGAAAGGATGTCAACTTGTTCATTCTCTACGCCACCAGCTTGGTCTACTGCCTGTCTCGACTTACTATCATGGCACTGGCGCTCTCGAGCCTTCGGTTTCTGCCAGATGATGTGTATGTAACGACGTGGACAAAGAATATCCCTACTGTGCAGTAACCTATTGCCGGCGGGTAACGTATCTTAGCAGCTTGTGGTAATGGACCGCTCAGGGAGGACCAGGTGGGCGGCGAGGCTGGCTGGTCGGCAAACCATCCGCGAATAATAGCAGAGTTGAACGTCGGGACACAAGCAGTGGCGAGTGCCTCCAGACACTCAATACTGGCAAGTCACTTTACAACATATCGTTTGATTCCACTAGCTTATATCTTTATACTAAAACTGGTACTATCGACATTAGTGTTTTATCAGGTTTAAATATACTTCCAACTATTTCAGAGCCTCAATTTCAGGGCCTAGCTTTAAGCTTAGGTGGAGCATGGATAGCGTATAATTCGGAGAATCTTGTATGGCTACCCTTAGAGTATCGGCCGTCATGCTCAGCTGTGTCGGGGAAGACGATTAGCATCGGCGTCGGATCTGGAAAGGTATGGATATGTAAAGTGGAGCTTAACACATCTTAAAGCGTTTGTGTAGTAATAAACTTATTATTCTAGCGGGGTCCGGGGATTAGCGTAAATATACAGTTTACTAATTTGCCACAGCAAGGCTTCAAGCATCCTCTGGATTAAGGGACGAGGTGGTTAGTCATAGTTCTACGTTTAAAGATTCGCCACTTAAGCCTCGCCGGAAGCAGACGAACACCTTGATGACGCTAGCAGGGAGGGTGGCCGACCCGCACCAGCCATAGGGTTGTGAGGTGGCGAATTCTGTAGGTGTTTTTAGAGAGTTGAGTTGGTTAACTGGAGGCATGGCCAAGGTTGAGTGGGGGTCGTAAGGCTGCGGGGCTGAGGTCGACCCGCCCACTAAGACTCCGCACAGCCACAGGCCTAACAGTCATCACAAATAAATTACACCGCGATGATTATGTAGGTGCGGGGTCGTTTTATACTAGCCGAAATCGGCAGTTGGTTCGATCGGAAGTACCGACCAGGGTAGCGGCCTTAGATAAATTTGTGCGCGACAGCAGGCATAAGGCTGATAATAACTTCTCAGCATCATAGCGAGGTTCTAAGGCTCGATAAGACCGTTCATGATATATTATGGAGCGGTAAGAGCTTAATGGTGGTGCTATAGGGAAGGAATTCTGTCACGCTATTAAAGGAGGCACTCTGCAAATCAGGCGCGAAGGCGACGATGCAAACGTAATTTATAGGTAAGAGGCACCCTAGATCTTCGAAACTAGCCACAGTACATTATTTATACATAATTTTAGTTAAGCTCGACGTGTGCGCAGAGTTATAGTCGCTTAAAGTTGAAGTACCCGTCGTATTTTCCGGCACGGTGGGTTTTCCAGCACGCGGGGAGGGACGTTATTGGGTATTTGTGATGAATAAATACCGCAATTAGATTAAATAAGCTTTAGAGGTCAGAAAAGATACCAAATATATTAAGCTAATAAATAAATCTAATCTATCTTATTATTGCCATCCTAATTATTATAAAACTAAGGATATCTCTAGTAGTATATTTAGTTAGATCTTTAACATCTTTCTAGTCTCTTTAATAAACTCTTCTAAATTCTCTATGAGCTGGATACCGAACCTATTATAAATAATCTATACATTACCGCGTCTCTAGTAACCTTTAGGGTAGTAAATAACTATTTTGTAATTAAGAGCATATAGACTAAGCTTAAGAAGGCTAATTGGCAATATGCTATTCTTATTAAAGAATATTGCAATAACATTAGCGCGGTCTAAATAATTAAGCTCCCACTTAACATGCTCGCGGAACTATAAATTAGAAATTTCCTGTATTTAATCTTTATACTAGTTATTACAGCGCGGGTTAAAAAAAAGTAATAGGAAGATGCAAGAGGGATAATATTACCTTAGCTTGCTAGTTGGTAGCAGAACCTATATTAATGCTGCTAGTAAGGTAAATAGACTTATTACAAATAGGCGGATGGGCTAGTGGCTTGCAAATTGTGTATATAGCAGTTTCCGAGTTAGCTAATAACGTGCTTATAATTACGTAATATTAGTAACTAACGGATAAATAAAACTTAATCCTTAGAATAGGTAAAATAATAGAATAGTTAGCATAATAAAGCGATGGGTAACAAAGTATCTGTTAAATACAATTTAATATAAGGTATTACCCCTATTAATAACTATTATATTAAGGCGATGTACTTTACTAAGCTGCTTAAGACAATTTAAGGGTCCTAAAATAGGGACCCTACTATAAATAACTCCTTAGGGTGCCCTAAAGCAGACCCCTATAACTTAAAATTTAAGGGTTAAAATAGAAATTAGAAATAGTAAAGGTATTTCTTATTATATATCCTATAAATCTAGTAGGTTTTAGAGTTGTAAATTATACTTTATAGTTATTTTAACCGCAACTATATACCCTTTTATAGATATTAATGCTCTCCTTTATATAACTTCTATTACTCTAGGAAGCTTTACCACTATAGCGCCCCTTTATTCTAATACTATAGCTATAGTAGGTAGTGGTCCGCCGAATAGTGGAGTACCAACTATAATATCTGCGGGTGCGATTAAAAAACTTTAATTAGCGCACTTCCTTAAAAATTTAGAGGCGTCCTTTTTTAATACTGGCTTAACGGAAATTATAAAGTGGGGAATAAATGAATATCCTAATAATGCCATTGATGTTATTAGTAAGATTGCTGCTGTAAGTATACTACTACTTTAAAGTCTAGAAATATTACCTAACACTCTTATAGCAAGAAGAGGTCCACCTTAAAAGCCTTATAAACTTACTTAAGGCCTATAACGCACTATTAATTTCTCCTTATAATTACTCCTTTTTAATAAATTCGACTAAGGGGTTCTTTAAACTTACCTATCTTATAACCTTAGTAAGTATTAGAGCTACTATTAGACTTGCTAAATAACTTACAGTTACTAATCCTCTGCTTTTAAGATCGGTATTATTAATACTTACTGTTAAATCCCGCTATAATGCATTCTTTTGTTATATTTAGGACAAAGTACCTAATCCGGCTCTATTTAATACTGGGATTAGCGATATATAGGCGTATAATCTCGCTCTTTTATTTATTATTCCTAGATCTTGCCCGGTTAAAGTTTTATTGCCTATTTTACTAAGATTAACTATTGCATAATTAACTGGCGGAGTATTTAGTAATAGCACTAACAGACTATTAGAGAGTAAGTTTATGTAGGATCTAATATAAATGCTATTTATTACTAAAGAAGGCAAGTAACTTTTTATTAGATGGGTTAATCAGCTTAACATACCAGTGTATATACCTCTAAATATTACTACCCTTAGGAGGGGGACCGCTTATATACCACAAGAAATAAATGGAGTAACTTTCGCCGTAGTAACAGTGTAACAGCCTAATAATGTTAATAATCTAACTCTTGCAACAATGGCAGGGCCGGTTATTATATTACCTTCCTAAAAGAAAGTAAAAAGGTCTTATTATATTGTTATATAAAGTTTAGGTTTTTTTATTTTCCTAATATTTTAACATTTAAACTATAGAATAGGTAAAGTAGTAAGATTCTCGCTATATAGGTATATAATAAATATAAAACTTTCTTCTTACTTATCCGCCACGGTTTTGTAAAGAGCATAAATAGTAAGGCTTAGTTCGTTTAATTATTATGTTAAAGTTAATAGCACTTTCTTATACTACCACTAAGGAAACTTATAATTTGTTATAAAATATTTTTATTATTCTAAGGTATCTTGGTTAGTATATTATAAAGGCTTAGTTAAAAGAATAGAATCTATTAGTAGCTAGTAAATAAGAATTTTAAGACAAGGTCTGGAAGAAGGTTAAGGAAAGGTGTTACGGTACTAGTAGAAATTGGTAGAACTTTATGGTTACGTAACTAGAGGACCGTATAAAAGAACCCTACTTTAGCTAACGCTACTCTTCTTCTCTTTTCCTTTCTCTAGCTTTAAATCCTTGTTTATAGACTACCATTTATATAGGCTTGCGCGTCCCTTTTGCTATGCTCGTACCTTAATTAACTAAGTCGCTAATAAAAGGACACGTCTATATATATGGCGCTAAGGCTTAGCTAAGCCCCTAACTAGGGTCTATAACAGTGCTATAATATATATAATAAAAGTCTAAAGGCTTATTAAATATTCTAGTAACTTATCTTTGTATAAATCGGCGCCCCTTAGCCTAATCTATCTATAGCATAGTTGGTCTTTTTATATAAGGGGGCTACCTAAGTAGGCTGCCGGCACGCTCCCTGTAAGTTTATAGCAATATAGTAATCTATTAGTAGAGGGGGGGCCTAGGGCATCTATAGGAGCTTCTTTAGGTCACGTAATTATCGCTTAGCTAGTATATAGAATTGTCCTAAAGGACGACTCTACTTTATAGAGTCCATACTTTTATATACCTATATTTAATAAGATATACAATTATAAGTAGTGGGGTAGTAAGACATTGGGTTCTAGTCTTAAAGACAGTAGTAAGATGGTGGTAAGAAAATCCGATTTAGTTTAATAGAGGTATATATGTACATCTAGGGCTTAATAACTTTTTTTCTTAAATTAGGGACAACTGCATATTTATGGCAGGTAAGAATGTGTATAGGATTAGTATTTCATTACTAACTAATAATATCTATAGATGAGCTGTCCGTTGCTAGGCTTACTGCAAAACTATACTAAGACTAACTTTAAGGCTTCTATTATATATAGCGCGCTTCTAATAATGTAAATATATATAGAGAGCAAGCAGTATAATAATAAACACAGTACCGGCGATTACTATACCCGTAACTCCCCTACCTCTTAGAGGTTTAGAAGACGAGTATTTAAAAGCTTTTTATCCTCTTATAAGAATATTATACCTACTTTTTATTTAAAATACACTTCTATATTATAGGGCTTAACCTACTTTAGACTCTAAAACATAGTTTTATATATTTAAATTACTTTCTTTTAGAAGGCTGGGAATATTTTATATATAAACTCTAAAATAGAGCTAGAACTTAAAGAGACTAATTGAAAAGAACGATATATTTATATCTGGCCACGCTACCTTTACCCCTAATAGCTAAAAATAGGGGACCTAGAAATGGGCTCTACGGGTTTAAATACTATACTAACTAATAAGTAGACCAGTTTTAGGTCCGTATAGAACCTAATTATAGTCCTTAGTTCTGGAAACTATTAGAATTATTCCTATACCAGATCTCTAAATATTAGGTAATAGTTAGACTAAATTCTTCTCCCCCTCCTTTATACCTAAAATAGGCTACTAAATTTCGCTTATAAATATAGTAGTTGTGCTTAAAAAGACTTTAGGTATTTCCCTAAGCTTTAAACAACTAATAATAGACTCCCTTAAGTAGGAGAAATTTCGTAATATAAGGAGCAGCATTACTACTAGTAAATTAATCTTAATTAGCTAGTTTATCTAGCCTAGGTGTAAGTTACCTATACTACTCCAAAGGAGGATAGTAAAGTATAGCGTTTATCCCTGGGTTGCGGAAAACCCACTATACCGGAAAATATAAGGGGTACTTTAACTTTAAGCAACTATAACTCTGCGTATACGTTAAGCTTTACTATAATTCTATACAAGTTGTGTGCTATAGCTACCTTTAAATATTTAGGACCCCTTCTACCTATAAATTACGTTTATATCGTCGCCTTCGCGCCTAATTTGTAGAGAGCCTCCTTTTATAGCGTAATAATATCCCTTTACTATAGTACCACTATTAAGCTCTTACCACTTATAATACTTATATTAGGGTCTTATCTAAGCCTTAAAGCCTTATTATAATAGTAGGAAGTCATTATTAGCATTATATCTGCTATAGCGCGTAAGTCAAAGTACCCCTTATATATCTCGGCATGGAGGGTATCTTAGTACGTAGGGAGGGACGGTAATAGCTTTCTAAGCTTTGCCCTCTTATAAATAGTTAGTACTAATCTCCTAAATATTACCGCTCTACTTAAATACGCATACGCGACTTAGATCCTTATTAAGTTACCTCTTTCTATTAGCCTTAGAAGAGAACAGTAGATTTTATTTCGCGAAATATATATTATATTAATTAATATAATTAATAGACTATGGTTATAAGGCAGGATATAGTCTTAAATAATGCTTAGGAGGAGGAGGCAATTAAAATAGTAAGTAAAATCTTTGACTTATTAGAAGTCGTTCGCCTAGACTATATATGCTATACCTTTATATCTATAATATGCTTATAATCTTAAATTTAAGTAGTACTAGGAGCTTAGTAATTGACCCTTCTGTTATTGCGTACGAATACGCCGTTTCTGTTTTCTTCTGCTGTGCTATCTATCTTCTCTATTAGTTTCGTGGAGTATATAGATATTTTATACTTCTACTTACTAAAATTAATAGTAGACTTTTTAAATATATCGGGAGCACCTGTTATATAATTGCAAGTTAATTCTAATATATTACTGTTTAAGGTATAGTCTAAATAGGAGCTAAAGGCACCGCTGCTGCCCCGTATTAGCACGTATTTCTACTTTACTTCTTCCCTTCTTTCCCCTTAAGTAGTGGATTGGAGACTTACTTAAACAAATACCCTATATTCCCTATAGCATTTGTGATATATTAATCTAGATTTACGCTTAAGGGTATAGGCTCGGCATTAACTAATAAGCACGCGGCGCTAAATGTATTGCCCTTAAAGCTGAGATTAAAGCAATCTAAAAGATAGAAGCCAGCTAAGACGGTGTCTTAACGCCGTGTAAGGGTTGGGGTAATAGGGGATAAGGAGATAAGTTAAGAGATAACGCTAAGAAGGAGAGCGGAGCTAAAAGTTCGTAAGGGATATATTACTAGGATTGTAAATATGTTATAGGATAGAAGGTAGTAAATCTTAGTTTTAAGTGTTTTTTTTTTAGGAGGGGGGGGCGGATTTTGTATAATTACTAATGAGTTAAAAACGGACGTCCTTTTATACTCGCTTAATTATTATTTAAGCATCTATTTATAGATAGGATATAGGGATTAAATAATAGGAAGGATAACTAATTTTAAGCGCAGCTATAAAATATATCTTAAAATGGAGAAGTATCTTAGGGATGCTAAGGGGGCTAAATATAGTCCCTTTAATATAAATAGCAATAGGGAAACATCTTTAGCTATATTAGTTCCGCGGTCTTATCTAGCTTATGTGGCCTATTAATGCCTATAGAGTAACCTAATTAGGACGCTTAGCTATATTAGCCACTATATATAAGATAATAGTAATTATAAATGCTAATAGCTAAAGTAACGTTATACTAGTTTTTATTTAAACGTCTAAGATCCCTAAAAAGGTATTACGCGGTTAAGGTATTACGTTTTCGCCACTTATACTTAGTTCTAACTATAAGGGACTTAGATACTGCTAATTATTTAGTAGTAGTAAGATCTTTGATTAACGTCTGATACGGATCCTATCTAGGCCCACGCAGACTACTCCATACACAAGGGAAACTTATAAATTGACAGGAAGAAAACCCTTGTTGATGTAGGGGACGGAAAAACCCTATAAGCCACCTCAGTAGGATGAAAAACCCCTGCTTTACCATGTTCGTCCGTAGCAGCGGCCCTACGGGCCTACAGCTACGTCCTATACTCCTTAGATATTCAAACTCCTTAGGAACCACTGCTTCCTTCTCTAGCTTATCCAAGCTAGGGTTTACTACGCCCCAGCTAGGCCTTGCCAATTAATTGCTGTGTATTATTATTGTTGTTTCCCATATCTTGGCCATCCCCTATATGCCATCTCTTGTTTAACTATTGCCATATACACCATACCTCCCCCCCCTAGGGCCATCAAAGGCGTAAGGGGGATTCATCTATTAACCACTGTAATACCAAGCGAGCGGGATATTGTATTTTAGGTATCTTTTATACCTAGGCCCCAGCTAGGCCCTTTCTAAGGGTTACTACTCCGTTGAAAGGAGACAGGGAAAACCGTAGGTCGCAATCCAGGCTACTAAGTACTTGGTAGATGATGGCGAGTAACCGTATGCTCCGCGGGCGATCGCCCTAGGGGTTAGAAGGGGCCGTATATTTACTCGTTCGTCTATTCATTCGCGTTCGTTCGTTCGTTTATTAATATAAGGTCGTCAATACTTTCTATTAAGGGTCGGGGGATCCTATCGAATGCTATACATCCATGTTGGATTGTACAGGTGCCTTGGATAGGAGAACAGCGTGGTAGCTGAATTGTAAAGGGCCAACAGTAGTGGTTTTCGAGATCTCACCATCTGAAAATTTTTCACTACCGCCCACAACGCTCGCAACCACCACCAGGTCCTGTCCGCACGCTGTGCGACGTCTCTGCGTTGGCTCTGAGTCTGAACTTCGAAGACCCAGGTTTGTAGCCGTCACCACGTACAGGTGCAGAGTCCGTTTTCGACGGCCGCTAATTATTTATATATATTTAAATAAAGTGCTAACTAACCCAAAACTAAACGCTATAAAGAACTGCGTGTATTCTAAGCTATCTAAGAAAATTTATAATTCCGCTAACTTACGCTATTAGTAGTTAGACCTTCCCAATACGGCCTTCTGACGTATTATAACGAAACATCCCTATAAAGCACCCTTTTTCTCCGCTAGTTATACTCCCAGTTTTTAATTAAAGTGTTTTTTATAAATAGCTCTTATAATCTCTAAATATGACCTTTAGTACCCCTAATTTCCGCCTCTATCGCCTATCCTTTATTCTTGCAATATATTTTTAAATAACAGCCAGTATAAGAGCAGTTAGTAGTGTTATTATAATAGTATAGCAGAGAGCTCCTAAATATAATCCACTTACCTTACCTTTCTCTATCTTAATCTCGGATAATAGTTCTTTAGTCTTTAACTAGAAAATATATAAAATAATAGCAGGTATAAAGAAAGGGATGCAATATACTATACCCAATACTAAATAAATTACTACCCTTAATTAAATGCTAAGCCTTAAAAGAATGGCCGTAATATAAAATAAGCGGCTGAATATTAAACAGAAGAATATAGTAGCTAAGATAAGTATTAAAACCAGCCCTATAATTAAGCAGTCCTAAATATATATAGAAGTGACTTTTGTTAAAATCCCTTCTAGAGATTAAAGGTTATTAAGTTAGTCTTTAAGAAAGCTTTTAACCTCTTTTAGCACTATATTAGAGAGAGTTAATTGCAAGTTATTATATATTATATTATAAGTAAATCCAATATAGAATTATTTCGTGCCTAGTGAGCAATTTTTAGGAATTAATTCCTTAATGGCTTTAGGAATAGCTATAGCGGCAGCGTTTACGGCGCTTTATACTTAGCTAATAGTACTAGGGATAGCCGTTATAACGCTATTAGTAATACTTATAACTTCGGTCTAAAAAGATTAAAGGATATCTTGCTTTAGAAGGGCGTGTGGTATAATAAAGGGATTATCTAAAGGTTTAATAGTAAAATTAAACTAAATTTAAAAACCTATTAGTTAAAGCCACTTATAAAAATCCGGATAGAGAGTAATATCTTACGCTTAAGGTTATAATACCCGCCTTTATATTACTTTCCTTATATAGTACCTATAGCGCTAGAACTGTATAATAGATAGTAGCAAGTATAAAGGTAACTAAGACACCTTACTTTAGCTATATTCCTCCCTTTACTATAATAAGAGAATAATAGACTTTTAAAAAATGCTTTAAAACTAGTTATATTAAAATAGGAATAGGCCAGTTCCCATATAAATTCTTTTAATACTTATATAAGAACTTCTAGTCCTAAAAATAGTCCTAAGTAATATAAAAATAGCTAACCTATAGCAATGTAACGGGGGCCTAGAATTAGGCCCTTTTTATTTTTTTTATAAATTAACATTATTAGATAATTTTATAAAATCTATGCTAGAAATATGTATATATTATATTATCTCGTCTCCTTATTAACTAATAATATCTCTAATTATTAGTATATGCATTTTTATTATTATTAAACGCCTACTATGGGCTATAGCCTTTACTAGGTCTTAACCTGTGCTCTAAAACCGTTTAAAAACCTATATTTATTGTTTTTCTTATTGGGTTTTTAATTAGGCCTATAAACAACAACTAATAGAATTAAGTACCTTAACCTAAGAACCCCTACCATAATACTCAATGCTTAATAGCAGGAATAACGTAAACGGCGTATTCTTAAATATTACCATATATCTATATAATAATATTAATTTAGGTAGTAAGTTATTGGCGTTACTGTATAATAACGGCAGTTCTAAGGAAAGAGTTTCGCTTAGGTTATTAAGCCTTAAAAGTACTTACTTAAGTAAAGCATTAATAGCTAGGAATCTTTATAAATTATAACTACTTATTAGTCTAAAGTTAAGGATATATCTCTTTTTTAAGTTAGAGCGCGAAGCTTAATGCCTAATTACTTATTATATTTTTAAAGCAGTTTCTATGCTTAGTGTGACTAGGACGGAGAAAAGAACGCTTTTTATCCTATACTCTTTCATTCCCACTTTATATACTTGCTCGCTCGCTTACTCTTATAACCTTCTAGATATCTCTTATTCTTATAGCGAATTTTATATACTTAAATTTTTTAACTATCTAAATTACTAGCTTAGATTGGGGATTTAACTTAATAAAAGACCTTATAACCTCTTAAAGGCGCTTAGGTTTTTAACTCCTCTAATAGGAGCCTAATTAAATTAAGCCCTTAAATATACTTTATTACGCTGTCCTAAACCTCCTATTAAAGTTGCTGGTTAGTATTCCTAAGCTAATTTACTTCTTCCTCTGCCTGCTGCTTAAGCTCTATCTCTATAGATATCTTATCTCTTAATTTACTTAACTCTTAAGCTAACCTAGTATTTTCTATTTATAGCTTATTAATTTTTGCACTAAAGCTAACCTTTAGGTAGTTTAGTGTTTATAAGAAGTTAGGAAACCTAATAATTTAAGATATCTTATATACATTTACTAATATTGTAACGCCTTATGCTTTTATAGAGTTTATTTTTACAGTAGCTATAACCTATACGGCCTTAAACGTTATACTAACTCCTTTATATAATTCCTTATAAGCACTAATAGAATAATCGCTTATATTTTTTAAAAAAATTCTTAAGAATAGTTCCTCCTTTTTTAGCAGCACTCTCTAAATATAAGGATTATCTAGGCCAGGAATAAGACGGACTTATAATGGCTCTATTATAATTCCCAACTTTCTCCCTATAGAAGCGTTAGTTATAATTAAATAGAGCTTGCTTGGTCTTACCTATATATTTTAATAATTACTCCTAGTACTTATTCCTCCACTTTCCGCGTTTAATGTTGCTTAATTATATTAGAGCCATTTTAGTTTATACCTTTACGATCCGCAAAAAAATAAATAAAAGATATATTTATTTATTTAAACTAAGTAATATAAGGCTGCTTAGCTTGGTATAAAAACGATATAGGTTTTAATAGAATGTAATTTAGGGCTTTAGAACTAGTCCTAGGATACTTATTTTAAGTAGGGTACCTTTTTTAGGAACCTTCTATTTATAGTATAACTAAGATACACTATAGGAAAGACAATGGCGCAACATTTTTAAGAGGTAAGTAGTAGTAATACTAAAATTAGCGTAGGTCCATGTTACTGCATTAATTCTTATTACTTAGAATTTAAGAACTTTAGTCCATATAGTAGGGACATAGTTAAGAGCGTAAATCTCTATTAGTAAACTATAACTGTAACTATTAAAGGTATTTTTAAAGTATCCTTAATAAAGTTAAAAGTTAAAGGAAAAGGGGAAAAAATTATAATAGAAAATAGTGCCTAATGTATCTGTCTAATTATAGAGTTATAGGCTTAACCTTAAACCTAGCAGGAAGTAAGAGTAGTAATTAAACGATAATCTCTTAGACCCCGGCTACGGTTATTTTAAGACACTAAGGCGCTTCCGGGCTTTAAAGGCCTTAATTAGATTATTATATATATCTATCTTATCTTCCTAAGTATTTTCGCTGTTAAGATACCCTTTCCACTTAACTAGATATTAGACTTTCCTATATCTATTAACTTAGTAGAGGCGCTTTTTAACTAGCCGTTTAATGGTAAACTAGTTATCCTCCGCGTCTATAGGGGTAAGTGGGCTAATATCTTAAATAGCTTGTGTAGAGGTTAATTCTCTAATATTGTACTTGGTGTATTTAGCTAGTAATAATAGGCTGTTAATCCGTGGATTGGAAGTAGAGGTGTGTCCTAAGTACACGCTATAAGGGGTTATACTGGAATTAATATACCTAGGGCTAAGTAGATTAGCGCTATTAAGAATAACTAGAGTGTTTAGAGCGCTATACTTCTGCTTCCCAATCTTTATACATTCTAAGCTTAGAGTAGTATTAGTTAAGTCCTCTAGTTTCACGCCGCAAAATAAGGCTTTAATAGCCGAATGGTCCTCTATATCTCTTATATATATAAGATGATTTATACCCTAGTTAGATATAATAATCTTAGCCGTTAGTTATTAATATATACGCAAAGTTGAAGTTATATTAAAATCTTTTTAATTTAGAGCAAGCGTTCTATCTTTATTAGGGTTTATAAGGTCTACTATATTAATTATATTATACTTAGATATTATGCTACTCCGGGTAGCTACTTAAGGGAGAAGTCTAGGGTTAATTATCTTAAGTATCCTACTGCACACAGATAGCGGCGGGGTGTTAGTACTAGAAAAGCTTCTATTCTTAGTCTAGCTACTACTTATATAACTGCCAAAATCTAATATTAAACGGCTTAAGGGTGTTATAGATCTATTAGACAGGCATTAGCTAATGCTTTCTATTATCTTATTAATAAAACTATATTCTACTTTAGCTGGAGCTTTATTACCTATGCTTAATTCCTTCTTATAGCTAGACCTTTGCCTCTTAACTTTAGCTAGCTGCATTTCTACCTCGCAATCTTCTTTTGATCTTTTTAGTGATTTTAGTTCCTTAATAAAGTTAAGGCAATAAATATCCTAGAGATGGAATTTTAGCTTCCTAACTAAATTAAATATCGCCCTGTATTATAAACCTGGGTAAAGGCAATTTAGCGGTTTACTCTTATTTAGGGTTTCTATATACCTGTAGATATACTCTTTCTATATAGCCCGTTTTAGGAATTAATGCATTTACACCGTAGCTGGCGTAGTACTACTAAGGCAAAAAGGATAGTAGCTAGTAGTGGCGAGTACCCCATTATATATAAGAGGGTTGTATTAAATAGGAAGTGTCTTACAGTCATCTAAATGCGCTTAGTAGTAGCCGCTCCATTATATCTCCCTAAAAATCCACTGGTTATATTAAAAGTATAACTTAAAAAAGCTATTGTAACTCTTCTTATAGTAGTTATATATATACCTCTAATTATAAGTCGTCTTTATCTTTATATTGTTAAGCGGAGATTAAGCTGTCTTCCGCTAGCCTACTAAGTTAGAGTAATAGTACTTCTCTGGCTCTAAGCCCGGTCGAAACTTTACTTTAGTATCCTTTTAATATAGCGTAACTATATTGCGGAGAGCGTTAAGACCTATAGGGCTCCGTAAGGTAGTAACCTTAAAAAGTATAGATATAAGGCGGTCCTGTTTAGGTATAAGAAATTAAGTCCGGTTAAATATAGTCTAGTAATAGTATAGTAAGGTATTATCCTTATCGCCGACATTTGGTCTATACGGCTATACCTTTTACTACTTATAGAGTTCTTTAGTAGTTAGCTTGCGTTTCTATATATAAAGCTCCTTTTAACGGGTTATAGAGTTTGCGTCCTTCTTCCCTTTTAGAGCAGCAATCTCCTTCTTTATATTAATATATTTTAAGCTATTCTTAAATTTATACTACTTCTCTACTGAGAAAAATTACTACAGTTTTAGGTTATAAGGGAGAGATAAACCGCGGAAAAGGTTATTAATAATGCTGCGTAGCTTAGTGCTAAAGTAGCTCGCCTGGCTATCTATGCCACTATTATTAGGTATATAGTAATTATTAAACGTATTTAAATCTCTCTGCCTAGTATGCTTTATTCTTTAAGCGGCTAAATATAGCTTATCTTTGCTAGAAATTAATTAGTAAGTAGCCTAAAGATAGAAGGAATAACTATATATATACTAATCTAGTATAAGCCCTCTGCCCTAAAGTTATAAATTATAGGCGGCTGAGGGTATCCTATGCGGATGCCTAGCGCTTTAAGGTAGAAGCTAAATACGTTTACCTTCTTAATTTTCTGTCTTACGGATATGCTCTTAAAGAAAGGTATATTAAGCACACTTTCTTTCTATTATAAATAAAGCATCTCCCCCTCCGGTGGTACTATATTAAGGAGCTCTTTAATAGTATTATAGTCCCTAAACGCCTTTACTATAATAAGCATGGCCAGTATTAG
>Ga0307515_10009428_pt1 | contig 18872 bp, 15 predicted proteins | sample 17_EM_MG_FD_194513 | JGI IMG/M metagenome (GOLD analysis project Ga0307515, IMG submission 194513) | Populus trichocarpa ectomycorrhiza microbial communities from riparian zone in the Pacific Northwest, United States - 17_EM | ecosystem: Host-associated > Plants > Roots > Unclassified | place...
GAAGAATCCGACGAGGGACCATCGGCTTCGCCTGCGGGGGCCGTGGGGGAGGTGAAGTAACCTCCACCTGGGGAAGAGGGAGTTGAGGTTGAGGCGGCTGAGGGTTGGCATTTGCAGATGAGCCGACATCATCCTCGTGTTGCTTAGCCCGAGTCCGAAGAGGGAACATTTTAAGGTTCCCTTTCGCATCCGTCGTCACGAACATTTTTTCTCTGATCGGCTCGTCAATACAAGCCACCTTCGTCGTCTCTTCCACTCTCACCGCCTTCTTTTTCCTACTCGGTTCTTTCGCCCGTTTAGTCCGCGGTTTGGCGTCCGCGGGTTCACTTTTGCTTTTTTACAGGCCTCTTCTGGGCCACCTTCGCATCCCCATTCCTATCCCCATATACGGGGTGCACAGAATCGTCGTTGATAACGACGGCTTTCCTCTTCCGCTCACATCCTTGAGCGGCAAGGACACACAGAACGGGCAAGGGCATTTCTTTGCGGCGTGTTGGTGAGATGGATGTTGGAAGGGGGGAGAAAGGGGAGGGAATCGTTGTGATGTGATTGCGCCCAGGTCCTGGAGAACGACTGGAGGGGAAACAGGAAGGGAGGGCTCCAAATTTTGCTCGGGTGCCAAAGACTTGGAAGGTTTGAGGTCAAGAGGGATCTCGGGTGCTTGCCCGGTGATTTGGACTTGAAGTTCTTCAGCCAGTTAACCGACTACTTCGGCGTGTGCCTTGGCCATATCACCATCGATTTGCAGATGGCCGTTCAGGCGCTCGATTTGCACTTGTGAAGATGTCACGCGACCACGAGAGGTTGCTCTTGTTTTTGACCTTGCTCAAGTTTGAGTGTGCACTGAGGGCCAGGTTGCAGCGGTTGCGGTGCTGAGAACGGCGGCGCAAGTCCAGCAAAATCGGTCCAACAAGCATGCGCGTCAACGCGGTCGTTCCTTCCTCCATTGATTGACTGCGTGACCTGGAAGGACTGAGAAGGAAGGGATCTAGAGACTGGTGCTGAGGGATCTCAGTGAGGTGAAGATAAATCGCTGAAGGACGAAGCCCGTTGGCCACGCCGACGTACGAACGTGAAGACCGGCTCCGGTGATGCACATGGTGAAAAACCTTGAGGCAGATGTTTATTGTGATATTATGAACCTCGACGTGTTGTGTGTGGGCACTCAGGCGTCCAAGTGCTCCAAACCAGCGAACGTGTGATGGTCAAACGACCGGGCCATTCTCCGGCCCGAGAGTTTTATTCTCTTGGCGTGATCTCAGTTCAAAGATTACCGTTCCTGCTGGAATTGGATGTTTATTTTTGACCAGTGTCAGAATTCAGAACCATGCACTCAGCCAAGCACTGCTGCCCGGTGGGTTCCCCCATATCCCCATTTACTCGCCTGCCTTCCACTCAGTCACGTCAACGCCAAAGTCAACAGACAATGAGTGAATCAGAGAGCGACCACACAATTGAGCTCAACTATGACAACTGGTACCTATGGGACCTTCATATCATGAGCACCATCCTGCGAAAGAACGCGTACCTTGCATTTGACCCTCAGCCCGTCGACCCGCGCGCTCAGCAACTGGTTAATCCACCATCCTCCACTCCCAGTGTCACTATTACACCCCAACCTACAAGCGAAGAGTTGACGACATACCGTGAAGAGCTCAAAGAGTGGAAAGCGGCGAATAATATTGCTACTGGCATCATACTCGGCGCAATCTCAGACGGAGTACGACATGTTATCGACCTTAAAGACCCCGCCAAAGTCATGTATGACAAACTCAAAGCCGAAGTTGCTGAAGTTGTCAAACAATCGAGTAACAGCATCGCCAATTGGATTCGAATCGAACTTATCAACAAGCAATTCAAAGATGAACCAACATTGGATGCCTTTGAGAAACACGTCACCTTCTACCGTTCGAAAAATGCCACCCTCAATGCTGTCGGAGCAGGAATTGATGACTCTCTCCTCGCATGGCTGCTCCTGAACTCCTTCAGCTCCAATGAGGACCCCATCTGGTCAATACTCCTCACCAACATCGTCACATCTGGCACGCCCATGAACCAATGGTCATTCAACCACGTTGCCGGGAAGCTACGTGCGGTCATCCACCACAACATTCGCCCTGTAGAAATACCAACCTCTCAAACCAGCCAGACAGCCCTCAATGCCACTGGAAGCAAACCAACGGCCAGCCGCTATAATGGTCCACCCTGCACATACCCCAACTGCCGTCGTCCCAAAAGTCACACAACTGAGGATTGTTGGACCAAGGAGAAGGAGAAAGGAGGGAAGGAAAATAGGAAGAAGCACAAGGCGAGGAGGTAACGAAGAGAGCAGCGGAGAGCAGCTCAGGAGTAGAGTCAAGCCCTCTCCACTGTGGCTCGTTGCTTATGCGGAACCTTGAGTACTATACTCTTTGTCGGAAAACCTAAGGGGTTGTAGAGTGAACTAGAGGCGCAGAACGGGAAGAGTGTTGGCCCAATGCGATATTCCGACTACAGAACAAATGCATAGAATACATGTGTCTGATACTACTTGTAACTAGGACAGAAGTGTAGTAGAGCGAGGTCTTAGTTTGACGCCTGCCTTTGGATAGGGGTCTGCCAGATACAAAGGTCAACAAAGGTATAGATTTCTGCCAAACGTAAACTAAGGAACTGAGGGTCAACCAAATCAAGAAAAAGGGGAAGAGGCTATCAGATGATCTCAAAACTATCATGCGGGCTCGGCATGGAACGTGTGGCCGTAGGATTGAGTTGACAGGTGGAGCGCATGGGTATATATGGCACCTATCTGTTTCTTCTTCTTTTGCCATTGTCATGGGGAGTTCGGCTTCCAAGGTTTCCTCTGGGTGTCGAATGGGCCTCTCATATATATCAGTGTGAGTGGAGAATCATGTGGTTATTAACATATATATCCCGGTTCTGAGTGGAGTAAGTAATGTGCAAGTTACCCAACCTTGATGGATTCAAGACTATACTGGGGTGCACGAGTGTACCAACCACAAAGCAATCCGCGAAAATCCTGGCGGCCTTTGTGGCGTAGGTGTATGCTTGGACCTCTTCTTATCTACGAAGAATGAAGGACCTATGTTCAAGATCGCTGTCGAGAAGCCTCTGAGGGAGGAAGGAGCCTAAACAGGGACCAAACAAAATGCACCAACAAATTTCACCAAACATGTCCGGATGTCAGGTGGTTATTCGAGGTCATGTGATTTACACAACTACCAACTTCAAAACCTCAGCGGGCAGGTACAAATTTCTGGCCGTGATACACTGCACTGGTGGAAGGACTTGTGGTGATCATGTGGTGATTTTCACCAATTCGAAAACACCATATGTTTCACCACAAGACATGGTGTTTTCTATGTGGTGTTTTCCAATAAGAGATTTTTCCAATTTGTGGTGTTTTCCAATAAGAGATTTGTCCAAACTTGTGGTGTTTTCTTGGGCTAGCCGGACCTAGATTTGTGGTGAATTTCACCTAACTTGTAGTGATATTTGTAGTGATATTTGTAGTGATATTTGAAGTGATATTTGTAGTGATATTTGTAGTGATATTCATAGTGATATTCATAGCGATATTTATAGCGATATTTATAGCGATATTTATAGTGATTAATATAGCGATATTTCTAGTGATATTTCTAGTGAATTATAGCATACAAACACCACAAATAGAAGGTGATTCCTGAACAGACAGAATCGACAAACCACATATGACAAGAATACAAAAACGCTACTGCCAGACCGATCACTTGATGATTCCGATCGACAGCTCTAGAATAGTTCATCAGACGTGAAAGAGTTGGTAAGAATTCACGTACCTGTAGCCAACGGTCCAAGATCGAAATGCTGGAGGAATTGGTCAGCAAGAGGAAAGGGTAGGAACCAGGAGACTACGTACGTTGAGACGATGCGTGAAAGAGGTTGGTGAGCAAGACTTGGGAACCAGTGGCCGTAATAGGAGTGAGTGCTTGAAAGCAGAATCGTGAAAGTCAAGACCACGTACCTGGAGAGAATATGTGAAAGAAGCTTTCACAGCGGACCAGGAAAACGAGCGGCTGTAAGAAGAGTGAGTACTTGAAAGAAGGATCGTGAAAGTCAAGACCACATACCTTGAGACCAACTAGTTGGGGTGACGACGAGGTCTCGAGATGGGGATCTTCAGGGAGGGTTGAGGAACTACCTTGCGTCCCTTGTTGATAACAGCTCCCTTGGGCTAAATTGGGTCATTAGCGGTTGTCATTGTATATATGTGTCATACCTTGGGTGGAGGAGCGGCCTTTCTGATTTGTCCTGGAGGCGGGGTGCGGACAATTGGATCAGCAGAGATGTCTCCAGGACGTCTCTGCTCCCCGGTGACATCGTCATCGATGCCCTCCTCACTTTCGTCAGTCTATAGTTGGTGTCAGCATGAGCAAGAGAACGAGAGCAAGACACGTACCGTTTCGTCCCTCTTCCTCTTCCTCCTCTCTGCAAGCTCTTCTTGCTTCTTTCCGAGGACCTCCGCCGTGCTCGTACCTTGAGTGCCGTCCCCTTGATGAATGAGCGCCTGCTTTACCTTTCCACGGCGCTTGGATGGAGGCAGGTCCTCTCCATCGGCCTTGGCTTTCTTCCTTCGATTGTGGATGGCGATCTGGAAGGAAATGGAAAGGAGCGCGTCCACGTCTTGAAAGAAGTGGTTGAGGTCGACTTCATACGGCTTTTGTTTACAGACGAAGCTCCCCAAATGCCCTTCCATATTCACTCGAGAAATTTGGGCAGTTATTCCACACCACCTGCATTCCTGACGTGCCTCCGCTATCCCTTTCGATTGCTGCTAAATAATCTCGGAGCGTCGTACCATTTGCATCCGAGTGGCTCAACCTGAGCTCCTGAACTCTTTTTGGAGCTGAGAGCGTCAGCATCCTCAACATCGGCCCCACCGCACTGCCAACTAGGGTGAGGGTGCGTAAAGCCGTCGAGGCCTCGAACAGCGGACAGAGGGAAGGCACAACGTTGGGTTCTGACGCATTGTGAACTTCAATGTGAGATAATAGAGATGATTGGTCACTGATGGAATGTGGTGGACTCCAACTATACCCACATGAATCGCGTCCATTAATGTCGGTGAGGACGAGGTGTGACAGGTGAGGAATGCGACCAGTGAAAGCTTTCATGACCCATGGGAGTACAATTCCCGTAAAGGAAAGGGTATGGAGTTGCTGGTGTGTGAGATCGAAGACCTGATGATTCAAATGTGGGTATAGCTGGTTCTCCAAGTGCAACTCCTCCAATTGTGGGCAGTTCTGTAGAAGACCCCGGAATAACAGGTAACTTAGAATTTCTCCGGGCTTACTATGAGAGAGGTGCAAGGTTCGTATCCCAACAGTGGAGTCAATCCAAGGCCTAACTAGTCCCGTGCACCGCAACGTCCTTGTGTTCGCCAGCAACTGCGGTATGAGTACCTGTGTGGAATGTACACGGGAGTTCGTCGACGCCACTATACACAACTCGGTTGGCGAAGGGATCCCTGGCGGGATGACTTGATTACTATGACAAACAATGTCGACCCGGAGTGTCTGAGACTCTGCTGGCAGCACAAGGTCAGGGCACGTAGCACCATGTTGGGTCAGATTGTAGCATGGGTATACGGTGAGCTCAAGTGGTTGCTTTTGGGCGAGGAGCACACATTGCTCAAGCTGTGTTTGTCCTATGATCTTATATCCCTCACGAGTGGAATAAATCATAGGCACACGAGCGTACCTCCATAGTTGAGGTGTAGATTGGCAGGTAGCCCGCCAGCGCTTGCAAGTCGCTGAGAGTGTGAATGGAACGAGGTTGAGGGTTTTGGAAAGTGCATCGAGATCATGATATGAAGGTGATGGGTCATAGTATGAGGATATAGAAGTGATTATCTCGTGTTGTCTTGCGTCGACAGCCTCGATGAAGATTTGCTGGAGGATTTCGGTTGGTATGCGACGAAGACTAAATAATGCTCCTTTATTCTCAGCAATGCTTTGATCCACTTCATGGAGCATTTTAGTGTAGGATAGTTTAGACTTTGAAGTTGCAAAATGGGCGGATTCATGCGCCGCGTGCTCATCTGCAGCCAGGTGCAGGTGCGCTTCCAGTTGCGGGGTAGATTTGTCCAGACGTGTGAGCAGAGCTTCAGTAAGTGCCACGATTTCAGCCCATGTCGCCAACATTCCCTTTGTAGACGAGATAGTCTCTAGAAGATCACATTGATTGTTGTACAGACTCAAGGAATTCTTGAGAACTTTCTCGAGGGCCTTCATAGAGAGTATACTGGCCGCATAGGTGTCTTTGACCGCGCGTGCCGTCGCCAGGCAATCTGCGAAGACTTCGGCGGCCTTCTTGGCGTAGATGTACTGCGCTTGGACCTCATCTTGTCTACGAAGAATAGAGGACCTAAATTCAAGATCGCCGTCGAGAAGCTTCTTGAGGGCAGACATCTCTGTATCGATGGCAGGGAAATTCTTATAACTCAACGACAATGTTGACGCCATCTGGTTGTGTATGGTGAGGCGGTAGTGTACGACCCACGGCGTGGTGTGCTTACGATAGCGACTGGAACGTGGTTTGGTCGAGGCAGGCTCCAAGAAGCAAGTGTGTTTGATCGCACTTCACTCGCTGTCAAAGGTAGATAGAGCCGCTGCTATTTTCAGAAGAATTAAGTGACTGTCTGTTCAATGTCAATATACGATCAAGGCGCTAATAGAGGGGAGTGGATATCGGTTCAAATGACGGAGTTTGTGGTTTGTTTATCATACTAGGACTGTTACGCTTCTTCTACTAGAACCAATAGAGTCTGGTATCTACCTTGGGGAAGGGCGCCAGTCGCTACATAGTCTTCACCGAAGGCCTGAGAAAGTGATTTATACTGTCCAAGCTCCAGAAATAAGATTATCAAATTGTGGCCATGACCGTGCTCCTCTGCACCTCCAAGATATTGCAGTTTGAACACTGCGCGTGGGAATTCATTTAGTTACAGTCCATGGGACGCAGGGGATCGAAAGCGAACGCACCATATCCACACTTAACACAGTGGTGGTGTCCCTGCTTATCGTTTACCTCCATCCAAATGGTGTCGTGCGAGTCGGTTGTGCATCCAATGGTTCATTCGTAGTGCTGTAGAAGACAATTCCCAGAAAACCAGCAAGCTCCAATAACTTTCTTAGGAGCCATCACAAACGTATGCAGGGACCAGAGTAGGTCCTCCGATAGTGCTGGGTTTGGAAATGAGGAGATGGCCCATGTTGAAAACATCGACGCCGTGAAATCGACCGAGAAGCTGGGGACACTCAAAACCAGTTGCTTGCTCGATATCAGCGGGGATGTGACTGGCTTTTGAGCCCGCCGAAGAGGGATGGGGCGGCCTCAGAAAATGTGCGCGGTGAGGTCGAGAGCGTGTGCACGGCGAGTGAGGGCACACAAGGGTGCTTTGGCAGTTGTTCTGCTTAGGGCCTGCATTTCGGTTTATTCCGAGGGCATATTCTATTTGGTCAAGGTCGAAAAGTGTTGAGAGGCTGGAACTTTGACCACCAGAGTTCACATCTCCCCCAATTTGCTGCTGCCCTCTCCTTCTCCTGCTATCATCATCCCTGTCCTTTACTGTGCATATGAACCTAAGATTTACACTCCCTCATTTTCAAAGACCAGATGCTGTGTGGTGTCCATACCAAATCTGGTTAGACACGGGAGCAGGCAATGCGTTGCCCATAAACTGTAACACGGGTAAGTGGGAGGAAGAATCATGAGACCCTTCCTGGCCCATCAGCATGCTAAATATAATTTGAGTGTAACTCCTATCAACATCACTGCATCAAAAAACACGAAACACAAGAAAGAGGCAAGACTAAACAGAGACCAGACATGTTCGGTGGACATTGGAGGTCATGTTATTTACACAACTACCATCTTCAAAACCGAAGCGGCAGGCACAACTTTCTGGCCGTAATACTCTTTACAGATGAAGCTCCCCAAATGCCCTTCCATATTCACCCGAGAAATTTGCGCAGTTATTCCACACCACCTGCATTCCTGACGTGCCTCCGCCATCCCCTGTGATCACTGCTAAATATTCTCGGAGCGTCATACCATTGACATCCGAGTGGCTCAACCTAAGCTCTTGAACTCTCTTTGGAGCTGAGAGCGTCAGCAAACTCAACACCGGCTCCACCGCACTGCCAACTAGGGTGAGGGTGCGTAAAGCCGTCGAGGCGTCGAACAGCGGACGAAGGGAAGCCACAAGACTAGGTTCTGAGGCAGTGTGAACTTCAATGTGAGTTAATAGAGATAATTGGTGTTTGATCGAATGTGGTGGACTCCAGCTATACCCAGCTGAACAGAATCCATTGATGTTGGTGAGGACGAGGTGTGATAGGTGAGGAAAGCGACCAGTGAAGGCTTTCATGAGCCATGGAAGTACAATTCCGGTAAAGGAAAGGGTATGGAGTTGTTGGTGTGTGAAAGGGAAGACATGACGATTCCCATGTGGGTATATTTGGTTCTCCAAGTGCAACTCTTCCAATTGCGGGCAGTTCTGGAGAAGATCCCGGAATACCTGGGAATTTAGTATTTCTCCGGCCTTACTTTGAGAGAGATGCAAGGTTTGTATCCCAATAGCGGAGCCAACCCCAGGCGTAAGTCCCATGCATCGCAAAGTCTTTGTGTTCGCCAGCAACTGTATGGGGAGCATCTCTCTGTACCGAACATGAGATTTTGCTGACGCCACTATACACAACTCGGTTGGCGAAGGGATCTCTGGTCGGATGGCATACCTACTATGCCAAGCAATGTTGACCCGGCGTGTCTGAGACTCTGCTGGCAGCACAAAGTTAGGGTGCGTAACAACCCATTGGGTGGGATTGTAGCATGGGTATACGGTGAGCTCAAGTGGTTGCTTTTGGGCGAGGAGCACACATTGCTCAAACTGTGTTTTTCCTATGATCTTATATCCCATATCGGTGGGGCCATTCGTAGGTACACGAGCGTACCTCCATAGCCAAGGTGTAGATTGGCAGATAGCCCGCCAGCGCTTGCAAGTCGCTGAGAGTGTGAATGGAACGAGGTTGAGGGTTGTAGAAAGTGCATCGAGATCATAAAATGAAGGTGCTGGGTCATGGTACGAGGATAGAGAAGTGATGATCTCGTGTTGTCTCGCCTCGACCGCCTCGATGAAGATTTGCGCGAGGATTTCGGTTGGTACGCGACGAACACCAGATAATGCTCCTTCTTTTTGGGCGATACTTCGATCCACTGCATGGAGACTATCAGTGCAGGAGAGCATAGACCCTGAAGCTGCAATATGGGCGGATTCATGTGCCGCGTGCTCGTCGGCGGCCAGGTGCAAGTGTGCTTCCACTTGCGGGGTAGCTTTATCTAGGAGCATGAGCAGAGCTTCCGTAAGTGCCACGATTTCAGCCCATGTCACCAACATTCCCTTTGTAGACGAGATAGTCTCTAGAATATCACGGTGATTGTCGTACACATTCAGGGCATTCTTGAGAACTTTCTCGAGGGCCTTTACAGAGAGTATACTGGCTGCATAGGCGTCTTTGACCGCGCGTGTTGTTGCCAGGCAATCCGCGAAAACCTCGGTAGCCTTCTTGGCGTAGGTGTACTGCGCTTGGACTTCATCTCGTCTACGAAGAATAGAGGACCTAAATTCAAGATCGCCGTCGAGAAGCTTCTTGAGGGCGGACATCTCTGTATAGCCGGCAGGGAAATTCTTATAGCTCGACGACGATGTGGACGGCATCTGGTTGTGTATGGTAAGGTGGCAGTGTACGACGGATGGCGTAGTGTGCTTACGATAGTGACTGGAACGTGGTTCGGTCGAGGCAGGCTCCAAGAAGTAAGCGTGTTTGAACGCACGTCACTCGCTGTCAAGGTAGATAGAGCCACTGCTATTTCAGGAAGAATTAATCGACTGTCTGTTTAATGTCACTATACGATCAAGAAGGGGTTGGACATCGGTCCAAATGCCGGAGTTCGTGGGTTGTATATTATAGTCGGACTGTTAAGTTTCTTCTATTAAAAATAGTAAAGTCTGTTAACTACCTTCGTAGGGGCGCCAGTTGCTACGTGGTTTTCACCGACAAGGCTGAGAAAATGAAAGTGATTCATACTGTCCAAGCTACAGGGGTAAGATTGTTCAAAGGTGACCATGACCGTGCTCCTCTGCACCCCCAAGATATTGCAGTTTGAGCACTGGGCGTGGAAATTCGTTTAATTAAAGTTCATGGGACGCTCGGGATGGAAAGGCGAACGCACCATATCCACACTCAAGACAACGGTGGTGCCTCTTCTTATCGTTTACTTTCATCCAAATAGTGTCGTGTGAGTCGGTTGGGAACCCGGTGCAACCAACGATCCATTCATGGTGCTGTAGACGAAGGACAATTCCCAGAAAACCAGCAAGCTGGAATAACTTTTTTAGGGGCCATCATGAATGTTCGCAGGGACCAGAGTAGGCTCTTCGATAATGCCGGGTTTGGTAATGAGGAGAGGCCCGATGTTTTCAACATCGACTCCGTGAAGTTGACCCAGAGGCTGGAGGCGCTCGAGACCAGTTGCTTGCTCGATATCAGCGGGGACGTGATCGGCTTTTGAGCCCGCCGAAGGGGGGATGGGGCGCCCTTAGAAAATGTGCGCGGTGAGGTCGAGAGCGTGCGCACGGCGAGTGAGGGCACATAAGGGTGCTTTGGCAGTTGTTCCGGTTAGGGCTTGCATTTCGGTTTATTCCGAGGGTTTATTCTATTTGGTCAAGGTCGAAAGTGTTGAGAGGCTGGAACTTTTGACCGATGAACCTAAGACCCCCTCATTTTCCCAGACCAGACGCTGTGTGATTTCCACAACAAATCTCGTTCATAAACCGAGCTCCTGGCATAAGCAACCGCCTATCAATTCATCCTATAAGAGCGTACGGCAAGGAGATTACAGAGGCAGGCCGACATACAATGCTAATGCTCCTAGCAATGCCCATGCCCATGCACAATAACAAGAAAGTGCGCTACTTTGTACGTACAACTTTAGAAAAAAGGGCGAGATCGAGACGCACACAACAAGAAAATCAGACCAAATAGCCACATACACACATACGCACAGAGACCGGTGCAATTGTCCAAACGGTACATAGTAAGCCATAGACCGTAGGCTAGGGACGCCAACTAGCTTTACGTGTGCGTTGTGATTCACACATAAGGATCATATATATACGGGCCATGGGCATATTGAGATATATACAGCCCTTGATACGAGCCGTGGCTGTGGAAGGATGGTTGTTGGTAGCATTGTTGTTGTTGTTGTTGTTGTTGTTGGTAGTGTTGGTACTGGTACTGGTATGAGTCCTGGATTGCCTGCGTTTGTCGCACAGCGGGCTGTATCGGTTGTTGTGTCCCCAGGTGGTAATACCGAGACTGAGGAATCTCGGCATGTAGATAGGATTCCAGGGACAGCGGTGCGGGCGCAGGTGCAGGCGCATGTGCATGTGCATGATTGTGTTGGTGATATCGATGAGGTTGAGCAGGAACGGACGTGTACGTCGAATCGTGAACAAAGGAGCATTCTGAGTGTACAGGTGTAGCTTGTTGCGGGTATTGAATCTGGATAGGAGCACCCTGTCCAACATCAGTCTGACTGTGTGTGTCCACTATGCCCGTTCCAAGGGCATAACTCTGCGCCGGATGCCGCCGGATGGGTATAGGAAGCGTTACAACTCCATGTCCGTGAGCCCGACGTTCCAACTCTCCAGGTGGTTGTAGGATGCGGCATGGCGGGGGAGGGGCGCGATGATTGACGCAACCGGCGAGGTGGGGGAGGGAGCAGGCCCTCGAGCCGGGAGAGAAGACACCAAAGGCGAAGGCGGCTGCGGGTGTGGGTCGGTGAGCAGGGACCTTGGTGTTTCATGTGGGAGCAATGAGGTGGATACCACTGGAACTGTTGGCGCAGTCGGTACACGCGGCTCTAGACGGGTATTCGACGCGTTTGGAAGGCGCCCTGCGAGTGGCTGCGCGACAGGATCAACGAGCGGATGACTGGTATCGGGGTGTAGAAGATATCCGACGAGGGACCATCGGTTCCGCCTGCGGGGGCCGTGGGGGAGGCAAAGGGACCTCCACCTGGGGAAGAGGGAGTTGAGGTTGAGGCGGTTGAGGATTGGCATTTGCAGACGAGCTGACTTCGTCATCGTGTTGCTTAGCCCGAGTTCGGAGAGGGAACATTTTAAGGTTCCCTTTCGCATCCGTCGTCACGAACATTTTTTCTCTGATCGGCTCGTCGATACAAGCCATCTTCGTCGTCTCTTCCACTCTCACCTCCTTCTTTTTCCTAATCGGTTCTTTCGCCCGTTTAGTCCGCGGTTTGGCGTCGGCGGGTTCACTTTTTTGCTTTTTTACTGACCTCTTCTGGGCAACCTTCGCATCTCCATTCCTATCCCTATCTACGGTATGCACGGGGATTGTGGTTGATAACGACGGCTTTCCTCTTCCACTCACGTCCCTTGAGCGGCAAGCATACACAGAACGGGCAATGGCATTTCTTTGAGGCGTGTTGGTGAGATGGATGTTGGAAGGGGGAGAAAGGGGAGAGAATCGTTGTGATGTGATTGCGCCCAGGTCCTGGAGCACGACTGGAGGGGAAAGAGGAGTTTGAGGTCAAGAGGGATCTCGGGTGCTTGCCCGGTGATTTGGACTTGAAGTTCTTCAGCCAATTGACCGACCACTTCGGCGTGTGCCTTGACTACATCACCATCGATTTGCAGCTGCCCATCCAGGGCTCGATTTGCACTTGTGAACAAGTCACGTCACTAAGCTCGACCACGAGAAGTTGCCCTTGCTCTTGACCTTGTTCTTGACCTTGCTCAATTTTGAATGCGCACTGAGGGTTGGGTTGCAGCGGTTGCGGCACTGAGAACGGCGGCGCAAGTCCGGCAAAATTGGTCCACCAAGCATGCGCGTCAGCACGGTCGTTCCTTCCTCCGTTGACTGCGCTGATCGACGGTGGTGAGATAACTTCGAACGAATCGGACCTCTCAGATTGAGATAATACCACTTCGCCATCATGATCTGTGACCAACGATGGCTCGGCTGCGGAGAGATTCGAGGTTGGCACTGGTGAGGGTGGTCTAGTCGAATAGTGCGGTTGAGTCGAGGGTAGGGTGACGGCAGGGTGGAGATGCGACTCCATCCCGAGGTCGGGGCATCCTTCGGCGGTTGCGTAGCCCGATCCAAGAAGGGAAGGGGCGGTTGGGACAGTGGGAGTGTGCGTACGGTGTTCGTACTCGTCAACGAAATGCTCAGCGAGAGCATTGAGCGATGTGGGGGATGCAAGAGGGTGGACTGTCTCTTGTGTCGCTTCACTGGGAAGGCGATGGTGGTAGAATAGCTGATGGTTCTTGAACCCCGGCCATAAAAGGTGGTGGTGCGAACTGGTAGGTCGAAGGCAGATCAGAAGCGACAGTGGGCGAGGGTTGTATCGTTATGGACATTGAAGGAGCGAGCTTGGGGGTGAGCCCGGGCACGGGATCAGGATCGTTGCGTGTGTCAGATAGAGGAAACGGAGAGGAGACTTCATGGCCTGCGAGGCGCAGCAGCAACTCATCGAGATCAATTCAAGGTCGTCGTCAAATCCCCCGATCGGCTGATCGCAAGAAGGAGCTGAAATGGGGTGGTCGTACAACGGAGCTGGGTCAGGCGTAGGGTGCGGTGGACAGTTAGCAGCGAGAAAGCGACGGTCGTGTAATGGAGGTAGGTCCGAGTCGGAGGCGTAGTTGGGCGAGAAGGTGGCTCACAAAGGTATAATTCTCGTTGAAGTCGATGGGAGATCCACCAACCTGGAGGCGATTCCCTCGAAGATATTCAACCACTGCTGGCCGGAGAAAGTGATATCACAGACGGCGTTCAGGAACGGGAAAGTGGTGAGAACTTCTCCGACGACCGGGCCATTCTCCGGGCCCGAGAGTTCTATTCTCTTGGAGTGATCTATTGGATACTTATTTTTGACCGAGCGTGGCAGCGTCAGAATTCAGGATCATACACTCAACCAAGCACTGCTGCCCGGTGGGTTCCCCCCCGCATTTACTCGCCTGCCTGCCTTCCACTCAGTGACGTCAACGCCAAAGTCAACAGACGATGAGTGAATCAGAGAGCGACCAGACAATTAAGCTCAACTATGACAACTGGTACCTATGGGACCATCATATCATGAGCACCATCCTGCGAAAGAACGCGTACCTTGCATTTGACCCTCAGCCAGTCGATCCGCGCGCTCAGCAATTGGTTAATCCACCATCCACCACTCCCACCTACAAGCGAAGAGTTGAGGACATACCGTGAAGTGTCGGAATGTTGTATAACAGGTACGGTTTGGGTTTAATTATGGTTCCTTAATATCGGTTATATACAGGGGTGTAGACCCGCTTCCGCGCATTCTGACAGGCTCGGCTATTATTACTATATAAGTAGTCCTACCGTAGAGGTAGATAGCAATAAGAAAGTAAGAGAGTTCCGTCATGAAGGGCTCAAAGAGTGGAAAGCGGCGAACAATATTGCTGCTGGCATCATGCTCGGCGCAACCCCAGCCGGAGTACGACATGTTATCGATCCAAAAGACCCCGCCAAAGTCATGTATGACAAACTCAAAGCCGAAGTTGCCGAAATTGTCAAACAGTCAAGTAACACATCACCAATTGGATTCGAATCGAACTTATCAACAAGAAATTCAAAGATAAACCAACGATGGATGCCTTTGAGAAACACCTCGCCTTCTACCGTTCGAAAAATGCCACCCTCAATACTGGCGGAGCAGGAATTAATGACTCTCTCCTCGCATGGCTGCTCCTGAACTCCTTCAGCTCCATTGAGGACCCCATCTGGTCAATACCCTTCATTAACATCGTCACATCCGGTACGCCCATGAACCAATGACTATTCAGCCCCGTTGCCGGGAAGCTACGTGAGGTCATTCACCACAACATTCGCCGTACAGAAACACCAACCTCTCGCACCAGCCAGACAGCCCTCAATTCTGCTGGAAGCAAACCAATGTCCAACCGCTATAATGGTCCATCCTGCACATACCCCGCACATACCCCAACTGCCGTCGTCCCAAAAGGCACGCAACCGAGGATTGTTGGACCAAGGAGAAATAGAAACGAGAGAAGGAAAATAGGAAGAAGCACAAGGCGAGGAGGTAATGAAGAGAGCAGCGGAGAGCAGCTCAGGAGTAGAGTCAAACCCTCTCCACTGTGGCTCGTAACTTATGCATGCAGAAACTTGAGTACTAGACTCTTTTTCGCAAACATAAGGTGATTGTAGAGTGAACTAGAGGCGCAGAACAGGAAGAGCGTTGGCCCAATGCGATATTCTGACTACAGAACAAATGCATAGAGTACATACGTCTTATACCACTGATGACTGAGATAGAAGTGCAGTAGAGCGAGGTCTTAGTTTGACGCCTGCGTTTGGATAGGGGTCTGCCAGATACAAAGGACAACAAAGGTATAGATTTTTGCCAAATGTAAACAAGGAACTGAGGGTCGACCAAATCAAGAGAAGGGGGCCGGGAAGAGGTTATCAGATGATCTCAAAACTATCAAGCGGGCTCAACGTTGAACGTGTGGCCGTAGGATTGAGTCGACAGGTGGAGTGCATGGGTATGTATGGCACCTATCTGCTTCTTTTTCCTTGTTGCCATTGTCATGGGGAGTTCGGCCTCCGAGGTTTCCTCTGGGTGTCGAATGAGGGAGAATCATGTGATTATTAACATATACATCCCGGTTCTGAGTGGAGTAAGTAATGTGCAAGTTACCCAACCTTGATGGATGCAAGACTACACTGGGCCTGGGTGCACGAGTGCACCAACCACCACGTAGACCAAGCAATCCGCGAAAACCTTGGTGGCCTTTGTGGCGTAGGTGTATGCTTGGACCTCTTCTTGTCTACGAAGAGTGAAGGGCCTAAATACAAGATCGCTGTCGAGCAGCTTCTTAGGGCGGCCATGAACACAAGAAACAGAGACCAAACAAAATGCGCCAACAAATTTCACAAAACATGTCCGGTGGACATTCGGGGTCATGTTATTTACACAACTACAAACTTCAAAACCTCCACGGGTAGGTACAAATTTCTGCACTGGTTACAGATGAAGCTCCCCAAATACCCTTCCATATTCACCCGAGAAATTTGCGCAGTTATTCCACACCACCTGCATTCCTGACGTGCCACCACCACCGCTTTGGATTGCTGCTAAATAATCTCGGAGCGTCGTACCATTTGCATCCGAGTGGCTCAACCTAAGCTCCTGAACTCTCTTTGGAGCTGGGAGCGTCAGCAAACTCAACATCGGCTCCACCGCACTGCCAACTAGGGTGAGGGTGCGTAAAGCCGTCGAAGCCTCGAACAGCGGGCGGAGGGAAGGCACAAAACCAGCTTCCGACACAATGTGAACTTCAATGTGAGTTAATAGAGACAGTTGGTCACTAATGGAATGTTGTGGACTCCAACTATATCTGCCTGAATGGAGTCCATTAATGTCGGTGAGGACGAGGCGTGACAGGTGAGGAAAGTAACTAGTGAAAACTTTCCTGACCCATGGAAGTACAATCCCCGTAAAGGAAAGAGTATGGAGTTGCTGGTGTGTGAAATCGAAGACGTAATGATCACTAGTTAGGTATACCTGGTTCTCCAAGTGCAACTCCTCCAATTGTGGGCAGTTATGGAGAAGACCTCGGAATACCTGGAAATTTAAAAATTCTCCGGGCTTACGACGAGAGATGTGCAAGGTCCGTATCCCAACAGTGGTGTCAATCCGAGGCGTAATTTGCCTGCATCGCAACGTCCTTGTGTTCGCCAGCAACTGCATGGGGAGCACCTCTGTGTAATCCACACGAGAGTCCGCCGACACCACTATAAACAACTCGGTTGGCGAAGGGATCCCTGGCGGGAGGACATTATTCCTATTACAAACAATGTTGACCCGGATTGTCTGAGACTCTGCTGGAAGCACAACACTAGGGCACGTAGCACCAAGTTGGGTTGGATTATAGCATGGGTATACGGTGAGCTCAAGTGGTTGCTTTTGGGCGAGGAGCACGCATTGCTCAAACTGTGTTTTTCCTATGATCTTATACCCCTCATGAGTGGAATAAATCATAGGCACACGAGAGTACCTCCATAGCTGAGGTGCAGATTGGCAGATAGCCCGCCAGCGCTTGCAAGTCGCAGAGAGTGTGAATGGAACGAGGTTGAGCGTTTTAGAAAGTGCATCGAGATCATGATATGAAGATGCTGGCTCATGGTACGAGGATAGAGAAGTGATGATCTCGTGTTGTCTCTCGTCGACCGCCTCGATAAAGATTCGCGGGAGGATTTCGGTTGGTACGCGGCGAACACCAGATAATGCTCCCCTATTTTGGGCAATACTCCGATCCACTGCATGGAGACTATCAGTGCAGGAGAGCATAGACCTTGAAGCTGCAATATGGGCGGATTTATGCGCCGCGTGCTCGTCGGCAGCCAGGTGCAGGTGTGTACCCACTTGCGGGGTAGCTTTGTCCAGGCGCGTGAGCAAAGCTTCCACAAGTGCCACGATTTCAGCCCATGTTGCCAACATTCCTTTTGTAGACGAGATAGTCTCTAGAATATCACGGTGATTGTCGTACACATTCAAGGCATTCTTGAGAACTGTCTCGAGGGCCTTTATAGAGAGTATACTGGCCGCATAGGTGTCTTTGACCGCACGTGTCGTCGCCAGGCAATCCGCGAAGACCTCGGCGGCCTTCTTGGCGTAGGTGTACTGCGATTGGACTTCATCTCGTCTACGAAGAATAGAGGACCTAAGTTCAAGATCGCCGTCGAGAAGCTTCTTGAGGGCGGACGTCTCTGTATCGGCGGCAGGGAAATTCTTATAACTCGACGACAACGTTGACGCCATCTGGTTATGTATGGTAAGGTGGCAGTGTACGACAGATGGCGTGGTGTGATTACGATGGTGACTGGAACGTGGTTCGGTCGAGGCAGGCTCCAAGACGCAAGCGTGTTTGCACGCACTTCGCTCGCTGTCAAGGTAGATAGAGCAACCACTGTTTTCGGAAGAGTTAAACAATTGTCTGTTCAATGTCAGTATACAATCAAGACACCAATAGAAGGGCCGGGGTGGACATTGGTCCAAATGCCGGGGTTCGTGTGTTGTATGATACAGTCAGACTGCTAATTTTCTTCTATTATAAACAGTAGAGCCTGGTAACTACCTTCATAGGGGCGCCAGTTGCTACGTGGTATTCACCAAAGGCCTGAGAAAGTGATTCATACTGTCCAAGCTACAGGACTAGAATTGTGTTAAGGTGGCCATGGCCGTGCTCCTCTGTACCCCCAAGATATTGCAGTTTGAACACCGCACGTGGAAATTCGTTTAGTCAAAGTTCATGGGACGCACGGAATGGAAATGAGAACGCAACATATCCACACTCAACACAGAGGTGGTGCCCGTCTTATCGTTTACCTTCATCCAAACGGTGTCGTGCTAGTCGGGTGGGAACCAACGATTGGTTCGTGGTGCTGTAGACGAAAGACAATTCCCAGAAAGCCAGCAAGCTCCAATAGCTTTCTTAGGAGCCACCAAGAACGTAAGCAGGTCCCAGAGTAGATCCTCCGATGGTCCCGAGTTTGGTAATGAGAAGAGGGCCCATGTTGAAAACATCGACGCCACGAAGTCGACCGAGAAGCTAGAGGCACTCGAGACCAGTTGCTTGCTCGATATCAGCGGGGATGTGATCGGCTTTTGAGCCTGCCAAAGAGGGATGGGGCGGCCTCAGAAAATGTGCGCGGTGAGGCCGAGAGCGTGCGCATGGCGAGTGAGGGCACGCAAGGGTA
>Ga0307515_10009429_pt1 | contig 18872 bp, 4 predicted proteins | sample 17_EM_MG_FD_194513 | JGI IMG/M metagenome (GOLD analysis project Ga0307515, IMG submission 194513) | Populus trichocarpa ectomycorrhiza microbial communities from riparian zone in the Pacific Northwest, United States - 17_EM | ecosystem: Host-associated > Plants > Roots > Unclassified | place...
ATATTAAGCTTTATATAGAAGCGAGCCTTACTTAGTTGGTTTAGTGTCTCTTATATTAGCGGAATTGGATATTAGTTCTTAATAGTAACAGTATTAAGAGCTTAGTAGTCTACGTAAAAGTATAGACTGCCGCTAGGTTTCTTAATAAAGATTACTAATACGGCTATAGATAAAGAGCTTACTTTAATAAATTCTTTACTTAGGTTCTTGTCTAGGTACTTCTATAGCACTTAGAGTTTATTCTAAAATATCCTATATAGGGGTCTAAATCTTGGCTACTTTCCTTCTTTAAGTATAATCTTATAGTTATACGGTTAGTGTTCCGGTAGCTTATTAGCTTCCTTTTATAAAAATGCTTCTAGGCGGTTATAGTACTCTACTAGTACCTTTATAGCGGGGTTAGTATACTTCTTTAGTACCAAGGCCTTCTTAATATTAGCTATTATAACGGCGAAGATTATATATTTAGGTTTCTTGGCAAGTTATACTAGCGGGGTAGCTTTAATTATATAGATATTTAAGGTATTAAGCTCGCTTAGATTATTAATAGTTTCTTATACAGTTTCCTATTCGGCTTTAGGTTTAGTATTAAATATAAAGTTAATATTGGATTTAGGTTTGGGTTCTTTAAGTATTCTTTTTATAGTAGGATACTAGTCCTTCTAATATCTTTATATAGTAAGCTTAAGCTTCTACCTAGCTTTAGGCAGTATAGTGCTTAAAATTAGTTTATAGAATTTAGTAAAATTTCCAGATTCTTAATAGATGTTAGTAGAAATCTTACGTTAGTAAAATTTGGTGAATTCTTAGGTTAGTAGAATTAAGTAGATTCTTTAGGTACGGGTTAGATATTAATAGAAATCTTAGGCTAGTAGATTTTAGTAGATTTCCTAAATTCTAGTTTAGGGTTAGGGCGGCGCGTTATAGAGCATTTCTACTTATAATGCTAGGCAGTAAATAAAAGTTTAAGGTTATCCTAATTAATAACTACTTTGTGCAGCTTTATTTAGGGCTGTTTAAGAATTACTAGGTAACCTAGGGTGGTAATAAAAAGCTTAACCAGTTCTTTATAGTTTAGGTATTAGAGTTTTAGGGCTACTATATAGGTAATACGGCCTAAGACGGTGCGTTTACTATTAAATCTAAATACGTTAATATACCGGTTAAGGAGGGTTAAGGTAAAACTATTATTTTACGCAAAGATCTTGTTAATAAATCCTATACCGCTAGCTCCTGTATTAATTAGAATGTAAGCGTTAGCCTATTAACTATTCTGCTAAAGGCGGTAGTTAATAGTTATGCTATGGTCTTAAGAGTTGGAGTTTATAACGTTATATGTATTTAATAAGATCTTGTAACAGAGCTATCCTAAAGAGCGACTTAGCTCTAGGATCTTCCTTTTAAAGGTAATTAGGGTAGGGTTCTTACGGGACATTAGTTAGAGCTTTATCTTTATAAATAGTGCTTATTAGATATAGGGCTAAAACCAAATAAGGAGGGTTATAATTAATAGCTTAAGGTTAGGCGTAGTAAATGGTTGCTAATATTAGCTATTCGTAAATTGTTTTAGGACGTAGGTAGGGGAATAAGACAGTGTTTTAAGATATAGTCCTTAAGTCCGTATTTAAAGCAGAGGCCTAGCTTAATGCGTTATTCCTGTTTAGAGGACCCTAGTGGGGCGTACCCTAGGGTTTTAGTGTTAATATTTATGGCGTCTAGGTCCTTGCGGGTTTTAGGCAGCTAAGGGGCAAAGTACTAGGGGGTGTATTTTGGGATAAGACGTAATATATCGTTATACAGGCCGTTAATAATATTGGCGTAAGTAGTAAGGGTATCCGGCAGCTTAACTCCTATAAGGGAAGCCTTTAGTTTAGAGTTTAAGGACTCTACTAGGCGATTAATTAAGGCGGGTTTATTCTATTCAGTCTCTTTAGTATAGTAGTAAAACTTAGCGAAGTATAATGGGAAGCTCTTAGAGCCTTACGTTATCTTATTTTATTTTCTTTATACCACAGCAATTCGGTTAGGGTTGCTATAGGATGCTTTTAGTATAGTAACTAGTTCTTTTATAGTGCTTAGCTAAAACGGGTATATAGTTTCCGCGGCATTTCCTGTTAGACGTCTTATGGTATAGCGTAGTTAGCTATTAGGGGTAGCGTAGCGATTAGTATTACCATTTAGCTTGTTTTTAAATTAGTTAAGAAAGAAGCATAGTTTACTCCTTTTACCTAAATAGGCTAAAGGGTTAGGGAGACGTTTGGTTAGCTTCTTTACGGGGACACTAGTTAGCGAATTTGGGGTTAAAGAGCCAGTTTTAGACGCGTTTCTTCTATCTGGTACTTATAGGTCAATACTAGTAAAAATAGGTGGAGGCGACGGTATAGTAGACGGTAGGTTATAATAGATCTCTTTAATTTCTTTTCTTAGAGATCTAATTGTTTCCTAATATTAAGCTTCTTATTTAGTAAGGATATCTATAAAGGCCTATTGCAGGCTCTTTATTTATTTAGTAAATATATTATATAGGTTAGTTGTAGATATAGGGGCTTTAGGGTTGTTCTATATATTAAATAGGGCGGTATAAAGTATAGGTTTAATATAACGTAGTATTACAAAGTAAGTATAAGCGACAATAATATTTAGCGAAGTAGATATTATTAAGCTATATATATAAACTGTATAATAAAGTTAAACCGTTGCGTAAAGAGAGAAGGTAAAAAAAAATGGGGTAAAAAGGTATATATTGTTAGCTCAGTTGCTTAGTTAATACATATACGGAGTAGAATAGGATTTAAGTAGTAGTCCTGGCAGAACTTAGCAGAATTTAGTAGAAATTGGCGGAATATAGCAGATTGCTGTTAGATTACTATCTTGTGGTCGGTCTCTAGTTATTAAGTTAGTAAAAATAGGTGGACGTATATAAGGTGTTACGGGGGTGTCCTATAACACCATTAAAGGAAGATAAATTAAAATGTCTTTTAATATCCTACTATTAGGACGGGATAAAGTAGTATTAGGAATGCCTTAGTTATAGGAATATAATCTAAAGATTAATTAGGTTATAGATTAGGTTAATATTAAAGATATATAATAATATAGGATATAATAATAAACTAAGATAGTATAGTACTAAGTTAGAGTAATATACGAGGAGACTAAGTAAGGCTTAAGTTACGTACTAAAAAGATACTATAAGTATAGTAAAAAAACTATAGAGCCTAGAAAGTAAAAAGCTGGTAAATTATATAGTATAGGACTATAAAATAGAGTTAGAACTAGGAATAAGTTTAAGGTTCTTCCTAACTTATAAGCTTGCTTAAGAGGAGTTAAGCGCACTTAAAGAGTTTATTTAAGAAAACTTATAAAAGGGATATATTAGATTATTATAGTTATTAGTAGGTTATCCAGTATTATTTATACTAAAGAAGAATGGAAAACTTAGGCTATATATTAACTATAAATAGTTAAACAGTATTACTCGGAAGGATAGGTATCCTTTACCCTTAATTAATAAGATTTAAAATAGGATAGGTAACGCGTAAATCTTTATAAAGATAGATCTAAGATAGGCGTACTATTAGATTAAAATTAAGGAAGGTAATAAATAGAAAGTAGCCTTTAGGTTAAAGGAAGGACTATATAAACTATTAGTTATATAATTCGGATTTATAAATGTATTAATAACGTTCTAAAAGCGAATTAATAGTATATTAAGAGAACACCTTAATAAGTTTGTTATAGTATACCTTAATAATAATATTATCTACTTAATAATTAAGGAAAAACACGGAGAATACGTTAAATGGTTTTTAAAGAAACTATATAAAAAAATTGCTAGTAGCAATTAAGAAATGCGATTCCTTTACTAGGAAGACTAATTTTATTAAATTTATTATTAAACTAGGTTATATTAGTATAGACCTAAAGAAAATTAAAGCTATAGTAAGTTGGTAAGAACTAGAGAATATAATATAGTTAAGGTTATTTTTAGGGTTTTATAACTACTATAAAAGGTTTATAACACAATAGCTAAAGAATATTAAACTATTTACTAGACTTATAAAGAAAGAGGAACTATAGGCATATGGAGATAAATAAAGGAAGTTATTTAAAGAACTTAAAGAGCTATTTACCTAAGAGCTAATTCTTAAAATCTATTAACCAGAACTAGATACGGTTATATAAATAGATATATTAGACTTTATACTAGGAGTATACTTGCTATAAAAGCACGAGAATATATAGCATCTAGTAGTATACTATAGTTAGAAAATAACACTACTAAAACTAAACTATAATATTTATAATACGGAGTTATTAGGGATAGTTATAGCACTTAAGAAATAAAGAGTATTCTTATAAGGCATAGAAAAACTATTTATAGTTAAAATAGATTATAAGAACCTAATGGGGTTCCTAATAATAAAGGAACTTAATAAAAGATAAGTTATATAGGCAGAGATGCTTATAGAATACTATTTTAAGATTTAGTATACTAAGGGCACTAAGAATACTAGGGCAGACGGGCTAAGCAGAAAGGCTAAATTATAGAGTAGTGAAAAACTATTAAAAGCAATGCTACGTAGAAATAAGGATGGATTAATTAGGTATAATTACCCTAAGCTAGCAGTAACTTAAGAAGATAATAAACTAAAAAGAGTCTATAAGATACTAAAAAGCTTTTAGGTATAAAGAATTCTAAAAGCATAGCTAGATAATCTATAGATGGATATATATAAGAATTAAAAAATAAAATACATTCTAAGAAGCATCGTAAAATATTTTATAAAAGATTTCTATAAAGGAATAACCTAAGGATATAATAGAGTAATAGGCTTAGTATTAAGACTTTAGGAAGAATATATTATTAATAGAATCTAGGGTATTACTAGAAAAGTAATAAAGAAGTATCTAAATTGCTAAAGGAATAAACTAATAAAGTATAAGCCGTATAGAGAGTTATAACCTATTAAAATACCTAAGAGACTATAGGAGGTTATATTATAGGACTTTATTATTAAATTACTAAAATTAAGAAATCCTATTACCGGATAAAAGTATAATATAATTCTTATAATAGTGGACAAGTTAACTAAATAGGGATATTTTATAACATATATAAAAGAAATCTTAGTAGAGGATATCGCTAAAATTTATATTAAAGAAGTATTTATAAGGTATGGAGCACTAAGTAAGATTATATTAAATAGAGACCTAAGATTTATAGTAGTATTCTAAGAGGTAATTTTAGCGGAATAAGGGGTTCGCGTAATAATATTAATGGCGTATTAAATATAGATAGATAGTTAAATAGAAAGATTAAATTAAACGCTAGAATAGTATCTAAGATATTATATTAATTACGTATAAAATAATTAGGTAGTATTATTACTAGTTATATAGTTTATATATAATGCAACACCATAAGAAGGAATAGGCATATTACTATTTAAGGCGAATTGTGGATATAAGTTAAGAATATTATTATTACTATAATAAGTAAAAAAGATAAGTAGTATCGCTAAAGAAAGAATAAAGATATTAATAGATCTTTATATAAACCTTATAAAATTAGCAAAATTAGTATAAAAGAAAATAAAAAAGTACTATAATGTTAAGAGATCTAAGGGACTAGATCTTAAAGAGGGGGATAAAGTATAGCTACTATATAAAAATTTTAAGAGTTAATAACTAAGTAAGAAGTTAAACTATGTTAGACTAGGACCTTTTAAAATTATATAGAGGATTTTACTGGTTATATTTAAGTTAAACCTACTAGCTAAAATAAAGATCTACCCTATATAGTATATTATAATACTAGAGCTAGTATACGGAAATATTAAAATACTAATCTGTAAGGTAGATACGTATAGAGAATAAGAAGAAGATAAATAGTAAGTTTTAAAAATCGTTAGTTATAAGGACGTTAACAATAAAATATAGTATAAGGTTAAGTAGATAGGCTATAATAAGACTACCTACAAACTACTATAGAATTTAAGAAACGCTATAGAAAAGGTAAAGGAGTATTAGAAGAAAATAGGTTAGGTAATATTAAGAAGGAGCTAAAAATAAAGGGATTAGTTAAAGGTAATAGATAAACTAGGGTATTGGAAAGATCTACTACCGGCGTATAAGCTGTTTCCGCCTCTTTTTAACTAGAATTCTTTTTGGCTATTTTAGCCTCTAACTTATGGAGACCTTACTTAGTAACTTTCTTAAGATAAAGTATATAAGTAGATGCGGCTATATAGGCTTTAAGGGCCTTTTATTAAGCTACTATAATCTCCTACTTAGTAGTATAAGAACGCTATAGTTCGTTTAAAGCAGAGGTAAGCTTACCCTTAAAATAAAACGCTTTAAATTAAATCCGAGACCCTAAGATAAATTAGATAAGGAAGTTAAAGACTTTAAAAATTATTAAGACGCGTATACTTAGCGTTAGAAACGGATTAAACATTATAAGACAATCGTATATTTGCTCGCGTATACTTAGTATAAAAAGAAGGTTAGCGACCGGACGGAGCCGCGATTATAATATATACTAACTTCTTCTCTATATAACAAGAATAGGACGGTATAACTTTACTAAGTAAAAGAATAACAGTTACTAGCTGGTTACAACGATTAGATATAAAGGATTTAATAAAAGGTATTATAAATTAAGGTTACTAAATTAAAGATGGGAATACTATACCTTTAATAGACGACTTAGAGATAGGTAGTATCTTTAAGGATAAAAATTAAGAGGAGGGGGATAGTATTACGGACTTTATAACAATAGTAGTAGTACTACTAAGAAGAGAGATATATAGGTTAGTTAAGATAGTATAGGAGGTACTGGAACTAATTAAGCTATAGGATAAGGGGTAACTAAGTTATATAGGAGATTACATTATAAGTTTGGAATATAGAAATATAAGAATGTTGGGGACGCGATATACTAAAAGTACTAACATACTAACGTACTTAGTATTTCTTAGGCACAGTATTATATATTTAAAGAACCACAGTCCCTACTTAGATAGTTCTCTTCTTTATAGTAAATCTTAGAATATAATTAGAGTTAATCTATTAGGCAATCACTCCACCAGTTATTATTATATTATTAACTTTCTATTTACCTATATACTTAGCCTATTAATAAATCTACCGTAGTATTTACTATAAATCTTTGTTATATAACTAGCTAAGCTATAGGTATATATAGTAATATTATAAAGCTTTCTAAGTACGCCAAGTTTCTAAAATATATTACTTTTCTCTTTTTCCTCTTTTAGATCTAACTCTTTTCCTTTTACCTTATCTTCTTTATGCAACTTAATATTATTAAGATTAATTAAGTTTTTAAAGAGGAAAACCTAGATAGTATGGTTAAGAATATAACCCTAATAGCGGATCTGTTAGTGGATGGGATTCTATTTAATTTCTTCTTTTTAAAAAAGCTAGTTGCTTATTATATAACAGAGCTTATTATTTATAGTATAGTTATCGGATATAACGGCACCCAGCTTTTACGTAATCCCGTAATCCTTAAGCACTAAAAGGAGAATATTTTATTACTTATTTCCGCTATAAGAGGCTATTATACAAAGGCCAAGAAGAGCGTTTATAAGCTTTTCCTAGCTATTAGTAAAATAGCCGCAAATTATAAAGAGAAGGTAATTATTTAGAGAGGTCTAGATATCAATAGAGAGATAAATACTTATTAGTGCAGACTATAGCCTCTTTTATACAATATCCTTTTGCAATAGCTATAAGTTATAAAAATTTTTACTAACTGCTAAATAAACTATAGTTATATAGCCGTCTACTTTAGGATTAATTAACTATAAAAGAATATAGAACTCTGGCTATTTAACTATCCAAATAGTAAGTTTTATACAACAATTAATATAATAAAGGCTTTATTAATAACTTCCTTATTTAGGACGGCTTGGAGTACTTCTAAATCTAGCTCCCCCATCCCATCCCAAAATAACGCTTTAAGGTAAAGGTCCCTTAATTAATCCTATATTACCTCTTTTATATAACCAGTTTTAAGCTTAACCATAATACTATACCTTAATTCTAAGTGGTTTCGAAAGTTAGAAGTTAACTATATAGCGTATAACTCTATATAGTGTTTATAATAGAATAAAAGACGGGCTTTTTATTTTATATGGGCTTATTACTACTTAATAGACAGGTATACTCCCATGTTAAAGAGCTAAGCGACCTCTTATTTTTTTTAATTTAGAGGTATTAATAGAGTTAAGAGCTTCTAATTCCACTTCTAAAGCCATATTTTGTATAATAATAAAGAAGGAGAATGCGACTAAAAATTTATTTGGGGTATGCCAAGACTTATCGCGATAAGGTTTATCCAAAACCACCCTGCACTGCCTAATTGGGATTTGCAGTGGCGACCAAAGCGCTTGGTTGACGGAGGGGGAAAGATATCTGCAGGTTTGAACCCAAGAATTGAATTCAGCTAATGCTTAAGTCTTTCCTCGCCCTCTTGAGGACAGATTTCATCTGGGAATACAGTCGTCGATCCTCCCTTAACCACCGTTTTCCCTCTGGAAAGACCACTTTGCGCAGCTCTTGCATACAAGGAATGAGCGGCTTGCAGTAGGCCGTAAAATTCTCGTTAGTAAACTTATCCTCCTCAATTACCAGCCCTACCTTTTCTCTTGCGAGTTCCTTTGTGTCCTTATAATTCCAAGACTCATACTCCGTTTTACTCCTCTTTTGACCAGGCCCATTCTAGTGTGCATAAAGCCAGAAGAGCACCCAGAAGAACGACTCTAAATCATGCATAAAGCTATGATCTTCGCCGTAAAGTGCGCTAATTGCCATAAACACTTTAGTGCCGGTTTTGCTTGGCGCTCTAGAAGCCTTTTGGCGGTCTATTTTAACGGTAAGGTCAAGGTTAATTAGGAAACCGTCGTCCTCTGCCTTATTTACAAAAGGCATTAAGCCCTTCTCCAATAAGCTTTGCCTTAATTATCCCTAATTTGGACCCATCCGCCATAGTAAGAAACCGCAACGAGCGCTAAACAACTATGGCGGACGGCGGCTATATAAGGTATAGCAGGCTTCTATATAGACAAGGAGGTTATAAGAAGTCGCAAAGCGTAAGTATGGAGATGGAAAGGCGTTGTGCGTAGAGTGTAAGGAATAAAAGGTATAAAGAGTGCGTGTAACGGAACCTTGTAGTAGGTACTACGGTAGGTTCGTTATTGGGCTAGGTATATAGGTGAAGCAAATTAAGTCAACAACGTAATAATAACTGGTGGAGTGGTTGCCTAATAGATTAACTCCAATTATATTCTAAGAATCACTACGAGGAAGGAACTATCTAGGTAGGGACTGAGGGTCCTTAAATACACAACCGTACTCCTAAGAAAGTCGTTGCTCTATCTACTTTGTCTACTCTATTCGCTCTATTATAGATTTCGCAGATTATACAGATTATATAGATTACATCACGTGACCTTACTTACTATTCCTTGTTATATGGTTCTACGGGTTCCATCCTAGACCGTACCTATATTAACTAACTAGCTTCTTCTAACTCTTCTCTAAGTAGTTATAATATCGTACTTAAAGCGTCCGTAATACTATTTCCCTCCTTTTTATCTTTGTCCTTAAAGATACCTAGCATCTCTAAATTGTTTACTAGAGGTGTAATATCCGTCTAATTAACTTGGTTAATATTATTACTTATAATACCTAAAGCAATTTCTTCTTCTTTAACCCTTTATTGTGCGCGTACAGTTACCTCTATACTGTCGCTAGGTGAAATAATACTATCTCCTTATTCTCATTGTGCGAAAGAGGGGTTAGTTTATGTTATGTTGGTAAGTCCTTTATCTTGGCAACCGTCCTCTTATTTAGAGTGTACTAAAGTAAACATTTAATCGCTCTACGACGTTCGTTTTGTTTCTAACGCTAAGTATATATATCCTATTACTCTTAATAGTCGTTAAGTTCCCTAAGTAATTTATTATAGGGTCTTGTATTTAATTTATTACTGCAAAGCTTAATAATAAACTATCTGTTGCTTTGGCGGAACTTTGTTGTTCTTATAACGCTAAGAAGGAGGCTGCTAATACTTAACAACGTGCCCTTAATTCTTATCTTGCTGCGTCCGCTTGGCTAATTTGTCTTAAGAAGGTGCGTAAGAAGGTTTATTTTAAGGAGTAAAAGCTTATAGAACAAGGTCTTTAGGAACTTAGTAATAAGAGAACTAACTCTCTTTCTATAGTAAAGGAAACAACTCTAAGTAGTTCGGCAGTCGCTCTTCCTAGGTCCCCCTTAGGTGGCTTATTTTTTGGCGATTCTTCTTTATTAATGTTGCCTAACCTATTTTCTTCCGATACTCCTATACCTTTCCTATAGCGTTCTTTAGGTTCTCTAGTGGCTCCTAGGTAGTCTTATTATAGCCTATCCACTTACCTTTATACTATATTTTATTGTTAATGTCCTTATAACTAACGATCTTTAAAACTTGCTATTTATCTTCTTTCTGTCCTCTATATATGTCTGCTTTGTAAACTAGTGGCTTAACATTCCCGTGTACTAGCTCTAGTATTGCGATATACTATATAGGGTAGATTTTTATTTTAGCTAGTAGGTTTAACTTAAATATAACTAATAAAATTCTTTACGTAATTTTAAAAGGTCCTAGTCTAATATGGTCTAACTTCTTGCTTAGTTGTTAACTCTTAAAATTTTTATATAGTAGCCATACTTTATTTCCCTCCTTAAGATCTAGTCCCTTAGATCTCTTAGTATTATAGTACTTTTTTATTCTTTACTATACCACCTTAGCTGTTTCCGTAAGGTCTGCATAAAGATTTATTAAATTCTCCATTCTCTACTTAGCTGTGCTACTTGTTTTCTTTACTTAACGTAGCGATAATAAGGTCCTTGGCTTGTATCTATAATTCGCCTTAAATAGTAACGTACCTATTTCTTCTTATAGTATCGCATTATATATAAACTGTGTAACTAGTAATAGCGATACCTAATTATTTTATGCGTGATTAATATAGTGTCTTAGATACTGCTCTAGTATCTAATTTAATCTTTCTGTTTAACCGTCTGTCTGTAGATAATATGCGGTAAAAGTTGCTGCTTAAACTCCTTGCTCTGCTAAGAACACTTCCCAGAATGCTGCTATAAATCTTAGATCTCTGTCCAATATGATTTTACTTAGTGCTCCATATCTTATAAATACTTCTTTAATATAGATTCTAGCGACATCTTCCGCTGATATTTCTTCTATGTATGCTATAAAGTATCCCTACTTTGTAAGCTTGTCTACTATTACTAAGATTACGTTGTAATCTTGTCCGGTAATAGGATCTTTTAATTTTAGTAACTTAATAATAAAGTCCTATAATATAACCTCCTATGGTCTCTTTAGTATTTTAATAGGTTATAGCCCTCTATATAGCTTATACCTTGTTAGTTTGTTTCTCTAGTAATCTAGACATTCCTTTATAACTTATCTTGCTAGTCCCTAGATTCCGTTAATAATGTACTCCTCTTAAAGTCTTAACACTAAGCCTGTAGCTCTGTTATGTTCTTAAGTTAGTCCTTTATAAAACAACTTAATAAACTCCTTTATAATAGATCTTAGCATGTACGTTACTTCTTAGTTTTTGTACTGCTCTGTGTCTGGATCCTCTACCTATATGTTTTGGATCTTCTGTGTCTAATTACTCTCTAGTAATTTGTAGATCTTTTTTTTTTATATTGCTGCGATTTTTGGATAATTATACCTAATTAATCCGTCTATATCCTTTTGTAATAAAGCCCCTAATGGCTTTTCGTTATTTTATAGTTTAGCCTTTCTACTTAGAGTATCTGCTCGTGCATTCTCTGTACCCTTAGTATGCTAAATCTTGAAATAGTATTTTATAAGCATCTCTGCCCATCTAACCTGTCTTTGGTTAAGTTCCTTTATTATTAAGAATCCTGTTAGGTTCTTATAGTCTATTTTAACCATAAATAGTTTCTCTATGCCTTGTAAAAATGCTCTCTATTTCTTTAGTACTGTAACTATACCTAATAACTCCTTGTTATAGATGTTATAGTTTAGTTCTAGTGGTGTTATCTTTTAACTATAGTATGCTACTAGATACTATCTATCTGGATGCTTTTGTATAAAGTATACTCCTAGTATAAAGTTTAATGCATTTATTTCTACAACCGTTTTTAGTCCTAGTTAATAGATCTTAAGAACTGGCTCCTGGGTAAATAACCTTTTAACTTCTTTAAACAGTTTTTATTATTTTTCTCCCTATGCCTATAGTTCTTCTTTCTTTATTAACCGCGTAAATGGTTTAATATTTTTTAACTATTGCGCTATAAACCTTCTGTAGTAATTGCAAAACCCTAAAAATAATCTTAACTGCGTAACGTTCTCTAGTTCTTACTAATTTACTATAGCCTCAATCTTTTTTAGATCTATACTAAGTTGGCCTAGTTTAATAATAAATCTAATAAAATTGGTCTTCCTAGTGAAGAACTTGCATTTTTTAATTGCTACTAGTATTTGTTCTTCTTATAGTCTCTCTAAAACCTATTTAACGTGTTTTCCGTGTTCTTCCTTAGTTATTAAGTAGATAATAATATTGTTGAGATATACTATGATAAATTTATCCAAGTGTTCCCTTAATATATTGTTAATTCGCTTTTAGAACGTTGCTGGTGCGTTTATAAGCCTAAATTATATAACTAATGGTTTATATAGTTCTTCCTTTAACCTAAAGGCTGCCTTTTATTTGTTACCTTCCTTAATCCTAATCTAATAGTACGCCTATCTTAGATCTATCTTTATAAAGATTTACGTATTACTAATCCTATCTTAGATTTCGCTAATTAAGGGTAAAGGATACCTATTCTTTTTGGTGATGCTGTTTAACTGTCTATAGTCGATATATAGCCTTAGTTTGCCATTTTTCTTTAGTACAAACAGTACTGGATATCCTGCTGATGACTACGATAGTCTGATATATCCCTTTTATAAGTTCTTCTAAATAAACTCTTTAAGTGCTCTACCTTTCTCTTTAGTGAGCTTATAGATTGGAAAGAACTTTAGACTTATTTCTAGTTCTAATTCTATCTTATAGTTCTATACTATATACTCTAATAGCTTTTTACTTTCTAGTAACTATAGTTTTTTGCCGTACTTATGGTATCTCTTTAGTATATAACTTAATCCCTAATTGGTCTCTTTATATGTCGCTCTGATTTAGTACTATACTAACTTAGTTTGTTATCGCATCTTATAGTATTAAGTATCTTTAATATTAACCTAACCTATAATCTAATTGATCTTTAGATTATATTTCTGTAACTAAGGCATTTCTAATACTGCCTTATTATTTCCTAATGGTAATATATTGAAAGACATCTTAACTGGTCTTCCTTTAATGGTTAGCTAAATAGGTCCTATTTTAAGATTAATAATGCCTCCTCTATAGGCTATCGGATCTCCTGAAATTATTACTAATAGGTAAGGGTGCTCCTTCTATCTATATGGTAATCCTATTTTTTTAACTGCTGCTAGTAAGATGTGGTTCCTTGTTGCTCCACTATTTATTAGTGCCTTAAACTATTAATCTTACCACTTAACTTGTAAATTTAGGTGTTGTCCTTAAATTCCTTTAAGGGTCTGAGGCTTTATTACTGGTTCCCTCTGGTCCTATAGGCTTTTATTTTTCCTAACTGTTAGCTACTTAATCCTATTTATACTTAGTTTAACTTAGGCTAATACTTAGTTCGCTTTTTGTCTTTAATATGCTATAGATAGGTATTTTTTAGATATTCCCACTACTATTGTCTATCTAGGTATTCTTCTATAAGGAATCTTCCTGGTTAAAGTATTAAGTTCCCTTGTTCTTGGACTTTTACTAGGTGCTAACTATGTATATACTTAGTATTTTAATATTTCGCCTTATCCGTTATCTAATATATCCTTATTAGATACTTCCGATTTTTGTTCTTTGATGCTCTATATATATTACACGTATTATCCATATATACTATCCACAATAGTATATAATGTGCTTAATGTCTTAGGTTAACTCTTAGCTCGTCTTTGTTCTTAAGTTTAAACTTTTCTTATGTTAATCTAAGCGTCGCGACTTCGTTTGCTGGTACTAAGATTCGCTTTTTACTTCTCTAGTCCTCTAATTGCTCCTTTAGATCCTTTAACGTTATAATTAAGGCTCCCTTAATGTAAGTTATAGCCTTCTCTATAATTAGGTGGTCTTAGACAACTTTTTCGTCTAACTATATGTAGAAATCTTCCTATTTGTCATTATGCCTTTGCCTATACTACTTTTAGTATAGCTACTTAAGTATATATAGTCTGTCCGTAAAGAAGTATCTCTTTATTGCTGCGTTATAATAACCTTTAGTGTGTTGTTTCTTAAACCTAGTTAGAATCCCTAGATCCTCTTCTTGTTCTAGTTTAGTAAGCCACTTAGCTCTTAGTGTGCCTGCTTTTGGCCTATTAGTAATTCTTTATACTAGCGCTCTGTCCCTTATATGTCCTAATGTGCTAGATTTCTTTTTTAGTTTTTGTTCTTACTATAAGGTAATTCTTGCTCTGAATTCCTTTATGGTTTCTTTTCTTTTACGTTTTATAAGTGGATCCTTAAAGTCTTTATACTTCTTAATCTTGGTATTAAACTTTTAATCTTTAGGCTAAACACTGCGTTCCCCTAGTAAGTCCTCTAGGTCTATATATCTGTCTCCTAATCTGATTGCTGTTTGTATTGCAGATTCTCTAATCTATAAAGAAGCCTCTTGCCTCTTGCCTATGGGTGTCCTTATTTATACTTTGAATTTTTAGTCCCTTGGATTCTTTAATCCTAAGCTTGCTTCTAGCTTAAGCTTGGCTCTTACCTTAGTCTAACTAGGCGTCTATAGTATTCTTATCTTATTTTAAGAATCTTAAATCTCACTTATCTTATCTTAAGAATCTTATACTGTGGGAAACTCTTATCCCGAGCTTATTTGTATGTTCTTAAACTAAGCTACTGCCCTGCTCTATTGGTTTTCGTCCGTTATAGGTCCTTAGGTGTGCCTTATCTTGTCTTAAGAATCTTGGTTATCTCTTATCTTGTTTTAAGAATCTTAAGCCTATGGCCTTTTGCCTTTATTAAGTGGTGAGCTAGCACTAGTAGTTGTTTGCTTACTTAATTGTCTTTAGATGTTGCTCCTTCCGTCTTATAAAGCGATAGATGCCGTATCTAACGGTGTTATAATACCCGTTACTAAACCTTACTCTATAGTGGTCTTAGTCTCTACTTCTGTTGCGTTATTAAGGTTTAGATACTCCTAGTTAGTTCCTTTACTGTCCTTATTGCTGTTAATTAATAAGTACTCTAACTCTATTATTATTGTTGCTGATTTTTATCTGTATATTACTATAATATCTTAATCTAGCTTATAGAGTTAATCTTGTTCTTTATCTAACTCTTAAGTCCCTTTAAGTCCTCTTGACTCTGGTTCTTATAGCCAATAGCTTATGCCGTACTTAGCGTCTTTATAATTTTGGTATGCGTTGTTATAACAAAACGCGAAACTTTTAATTGAACACTCTTTTGTTCCTCGTAGTATATTATTGTCCCTCTATACATATATTTCTTCTATTATTGGTCTGGTTCCCTTTATTATATAGTAACTCTAACTATCTTTATAATCCCTTGCGAAATGACCTTGTTTCCCGTAATTTATATAAGCTCTATCTCTAAACCATTAACTCTATTATAGAGTCCGCCTAAACATCTTCTGCTGTTAAGATCCCTAGTTTAGCCTATGCTCCTTAGTTCTATAATTACTAGATCCTTAACCTTTAGGTTTTTATAGTTTTTTGCTCTATCTCTTATAGGCTTCTTTAGTACCGCTTAGGTCTATTGGCTCTACGCTATACCATGGTTTCTAACTTAGCTTTTGTTATTATGTGCTTTACGCCTTATATGACTGTAGAACTCTGTCCTAACTTCTCTTAGTTTGTTCCCTTTGGAAGATCCTGTTATTAATCTTAATCGCTTAATCTATTAATTCCCTTAGGGTGTCCGTATCTTCTATTAGAATAATTATGTTCTGGACTTTAGCCTTAAGTCCTTGTTTATACTGTGCCATAAGCGCCTTGTTATTCCACTTAACTTATATCGCTAATATTTGGAACTGCGTTATGTATTTAATGGCTAAGGTTTGTTGCGTAATGTCTTAGAGTTTTCTTTCTACTGTGGTTATTGCCTTTGGGTCTCCGAATATCTATATAAGTCGCTTTATAAATCTATTCTAGCTTAAGAATATAAACCGTACTTCCTGGTTTATTGTTATTATTCCATTTGCTTGTATCTCTATAAGGTAAGGCTTAAACTATTTAAGTGCTCTTTCTGATAAGAATAATCCTGCATACGCTATTTAATCTATAGGTGTTGCTAGCTTTACTCCCTTTTGCGCAACCTTAAAATACATTTATATAAGGAATCCTTTAAGCTTCGACCTCTTTTCTAAGAATCTCTTAATTGATGGTAACTTAACCTTTGCTACTCCTATCCTGTTGATCCTTTGTTTAAGTGCCGTATTGTTTTCTATTAGTTAGTTAACTATTTCTTATAATTGTTTTACTGTTATAGGCTGTTGCGAGTTAGTGTCTGCTATACTGGTGTTGTTACCTGATTTTAAAGTAGTTGCCGCCGTCAATGGCGTTGTAGTGGTTGCTTTTAGTGGCATATTGTTTGACTTCTGTATTTGTTACTGTAACTAGGTAGTAATTATGTAACGGAACTTTGTAGTAGGTACTACGGTAGGTTTGTTATTGGGCTAGGTATATAGGTAAAGCAAATTAAGTTAACAACGTAATAATAACTGGTGGAGTGGTTGCCTAATAGATTAACTCTAATTGTATTCTGAGAATTACTATAAGGAAGGAACTATCTAGGTAGGGATTAAGGGTCCTTAAATATATAACCGTACTCCTAAGAAAGCCGTTGCTCTGTCTGCTCTGTTTGCTTTGTTCGCTCTATTATAGATCTCGTAGATTATATAGATTATATAGATTATATTACGTAACCTTACTTACTATTTCTCGTCATATGGTTCCACGGGTTTTATCCTAGACCGTGCCTGTATTAACCAACTAGCTTCTTCCGACTCTTCTTTAAGTAGTCGTAACATTGTACTTAAAGCGTCCGTAATAGTGCGCGGCGCAGCTTATACTAAGCTAGGTTTTCCTAAAGGCTAGGTAACTAATTAGCACGAATATTTACCGATAACCCGTCAAAACGTTATTAGCAATACTACTGGCTACCTAGCTATATTGGGATCTAGACAAAAGCAATAATATACTCCGCTATTAACTAAAGCTAAATAATTCTTAAAGTTTACGTAATTACCCTATTATATCTACTTCTCCTTTATATAAGCTTCTTAAAGATGGCTTTTATTGAGATAATTAGCAATGTCCGGGATCGCTTTATCTGGGTTACGGTTCTCCTCTATATGCTCGATCCTGTGCGCGGCGAGCCCACGGTACACGGCCTTGATTAAGATCTCGACGCTCTCTCGGTATTTCGATTTCACGTGCTAAAACGGAAGTTCCTCAACTTATTTGCCCTTCTATGCGCTACTAAAAAGGATAGCGATAGTGTCTCGGCAGCATATATAGAAGAAGGTCTACCTTAAGGGATAATTATTCGAATCGCCTGTAATGCCAGTATACGTAAAAATACCTTATACCAACGTCGACAGATCCTAGACTCCTTAAACAGTATCATAGGCGTAGGCAAGCTATTTGTCTTCGTATATTTATATATAAGCCGGCTTATCGAGCTAATTTTATATAGTTTTTAATATATCCACTACGGAAACAGAGATCCTACTTAGAATTATTTCACTTAACATCGCGAGGATTCGTTACTGTGACGGCGCTGGGGCGCGTCACCTAGTCAGAGGTTCGCGTAAGACTTGGCATGTGTATATAGACGTCGCCTCACCACCTTCTCTTGCTCCTTAGCTTACTATCTTCGTAATATAGCATTCGTTCGCTTGATCTTGCAAGCATTCGTTTAAGTCTCTGTTGAGACATTTATTCGATGGTTTGAGCCGTCACAGTTACTACTTAAAAGACATTCGCGCCACTAAGAATATCTTTAAGGAGCCTATCCCGGCCATTAAACTACGCTTAAAAGAATTATCTACATCTATATTACATGCCGATCCTTCTACTCTTCAGCGATTCCTAAAATGGTTTAGACACGTCTTTAAAATTAGGGGTTTACCTTTAGATTTAGAGCCTATGGTTCTAATCCATTATATAAAATAGGCCTAAAAGGCAAAATAGCACTACCTTAAGTTCCTAAAGGGTGCATTTTCCACTAATACATAACAATTACCTCACTAGGTATGCACGGTTTTTAAATTAGGTCGTTATAGCATTACCTATAAGGTATTAGTATAACTAGCTTCCGAGTTTTCTACTTTATTTAACCTAATAATAATAAAACCCGTACCAACACCAGTAGCTACGCGATTTACTTTCCCTAAGTAAGAGTTACCCCTAACCTACGTCTTATAGAGAGTGGCTAGGGGTAGTATAAATAAATACCTCTTTTGTCTTACTATAGTCTGGAATACGGTAGACCTAAAGGCGTACTTTTAAATAGCCTACTCTCTTAATCTAATAGTCTATACTAAAATATAGCTTATTAGCTTTTATAATTATAATTACTAATTTAAACCCTCCTTTTGCTTTATAGAAGTAAGTAAGAAATTATGCTATTTATATTATATATTCCTTATAACTTACCCTAAGTCCTTTACAATATTATCCTATTACTAAAAGTTATATATAT
>Ga0307515_10009430_pt1 | contig 18871 bp, 11 predicted proteins | sample 17_EM_MG_FD_194513 | JGI IMG/M metagenome (GOLD analysis project Ga0307515, IMG submission 194513) | Populus trichocarpa ectomycorrhiza microbial communities from riparian zone in the Pacific Northwest, United States - 17_EM | ecosystem: Host-associated > Plants > Roots > Unclassified | place...
TTGGGGGGGGGGAGGGGGGTCTGGTTGTTTGCAGATGGGGAGAGTTGGGATTAGGAAGAAGAAGAAGAAATAGGGGAGGAGAGGATCGGCAGAGAGGGCATATATTAACTTTTTTCCGATGGTTTCCCCGACGGACAATCCGTCGGTGATTCCGCCGGCTATTCTGATGGAAAAATTGAAACGTCACCGTACGGATCTGCCATTTCGAATCCCTCAGTGATTCCGTTGGCATTTCAAGCGGTGAACCGGTCACATCACCATACGGATCTGCCATTTCGAATCCCTCAGTGATTCCGTCGGCATTTTAAACGGCGAACCGGTCACGTCACTGTACGGGGCTGTCGTTTTGAATCCGTCGGTGATTCTGTCGATAAAAATAACCCCGCCAAAACCTCCATGTCAGCGACCCGCCTTTTTTTTTAATTCGAAACGTTTTCCGTCCGTAATTCAGTCGGTAACTACTGACGGACACCGACTGAATTACGGACGGAAAAGTTTTCGTCGGTAATTTCGACCTCAAATTACCGACAGAAATATTCCGTCGGTAAATCCGTTGCTATTGAGCGAATTTCTGGTAGTGAACAGGGAAAAAAAAGTCTTTGAAAATAATAGGATAAACCATTCATGATATTCAGATTTGAGAGAATTTCTTTTCCTTTTTTTGGGTGGATGAGAGACATAATAACTGAGAGAGCCTTTGTGATAAAGTGAAAAAAAGGAGAAGAAAAGAGTGAATTGCGTCCCTCATCACTCCTTATTCAAAGTCATGCATCAAGTGAAATTAAACTGTATTGCTAAAACTCGATTAATTAAGAAAAAACATAGGATTTATAACTTGATCGGAGTTGCGTTATTAGTTGAATTGGCCATGATTTTAGCTTAGTGAAATCCATTCAATTTGGCTAAGTTTTTTTAATTACCAAGTTAAATTTAATCCAAACCTAATCAAATCAACTATATAAATTATTATTTTTTTCACTTTTAGATACCCAAAAACTTAATATATGTTTATTCAATCAAATTCTACCACTCAAAACAAAAATTTATATTTTATTTTAAAATATGTATTATAGTTTATATTATTTGGATATTTCAGATTTTAAATTCGATATGTGTTTGATATATTTTAATTACGTATTATTTTGAAAATATTTAAATGTTTTTATTTTATTTTTGAATTAATTAAGATTTATATTAAACTTGAAACATGATTAAATTTAGTATAATATTTAATTAATTTATCAAATTCAACTAGTGAACAAGTAACCCAATTATTTTTAGGATGGGGTCTAAGAAACATGGTGTGATCACATGAGATGCTTGTAACTCACGTGGTACCATGCTGGTGCTGACATGCTCAAGCGGAGCACACGTGTGATAGAAACATCAAAGGAAAGTCGTTCAAGCCACGTGGAATTTGACCCGTAAAAACAACTTATGAAAACGAACTCACATGATTGCTGACACTATCTCCCTCCTTCTCACGTGCTCAATGGACCCCATTTACTCTTTTAAAACACTACAATCACGTATTTTGCTTTGAAAAAAGAGTAGTTAGGTAATCCATATTTACCTTTCTTTTTTTAAAAAGGAATTTGTCACTTGTACTTCTCCGAAAATAAATGTTTTTTTGGGTTATTTATTTCGAGTCTTTTATAATTTTTTTATTTTATAAAAATTATACTTTATATTTGAAGTTTATAAATTTATATTCTCATGTTGACATATAAAAAATTTAATAAAAAAAATTAGAATATTTATAAAATTAATATTATATTTTATTTAATGATGCTCTTACAATATCACTATTACAATTTTGTTATTAACTAAAAAAACTAATCACAATTATTAACTTTTTTTCCCTCTACCTCTTTGGACTTTGCAAGCCCATCAAAAATAATTTTTTAAAAATGATGCATTCGTGTTAAATTTTGTGTAGAAAATTGACTCTAGTTAGATTTTAAGTAGGTAATTTATATTAAAATTGGTGAATGCATAAAGCAATTTTTTCATCTAATATATTCTATAATTTAAATCTTAAATAATAATAAGAAATCTTAATGGTATAAATCATAGTAATAAAACTCGGACTGACAAGTTGATTTAGAGTTTTAACTGGGTTTAATTATGATAAAAGCTGGAGTTGTTTTTGATCCGGATGACATAATATAATCCAGTGAAACCTGGTATATATATATATTTTTTGTTTCTTAATTAACATAACGATGTTGTTTTGTTTTAGGGATACAAATCCTAACCTTTCCTTTTCTTCTCATGTTCTTCTTTTGTTGTTGAACCATACTCTCATTTTCTCGCTGGAAAGGGATCGATTCACTTGAAAAAACCATCAATAATCTCAGTAACTAGATCCACAGGAAGGGAGTCACAGACTGTAATCTTCTCCCTCTGTTCTTCATAACAGGTAATTTTTTCTTTCCTTTCAGTTGTATCTATTAACTGAGTTGCATTACCTTTTATTTCATTGCTCTTTTAACATGACCTTCAATAAAAAACAATTAATTTCTCAAGTAATCCAGGGAGACAGTCAAACATTATTCTTCAGAGACAATATTGACAAAGCTTGCAATGAAGAATGTTGGTGATAATAGAGCATTATTCTTTGGAGACAGTCAAACATTATTCTTTAGAGACAATTAAGACAAAAATCAAACATAAAATCACTCAAGCATCAAGGAGCAATACACAGCAATACAGATGCTGTATAGAAATTGATTAGTTGTGAATATAGAATGTGTAGATCTCTTTTCTTGTGTAGCTTGTACTATTATTGTTAGATCTTAATACTTTTAACAATTTTTCTATATAATGCAGAATCTTATGCCATAAGCAATTGTTGTGGTTTCATTATTGTCTATAAAATTTGTTCATGGTATCAGAGCCATATAGGATTAACCTTCACTCGATTCTATGGCCTCAGAAAATTCTTCTACACTCTCCTTTAATACTATGGTTCACATGGTAACAATCAAGCTATCATCAACCAATTCTCTTCTTTAGCGCAGCCAAGTAGTTCCCCTGTTGCAATGTCAAAAATATTATGGATATGTTGATGGCTCAACCCTTATGCCTTCCGCTATTACTGATTCCACAGCCAATAACCTTTGGAAACAAAATGACCACCTAGTCATGAGTCTTCTTCTTTCCTCTCTCACAGAGGAAGCACTCTCTGTCATCATCATTTGACTTACAACATTAAGAGATGTCTAGAACGCTTTTGAGACTGCCTTTAGTCACAAATCTAAGGTGAACTTCAAATAAAAGATGAACTTTATTTCATGAAGCATGGCTCTCGCATTATTTTTGAATACTCTCGAGTATTGAAGACCAATTATGATCAATTATTGGTAATGAGATGTCCAGTTGAAGACATTGACAAAGTGCACTGGTATTTACGTGGTTTAGGCCACAAGTTCTCGAGTTTCTTCACCACTCAACTTTCTTTAACTCTTATTCCAAGTTTCAAAGATATTGTTCCCGAAGCAGAAAGCTTTGATCTTTTTTCCAAGTCTATTGATCATAATACAGGTGGCCCTTCTGCCTATATGGCTCATTCTTCCTCTGCATCTTCCAACCAACATGCAAGGCCAACTAATAATCAAAACAAATATAAAGGAGGCCAATCAAAGGGAGGAAATCGTGGCAAGCAACAATATAAGAGACCTCCTTTATGTCAAATATGTCGCGAAGAAGGCCATTATGCCGCGAACTGTAAAATCAGATACATAAAATCTGAAGCAAACTTTGTTGAAACACTTGCAAATTGCACCATCAACAATGACACAACAGATTGGTACACTGATATATGAGCATCTACACACATGACTTCTGATTTGTCTCAACTTGATAAGATGGAACCTTATACTGGTAAGAACAACGTTATTGTTGGTAATGGATCCTCCCTACCTATTACACACATGGGTTCTTACTCTCCCACTCCAACTCTTAAATTAAATGATGTTCTTGTGGTGCTAAACTTAACCAAAAACCTGCTTCTATCAGTAAATTAACCAATTATTTCCCTTTGTTTGTTTCCTTTACTAACAATCATTTTATCATACAGAATCTTCAAACTCGAAAGGTGGTGGCAAGCAGTAATCATGTAGAAGGACTCAATGTACCAAAGTGTGGAAACCATGTTTTTCCTATTGTCATTAGCAAGCACAATTTATGCAATTCCTTTGACACTTGGCATGCCCGTTTAGGCCATGTATCATCCCAAATAATTTCCATGCTTAATAAGAAAGGTCTTTTATCTCAGCTCTATATTACCGAATCCATATTTGTGTGTTAGTCGTCAAAAGACTAAAAGCCATAAACTACCTTTTCCAACAAGTAATAGTTGATCCAAAACAATTTTAGGACTTATACATTGTGACTTATAGGGACCGGCTCCAATAAATTCAATCTCTAGATATCGATATTATGTTATTTTTATCGATGATAACTCTCGCTTCACTTGGTTCTATCCATTAAAACACAAAGCTGATTTTTTATCAAACTTTAAAAAATTTTCAAACACTTGTTGGAACAGTTCTCGACAAAGATAAAAAAAAAAATTCCAAAGTAATAGGGGAGGTGAATTCACAAGTACCATTTTCCAGTCTCACTTAGTCAAATGTGGTATTCACCATCAACTCTCTTGCCCCTATACACCTTCTTAAAATGGTAAAGTTAAGAGAAAACATAGACATATCACTGAGATAGGCCTAACAATGCTTTTTCATGCCAATGTTCCTCTTCATCTTTGGGTTGAAGCCTTTAGTACAACAGTTTTTACAATTAATTACTTGCCCACACCTGTCTTGAATGAGGCTTCTCCATTTGAAATTATGTATGGTAAGTCTCCCATCTATGCAATATTTTGAATTTTTGGTTGCTTATGTTTCCTATACTTGCGAGATTATGCTAAACACAAGTTTGAACCAAGAAGTCTCCCATGTAATTTTCTTGGTTACAACTCATCTTACAAGGGATTTCGATGCCTAAATCCTAAATCACATCGAGTATTTATCACTTGACATGCTTGGTTTGATGAGACCGTTTTTCCATCATCTTTATCCCATATGCAACCTTCTCATGCACTCTCGGATTATATTTCTTTTCATGATCCTAGTTCCTCAAATTCTTCTTTGTTCAGCACTAATTCTACTGCAAGTTCTCGGCCATTACCATCAGTCACTCCATCCAAGCCATGTAAGTCATGTGCCTTGAAGTTAAACACATCTGGAAGTTCACCAATATCACTGCCTCATGTGCCTACTCCAATAAATGAGCAAGTTTCAAAATTGCCACTTATGCATACTTCAAGAAACGAGCCACTTTCAGATATGCTGATTGCACCAGCTGAAATTTTTTCAACAAATCAGAATTCTCATCCCATGTTAACCCGTGGAAAAACTGGTATCCCAAAGTCCAAACATTCTACTTATGTTTGTTAAATTCCTTCCTCTCTTTTATTATCATCACTATTAGTAATAAAGGAACCAAAATGATTCAAAAGTGCTACCAAAATCACCCGAATGGCTGGCTGCAATGGAAGATGAAATCCGTGCTCTCACTCATAACCAAACATGGGAACTTGTTCCCAAACCACCTGTTACTAATGTGGTTGGATCCAAATGGATTTTTTAGATCAAATATCATTCGGATGGCTCCATTGATAGGCTCAAAGCACGTCCTGTTCCCAAAAGCTATACTTGACTTTATGGACTTGATTTTAATGACACATTTAGTCTAGTTGTTAGAGCTTCTACAGTTCATATTGCAATATCTTGTGGCTGGAACATGCATCAACTTGACGTTAAAAATGCCTTCTTGCATGGTCTTCTACAAGAAGAGGCAACCACTATGATATATTGATGCTTCTCATCCAAACCATGTTTGTTGTCTAAAAAAGGCAATTTGTGGTTTGAAACAAGCACCGAGAGCATTGTTCCACCACTTTAGCAATTTCTTAATAACAATTGGTTTCAATTGCAGCAAAACTGATTATAGTTTATTTGTTCATTCATCGGACAATGACATCATTTATTTACTCTTATATATGGATGATATTGTCATCATAGGCAACAATGTGTCTCTCATTGACAATTTCATTAACAAGCTATGACAAGAGTTTTCTATAAAGGATCTTGGCAATTTCAATTATTTTTTTAGGCCTAAAAGTTACTCATTCTCAAAAGGGAATGTTCCTCAACCAAGTGAAGTATGAAAGAGATATTCTTATCCGAGTTGATCTCCATGATTCAAAGTCAATTGCAACACCAATGATTATTTCTCATCATTTGACTATTGATGGTCATCTCTTTCATTCACCAACAACTTATCAATCCCTTGTTGGTATACTACAATATCTCACCATTACTCGGCTGGATATTACACATGCAGTAAATTTAGTAAGTCAATTCATGTATTCACCAAGAGAACAACATTTTCAAGCTGTCAAAATAATTCTCAGATATGTTAAAGGAATCTCTATTTTGGCCTCAACATCAGTTCATCATGCAATATCAACATCTCAGCCTTTTCAGATGCTGATTGGGCTGGTTGTCCAGCAACCAGTTGATCAACATTAGGATATGCAATTTTTCTAGGTAATAATTTAATCTCATGGACCTCTAAAAAGCATACCTCAATATCTAGGTCTTCGGCGGAGTCTGAATATAGAGCATTAGCACTCATTGCAAAGTTAAATGGTTGTTAAACGTTCTTCATGATTTACAAATTCAACCAACAGAACAACCGACTTTACTCTCTAACAACACAAGTGCTATTCTCATGACGCGAAACCGTAGCTTAACGAAGGTCCAGGCACATTGATATTGATATTCACTTTGTTAGAGAATTAGTCTATAATGGTATATATATTGAAGATTAAACATGTGTCATCCACCTTGCAAATAACAGACATATTCACCAAAAGTCCATTAAAACTCCTGTTTCTACTATTCTGATCAAAGCTTCGCATGTTGCCAACCACACTTGACTTGAGGGGAGGTGTTGGTGATAACAGAGCATTATTCTATGGAGACAATCAAGGCAGAAATTAAACAAAAAATCACTCCAATCATTAAGGAGCAATACACGACAATACAGACGTTGTATAAGAGGTGATTAGTTTTGAATATAGAATATGTCGATATCTTTCCTTGTATAGCTTATACTGTTATTATTAGCTCTTAATACGTGTAACAATTTTTCTATATGATGCAGAATCCTATACCATAAAAAATTGTTATGGTTTCATTATTATCTATAAAATCTGTTCAAAGAATAACTATCCTTTTTGAAGAATAAGGTATTGCATCATTGATGTCATGATTTGACAAGATCGAAGACCCTAGTAATAGAAGCACAATTGTAAATAATAAATGCTCGATATTCAGTCTTTGACCGAAATACTTCTGTTTCCTTGGTGTTATCGACCGAGTTTTTTTTATCAGACCACAAAACATTCTAGTTTCTCTAGTTTGTATTAATTCTTGATCGGTTCAATGTAAGTTCAACCCAAGGATTTCATATATGTTTTGATTAAGAATTTTGTACTTTAATTATTTAGATAAATTTTCTGGACAAATTAAGAAGAGAATATTGTTTTATATAGTAGAACTTTGGGTTAATATATATCTAACATAGAATGTGTTCTAAGTTATACAATTATATAGTTGAGCTATTGTTTCTCAATGAAACAAATCAAAGATTGGATATAAGATATATTGCATGTGTTCTTTCCTAAGATAGAAACTTTTGGATAACTTAAGAATTGACACAAATGAATGCAAGGTCTTTGCTTTTTATGAGCACCAATGTCGTAAATTGACATGGTTAACTATATTTTAATTGTAGATTTGATAAATTTTAATGAGATTGATAATAATTGTGATGATAAAACTATAGAGAAGTATGATAATATTTTGATAGGCATTGATGAGGTTGACTTAATCTCATCGACACTTGATCTAAATTTTGCTCATTTGGACACAAAAGAGCTCAATATGTTCATTATACCAAAGTGAAGGTGTTGACAAGGATGCAATTATATGTGTTGCATTGGTTTTCAATATGCTTTTGCATCAAACTTGAACTATAATGTTATGAAATCTTGAACTTTTTAGTAATCAGGATGTTGTTTGTGATGAAATATCTATTAAAATATAGGATTTGGAATTGTAATCAGTTAATTACTTTTCCCCTTAAACTTGTAGCTTGCTTAGTTTTTTTGTTAAATTATATTGAAGTGTTTATCAATTAATTGTTTTTATTAGCATGTTATTTTTCAATCTCTTGTTTTTTTTGTTGGGTTAAACTTTAACAAATTGGATTAGTGGAAGGGATTTGCATTATTTATCTTTTTTGGACCTAGACATGAGGGGATATTAGAGTGATTTGTGGTTGATTTTTTTTTCTTTGGTTGACTCAAGTCAACCCATGTGATCTAGGACCCGGTCTCTTTGCCGAGTCAACCCTTGAACCAAGTTTAATAACAATTGTATCCCTTTAACAAGAGTCCTATGATTATTTATTAGATTTCTATATAAAAAAAGGTGATATAATTATAGTATCATCATATAACATGCTCATAAGTCTAATAATATGCTAGATTATTAGGTCAACACATTAATTATCTCATCAATAAACATGCTAGTCAACCTAACAAGTTTATCTATCGATATGTCATGTTGATAGACTTATTAATATTAATTAATTTATTTGTTGATATTTTTTTTATAATATTATAGTACAATAAGATTGTGTTAATACTAAAGTCAAGAAAGGTTAGAGGGGACAATCGCTTTCCCTCCTAAAATTTATTTTCCTAGAAGATATATATATTAAACGACTTGCCCTATAAGCTAAAGACATTTGATATTTGATATTATGTAATATAAATGATTATTATTATTATTATTATTAAAGTTAATTAATCTAATAATTATGCATGACATCTCCTGCCAAGTTGTTCAAATAATTTGAATGAAGAGTTGCTTTTAAACTTTATAGATATATTGGTTTGAAGAGGTGTGCCTTTAAACTTTACAGACACATTGGTCTGAAAATGTATGCCTCTAAACTCTACAGATACATTGTTCTGAAAGAGTGTTATTTTCTTTATAAATACAAGTTTTATGTTGACAAAAATTAATTAGATATAATTTTTTTCTCTTCCTTATTTTTCTCGACAAACCCTCTATTTATGTTTATCAGAAATAAAATAGAACTTCTTAATAAACTTATAGAAATTGTTGTCTATAAGTTTAAGGTTTTGCTGTATTCCACTACAAAAAAATATAGTAATTAGCAACTAACTAATCTATTGCAAATAAAACTAAAATCCGTTGCTAAAAAAATTTAGCATCAAAATCAGCAACGAAAAATATCGAATGCAGATCTGTCGTTGCTGATTTTTCAGAAACAGAATTTCCATTGCTGAAAAATCAGCAACGGATAATTCGATGCTCACAAATCAGCAACGGATTTTCCGTTGCTGATTGATGAATTATTTACAATCAGCAACGGAAAATTCGTTGCTGACTACATTATTTTTATTAAATTAATTTATTTATTTTTATCCAAATGACTTTTAATTTTTTTAATTAATTATTTATGGATATTTTAAACGTTGTAGAATATATATAAACAACATAAATTAATATTGAAAATGACTTTATCACCAATAATAAATGGAATAAAAATAAAATTCATAGTATAAAAATTTAGTTAAACTTTAATTGATGCAAATAAGTCGAAATACAATAAAAAGATACATTCAAAAGATACAATCATGGTGCTTGTTGTGGAGATGAACCATGATATTGTGGATCGACGTAAGATGAATCAGGATATTGTGGTTGAGGTGAAGGTCGATAAATTGGTGGAGATGTGGGACCCATAGGTGTCATTATCTGGGGAGCCATAGGCGGCGGCATTGATGGGGCCATAAGTGCTGGCATACCTTGGTCAATATTTGATGTCCCACCATGATATCCAAGATTGTTCATAAGATATTCTTTCATGGAATCCATCTGTCGTTTCATTTCAAAAATAAAATCATCTTTTTTCTTTATCTTCTCTTCTTTTTTCTTTATCTCCTTTTGAAATGATTTGGATGAAGTGGACCTGTCACTCCTAGAATCTAATATGGATCCTCGTCGAGGCATGCTAAAAACCAGAAAAAATATATGCATTATCATCAATAATTATTGAGTTAAGAAAATATAAAATCAACCAAATTCCACAATTATATCAAAAAAGGAATGCAAAAGTGTTTCCTTTGTTCTTGATACATGTACATATATATCATGGAAGAAGCAGGCATGGATAGAAGCTAAGCATAAAAATAAAAATAGCATGAAGTAATCATGTCTTTCAACCTGGAATAGAATTCTTGCTGGAATGTAAAAAGAACCTCCAATACTCTACTGGAAACAACCACCAGTTAATTCTAGGAGAAACATGAATACAATAGTTGCCAGCTTGTATTCCTTGCTTGATAAAATTTGGAACGTAAAAAAGCAGAGGTATTCAAATGACTTTTAACTTGATGGTAAACAACATAGCAGAGTTCTATTTGTATACCTTTACTGACACTGTGTCCCAGGTTGTTGTTTATACGCAAAGGATCAATAACATTGGAGTGTTTGGACAAAAAGGGTTGCCCTTGATTATCTTGTCCAGCAGGTAAAACAACATATATTGCATTACAAGCCTCAAGAAATAATTTGCTAAGTCTAGAAGATGGTTTTGATTTAGGTTGCTTAATGAATAGGGCATGGCAGGATTAGTGATTTTCTAATAACAGACTAATAATTTGGGAAAGCAGAAGTGTCCGGAAAAAGGATCATAATATTTGGACAAAAGGAGTAGACAATTTCTATGATAAAGCACTAACCTTTTCAAGGAAACAAAGGGTGAACAGTCCACCAAGTTGGTTAAATGAAATATCTACCACAATGTTTTTCACTAGACACTTTATTATCTTCACCTGTATATATGTATTCAAACAAAAAAAGAAATTTAAATCTATCGTCAAGAATCACTTATTAAGGAATCTTTTATTGAGATTTTTATGGTACACCTATTAGACAAAGATTCCAGCAGGAAAACCATCTTCTTCAAAAAACAAATAAAAAAATGATAAAAGAAATATGTAGAAATTTGAAAATGAAAATAAATAAATCTACACTCAACAAAATTTAAAAATGTATTGAAAGCTTGCTCCAGTGTCCACCATTGCCTCAGAATTAAAGGTATGACAGAATGCATATGTCTAGCGAACAACCCACTTGTCAAACAAATCATATAACCTTGAAATATTCCACAAAGATTACAGGTCCTCTGTGGTGGAAGTAAAGTGTTAGATGGACTAACACTGCTTCAACAATTTTGAAGTCAACATCACTAACTAGATATATTCAAGCTAAACACAAATAAACACACCCTCAACTGAATATAAGCAAGCTTAAAATAAATTGAAGAAATAGAGAGAACAAAAGATGAATAAACAGAATGTACAAAAATAAGAACTTAAAGAATTTAAAAGGGACCTACCTCTACTTGAATGTACTCAACCTCCTTCACTTGGAATTCAGCATTTTCATTCTTCTCCTCATTCTCCAGCATATCACGAACCTGACAAGCCCATGTGTCTTTCAAATTTGGATTCTCACTGAAGGCTGTTAAGTCAATATCCCCACAGAAAGAAACAAAGGCAGCATTTTCATTCTTCTCATCATTCTCCAGCATATCACGAATCTGGAAGAAGAACGAACCTGGACTTCAAGTTTATTAGAAATGGTTTCAAAGGTCAATGAAAATCATTCAATTAATATATTTATACAAACTTGCATTGAATAAGGAAAGAAAAAAGACAGTCATATGCCCAGAAAAGTTATTTTCAAACAATTATGAACCGTAACCCTACAAATTAAATTGGGGGTTTTGATAAATTTTCAATTAAACATGCATAATTAGGTTATAGATCATGGTAAAAACATTTCATAAACCCTTATTTTCTCAAATGAATAGCCTAAAACCATTATTCAAAGTATCGATAAATTTTTTTTGTTACCTGTGTTCTTGAGTTCTAGACGAGCGAGATGAAATCTACACGATAGAAGAACACCTGAGGGTTAGGAAAGTTAGGTAAAAACTTTTTAGTGTAAGTTAAATTGCAACAGAAAAAAAAATCTTAAAATTAATTACCTGAATTATTGAAGAAAAGAGTGCAAAACTCAACCCGTATACAAAGAGAGGGGGTAAGTCAGGATGTTCGATGGTGATAATGATGGGTCTATTGAGATGTTGCCATGGGTCTGTGTTTTTGGTGGTTTATAAAGAAAGATTGAATCTGTTAAGATGAAGGAGAAGAAGATGAAGATAAAAGTTAGGGATGTTGAAGACGAATGAGAAGAAGATAAAAAGTTTGGGATAAAGGAAAATCAGATCAATGAAGAGAGAGTGATTTTTCTATAGTTATGGATGTTATTAGGGACGAAGGAGATAAAGATATCCACTGCAAGTTAATTAATTTTCAACTGTTTGTTTCTTTGCTCCTGTTTACGTTTCTGTTGGGGGGGGGTGTAGGTTTGGAATTAATTAACTAGTGGAGATAAATGGTTGAGATTTTATAATGTAAAAGTTAATCAACGGTCCATAAAATTTTAATTTTATATTAAAATTTAAATAATTATTTTTTCAATCAGCAACAGATAGTTCGTTGCAAATTTTATGTTGCTTTTAGCAACGGATTTTCTGTTGCTAAGCATGTTGCTAATATTAAAAAAATAATATATATGTAATCCGTTGCAAATCTGTTACTGAATTTAGCAACGAAATTATCCGTTGCTAAAATCTGATGCTAATAGCCTTATCTTTTAGTAGTGTTCTAAATATATATTATTTTAACCCTACAACAAATATAATGAAGGGAATTAATACCTTAAAAATAATGATCTTCACGTCTCAAAACATATTTGTTATACCTACTAAAACTACAATTTCTTCACTTTTTTTCCATCTTTGAGGCAACGAGTGGCGTGGCTCCTATGCAATTAAGAGCTAGTTTGTTTGTTGTTGAGTTTAAAGATGTTGGTGTTGCCGAGTTGTGTGGTTTCACTCTGTCTTCTTGGTTCTTCATTCCTGTTGCTGATGGTGGCTAGGCTACAAGGGGAGCTGATTATTGGGTGTGGTTTTGCTCTCATTCCATGTGGTGATGTGATGAGCCTGTTGCTTGGTTAAATTGGACCCTTACCATTATTGTGCATTAAATGCACAATCCATTTGGCTATGTCTTTGGTCTTTTTTTGTTTATTTGCATTGGAAGAGTTGCATCTTTTTGAGTGAGACTTGACATCCCTTTCATTAATTTGTGACAATTGGTTTCAATTTTCTCTTGGTTGGTCCCTCTTAGCGCTTTTACATTCCCATCTACATGGAAACAGGTGAATGTTTGTTCCTGTTTTTATTTCGTTAGTGTTTTCTTTCTTTTTCTGCCAAGGGTCAGTTTCTCCCCTTCCTATCATTTCACCATCCATTTGATTGGCCTAAGTGATGTTTTTCCATCATTTTTAAGAGAGTATTTATTAACTTTATTTTCAACTAACTTCCATTTCTGGCTCAGCTCTGAAGAGCGCCAGTGTTATTAGGTTTGGCTCTTTTTTATAACAATGAGCGTTTACATGTCTATGAATGACTAGTTTGGTTTAATTACTCTTCTCTTGAGCTAGCTAGGGTTCTTTCTCCCTCCTTTTACTCTCTTGGCAGGCTTTCTGGGCGAGAACTTCTTAGGATGTATGCTCTTTTTATCTTCGCCTAGAAACATACTTATGCCATGATGTTGTATTTGCCAATGTACGTTGATTTTCCTCCTCAATTTTCTGTTGCTTTCAGTGTCTTCTATGCTTATTGTTATATATGACTTTCTTACTCTCTTTTTTTCTAGCTTTTATCGGTCTGGAAAGCATTTAGTTGATGCTCCTTTTTTTTTTTATTATTATTATTATCTTTCCTCCTATTTCTTTTCTTAACAAGCAAGCACAAGTAGTGCTACAACAATAAGCAAAAGCTTTTTAGTTTTTAGGGCTCTTGGAAGGATTGATGCACTCTATTGCGCTTCTAGCAAGATCAGTCTTAGATCAGGTGTGTGTTGTAGTTCTATCAAATGCTTTCCAAACAACCCCTCCTAACTTATGCAGTGTTAATAGTCGATGCGAACTGTTCTTGAACAATATTAATGGATTTGCAGGCTGTTCTATGTATGGATTGCATGCCATTTTCTTGGAGAGCCTATGCAGTCTCAATAAATAGTATAGGCTATCAAAGTGCGCACCAATGAGGCTATAATTATTATATATTGAAGCATATCGGACCCTCCGTGACCGTGGCCCTTATCCAGCTCACAAGGTTCTTTAGGACATTGCAGCTGTGATAGGTTAGTGGTGATTTCTGACAATTTAGAGGTGATAAAAGGAAGATGTGCTGAATCATTTGCTTCATTGTTTAAATGCTTGGAAACCAGGCTTTTACCAAACACAAAGGCAGCCCGCAGCGAAACGTGGATAGCGCATCTAGTTACCACCATTTATCAGAAACTTGCACTTCAACAAAGGACTAGTTTGATTGATTTTATTTAACTATCTCGCTGATGTAGATTTTCTTCTCAAGCCCATGAATTATTAATTAATTTGTTGGTCTCTAAAACTCAGCATTGCTAAGCTCTATATATATATATATCCTAAAACAAAGTAGAACATTTCCATACGATGGGGAGTTGTAAATTCGAGATAGACTTACAAATGTGTTCTATGATGGTACTTCAATTTCTTTTTTCTTTTTATTATGTAAGTAGAATATATGAAAAAAAGATTTTTTAGATAGTGTTAACTGAATTTCTTAACTAGATTAATTATTAATTTACATTCAATTGTATATAACTAAATAATCTTAAATGATTATCTCACAATCTTAATCAACATACCTTGTTTACATGGAATGATTAATATGCTAGATTATCATATAACATCAATGAAAATGTATTATCATATCACATCAATGAAAATGTTTATTTATTACTCTGAGGGTGTTTAGTATTGCGGTAGCTTTTGTGGTTGTGATTTGAAAAAAATAATTTTATAAAAAGTACTTTTCATTGAGATTGGTTTGATATTTATATATGTTTGGTTAAAACTGTGGTTGAAATTGAGGTTGAATAAAAAGTAGTTTAATGTGTTTGGTAAAATATTCTTTTCAAATTGAGGTTATAAAATAACTAAAAAAGATATATATTAATATTGATGATTTTTTAATTTAAATATTGTAAAGTTAACTACTATTAATACATCATTAAATAAAAAATATTTTCTTATCAAATATTTTTTATTGTTCTATTAACCTATCTAAAATTCCATCACGTACGAAATTCATCTGATATGGACTACAATTTTCATGGTTTTTTGAGCGTGCAATAAAATCAGGTAAAATATCATCAGGAACAAAATTAAAATTGTTATCAAATTTTATAAATACTACGTCATCATGCGATCTCCTTCTAATTTATGTAGTGTTATTAAATAATATTAAATACTAATTTTTTAAGTAAAATATAATTTAAAAAAATAGATTTTTTTATCAGATATGGTCTGACCGAAATAATATAAAACAAAATTTAAACCGGATTCGGTCCGGTTGGACAGTGGAGAACGTCTCCACTGTCTCCAAACAGTGAAGAGTGAATTAATTAATTCACTCTCCACTGTTTATATTTACAAAAGTGAACAGCAACACATGGAAGTAGAGAGAAGCAGCATACCATCACGTCAATATGCTTATCAATATTAATTAATTTACTTATTGACATATTTTTCGACAATATTAATTATATCACCACAAACATCGCATCAAATAGTACAATCGAGAGGGGTTGAAAAGGACATCACCCATCCTTCTAAATTATTATTATTATTATTATATATATATTGACCTCCCCTTCGTTTAGAAAAAACTCTTAATTAGATATATTTTTATATTATATGATTATCACAATATTTCACTACTCCTTTTAACGATTTTTCTAAAGGCACCTATTAGCTTTTCAAAATAATATATTATTTGATTGAATTTTTTTCATAGCTATAAGACTCAATTTGAAAGTTAAGTAGATTAATTTATATGTCGATAAATTAACTTGGGTCTATTGCCTATTGGATTTTTATTAATAAAATCACATTGTTTTAGAAAAAAAAAATATAAATAACATTATTTTGAATAAATATTTTATAAAATATTAAGTGAGTCTCATTTAGACTTTGATCGAGTGACGTGAATTCGATTAAGTCAATTTATTATAGAATTCAAAGTCAAACTTAACTTAAATTAGGCTTAAGATTGGTCACCAAGTTAATCTATCGAGTTAAATTAGATATGATAATTATGATATTTTTAACTAACTTGCTAACGTAGGTTTTTTCCAAACTTGCAGGCATTTAATTTGTTTGTCTTTATAACTCAATGATTTCAAATTGTAAATCCAATACTGATTGTATAACATTTCCATATAATATGGAGTCATAAATCCAAGAATAGTAAAAAGTACTAGCCTTAGCCTTGATGTTCTCGTTTCATCGCGAGTCCAACACTTTTTTATATTTTTTTTTGTAAAACAATAATATTCAAGTTCTATAATTTTTTTTTTTAAAAAAGGAAAATTAGATACTCATGTTATGGACCTGATTAGATTGAATAAGTTAATTTAATTTTATTAGACAAAAAAAAAAGATAATAACAAAGAATGGATCAAATAAAAAAAAAAGTGATCACAATAACTTGAGAAATTTTTTTTTTCTTCAAATGGAACAAACAATGAAGCTCAATTCACAACTTATTAAATACAACAAGACAAAATAGAATAAAAAAAGGAGCCAAAACAATTAGCCCTGGTAAACTCGAGTTAGCATGACAAACTTGTAATTTGATAATTAAGAGCGAGTCAACCCGAGATATCCCACCAAACCCACGATCCAGATCATAAGATTAGAATAACCTAATAGAAAAAAAAATTATAAAGCCTATTTTTAAAAAAATTATCAACCCGTGTTAACTTTTCAAACTCGTGACCGGGGTCATCAAACCCAAAGTACCCTATCTGAAAAAACCATGAATCCCAATTCTAAATCAAAAAATATTGAAGGATAAAACTGAAAAAAAAATTCAATTATACAAAGGGATTCAAAAACAAAACGTAACAATTATAAGAATGAATATAAAAATTAAAATACAAATAAATTTTATATTTGATTGAAGATTGAAATTGAAAAGAAAAACCAATTTATTAAAAGAATGATGATCAGATTTGATATAAAAAATAATTTTTTTTTTGATTGAATGATGAAATTGAAAGGAAAAATAAAAAGAATAGGGACCAAACTGGTAAAAATAATATACTATAAATTTGGATTGAACTATGAAATTGAAAGCTAATATAACTTTTTCAAAAAAGACAAGGAAAAAAAATAGAAGTCAAAAGAATAAAGACTAAAGTTTAAATACAAAAAACAAATAAGGTCAAGTTATAATTTTCAGAGGATAAGAGAGAAAAGAAAAAGAAGAAAGAAGTACCGATGATAAACCACTCAGTCACCACTGACACTCATCGCACCATTAGGAATAGGATGCGGTGGTATTTACAATGACATGGTTGAATAATATTTTTGGCCATTAGAAAGTGTCGCACGCTTCGCTCATAGTGCGTGAGTGCTTCCCCGCAATGATGAGTGCCTTACACGCACCAATTATTTTTATTTTTTTTCTACTTTTTTAAAGATTAAATTTTCTCTCGGCTGACATGGTGATAAAATAAAAACCATTGTGAAAAGTAAAGTAAAAAAAAAACCCTCTTGAAGCTAGTTTTAATATTTGAACTTTCCAGTGGAATTTTGATTGTCTCACTGTAATCATGGTTGGGAAGGTTGGAGAATGACAATGAAGGAGCAAAAGGTTCCAATAGGAAACATCGAGACAACTAGGAACCTTAATAGACATTAGTTGCAAAAAGATTATAGTCGGTAGGAATTTGAGATATGATCAAAAAGCTAGTAAATGGTACAGGTGTGTTTTACATTGTGTTTTTGAAAAAAAAAATATTTTTATTTTTTTATTTCAAATTAATATTTTTTAATATTTTTAAATTATTTTAATATAATAATATTAAAAATAATTTTTTAAAAAACAAAAACAACCACTACTACAATTACTCATTTATAATCCAAAATCCCTATCGAGAGCATACTTCAATTACTTATCCAAAGTTTGAATTCAAAAGCCCTATCTTGTGTTTATACTCGATTTTTTTTCATATCTTTGTTGAATTCATTTTTTTTTAATTTGTGTTATGTTAAGTTAGGAACAAACTCTAGCAAATCAATATTAGGCTAATTATGTTCATTTTAAATGTTATATGGAATTTCTTAATTATTTGGAATTGTTTTCATTTGAGAGGCCGGAACTACCTTGAATCTCTCTTGAAATAGTTCGTTCTTTCTTATACTGTTCATTTTCAATTCAATAGAAAAAACACGTCACAACTTAATTCCATTACTACCGATCACTTAAATTACTTATGAATTGTTACATACTCCTTCCGTTGATTATCCTTTACAAAAAGAGTTTGAAGTTAAACCATGACATTAGCTTCTTGTGTTAAACCTTTATTAAAATTGATTAAATTAATAATGTTTGCCAGAATGATAATGGCTGCTTTTAAAGTTATTTTTGTTTAGAAATGCATTAAAATAATATATATTTTTAATATTAACACATCAAAACGATTCAAAAATATATATAAAAAATAATTTTTAAA
>Ga0307515_10009431_pt1 | contig 18870 bp, 11 predicted proteins | sample 17_EM_MG_FD_194513 | JGI IMG/M metagenome (GOLD analysis project Ga0307515, IMG submission 194513) | Populus trichocarpa ectomycorrhiza microbial communities from riparian zone in the Pacific Northwest, United States - 17_EM | ecosystem: Host-associated > Plants > Roots > Unclassified | place...
AACAAAACAAGGTAATTGATTACTGATAACCCAAATTTAAAATTTATTTTTATTTTGTTTTGGGATGTTTGTTAAGAATTTGATGATTTTTTTTATAATTATGCTATTTTTGCTTTTTCTTTTTTTCTCAGATCTGCTAGTTTTACCAAAAAAAATTTGAATTCTTATTATAGTTATGCTTTTTTTTCTAATTAATTTGATATATTTTATGGGTTTGTTTTGATTATACTTGGATTTTTTTATGTTTTGTTTTTAGCAGAACCACTAAAATTACCAATTTTTTCTCACGATATATGTTTTGATTTTAGGTTGAACCATGAACAAAATAAGAAGAATTGATTTTTTTTTTTTTAGAAAAAGAGGGAAAATATTGATAACTCACAGCCTAATGAACCAACTCCAATGTGTAATGTTGAAGTTATGGTTGAGCAGCCCCAATGTGCTTTAGTATACGAAGAACCTGCATTGACTAGTGAACCACCTCCTACTAGAATTGACATTGCTCATTTAATTAGATATTCAAGTAATCGTTCTCAAATTTAGGAATACTCGGTTAATCAGCAAGATGAAATTCGAAGGGCATACATTAATTTGGGGTCATATCAACCTTTGATGTCTGAATATCCGCTGACTGATGAAAAACATCCTCGTTGATTTCAATCTCATTGGTTCAAAGGTTATCCATGGCTTGAATATTCAGAGAAAAATACTGCATACATTAATCGTTCTCAAATTTAGGAATACTCGGTTAATCAGCAAGATGAAATTCGAAGGGCATACATTAATCTAGGGTCATATCAACCTTTGATGTTTGAATATCCGCTGACTGATGAAAAACATCCTCGTCGATTTCAATCTCATTGGTTCAAAGGTTATCCATAGCTTGAATATTCAGAGAAAAATACTGCATTTTGTTTCCCTTGTTATCTATTTTCAAGTAAGCCGTGTGGAAAGCCAGGATCAGACACATTTATTGTTAAGTGATTCAATTGTTGGAAAAAAGTTAATGATGGGGAGTGGTGTGCTTTTTTGACTCATATGAGAAAAGATTTAAATTCAGCTCACAGATTTGCTACTAGGTGCTTGAAAATTTTGAAAAATTAGTCATGTCATATTGAGAAGGTAGTTAAGAGACAAACTACTCAAGAAATTCTAAATAATCGATTACATATTAAAGCTTCAAATAGATATTCTAAATAATTCGGCTCACAGCTTAAATATTATATTTTTTTGGCCTCACTAACGAATAATCCTAGCTCTGTCGTGCATGCAATAGTCCAACTTGTTCAAAGATAACGATACTTGGGAAGATTTGGAGGAACTGACAAATCAATTTCCTAATTCTTGCCTTGATTCTTAACGAAAAGAATCTTACACAGAGAGAGAAGTGTTACAGGACTTGGGCTTAATTGCCAGAAAAGATGATTGAATTACTAGAGAGAGGATTGAACAACTTAGAGTGGATAAAACAGGTTGTAGCAGTACACCAATAACAAAAGGCAGCAGTCAGCAGTAGAAGAGAATCACGTGTGAAAATGAGTTAGTTAGTAGTTAGAAATCCCGTTAAAAGTTAGTTAGTAGTCAGTTGTTAGTTAGAAAGAGGAGAATAGATTGTATAAATAAGACAATTGTAAAAACAAGAGAAGCAAGCAATAACACCTCAGTTTCTGTATTACACTCAAATTCTTTACTTCTATTCTTCTTCTATTTCTTCTCAAATTACAACTCCTTTGTTAAGAATATATCTCAATTTCATCTCAAGATGTATTTAATTATAGATTAATATGACAAAAGATGTTACATAATATATATTTGTGGGATCTGAAGCGGGGAAACCAATGAAACTGAAAGAAAATTTTTTTTAAAAAAAGGTGCAAATCTCGAAATTCTTAAGCGAAGAACCTGTGATCGTTTGCCCTTAAACCCCATTAATATAGGTGCACTCTTAACTAATGCCACGTTAGATGCATTACTTCTAATTACGAGACGAGATATGAGTATTATTCATCGACTGGAAGATACTGCATGACAATTTTATAACCTTCACTTTCTGGAAGCTTATTTTCTCAGGACTTGGAAAAAGTTAGAAGAACATCATGGAAAGAACCGCCGTTACTGCGAGATGGGGAGCTTCACTGCCTCGATCGTCTCTGGCAATGGAGAACAGAAGTGCCCAAGATGGTCAATATCAACATGCGGGCCTTAGAAGAAGAAAGCGTGAGGGGCTACATGTACCCTTCCGGTCCGGTATCCATCAGGACTTGGGAGGTGTCAGCTGAAGCTGTTGAAGCAACAATGAAAGGCTGCGTTTATATAAATAATAAATAAAAAAGGATCGATTTCTTTTTCCTCCATTAAACCAGTCCAGGAAACACAAACAGACAGAATTAACGGAAAGAAAAGGAGTGAACACAGTTTCTTTCTTCTTTTTTTCCAATTGAGGCAAGATGTGGGTATCGTGTTGCTCAATCATGTTGGTGTCAGAAAGAAGGCTATGAAATCCTAGAACTTCATAGCAATACACAGAATAATGTTTCTATCCCTAATTCACCTTCAATAGACTCTCAACCGTTTGATGAGGATAGCTATATAAATCTTGGCTAGCATGACCAAGATAATAAGAGAATAATCTGATTGAGTAGAAATACCACATCGCATATTTAAGTTAGCCCAGTAACATTTCAGTCTGAAGGATGATTAACAGAAATCGATGAACTATAATCATCCACATCAGTTGCATATTCATTGGCACGGCGAGATGGACAGAACCAGGCAGGAAAAGAAAAGAAAATGATGGACAAATCGCACATGCACTGATCAAGTGATCTTCAAAGCAATACAATTTCGTTCTTTCATTTTTTAAGAAGCTAAAGGGCAGTAACCTTTTATGAAGAAATTGACAAGGCAGTCCCTGAGAGATCAACAATTAATATACCATCATTCACGTACATCCACAGATCGGTGGACCATGGATGTGAACAGGAAGAAAACATAAATATCCAACAAATGACACATGAAATAACAAGCACCAACAATAACACCAAAACGAAGAGACCCGTGGTTTCTGCGCTATGCAAGAGGGAATAGATACAAGCCAGCAAATAGTCTTGCTAAGCACTTCACAACAGAGAGACTCAGAACTCCAGAGGTCCCGGTACCTCTTGTCAATCCCCTCGACCAATCTCCATTTTTTGAAGTTTGGGTACCCTTAATCAATTGGTCGATAGATTAACAAAAAAACTTACATAGATACATTGGGGAAAAACAGAACATCACACCAGTTGTTTTTGCTGACAGTTCGTCACAGTAAAAAAGATAACTGATACTCAAACCAAAAAAATCATTGGTGTGACAGAACAACAAAACCAGGCAAATACATCATAATAATCAACATTTTAGATTTAATTTTAAATTCAGCTAACAATCATCCAGATCTCTGTAAAATAATAAACAATGAGGTGAATTATGAGCAAGAATCCAACACGTAATCCAGAAACCTCCTAACCTAACATGCATGATTGATTAACATCGACAGCAAATACAAATTTTAACAAAGCTCTTTGTTCCAAAAAACGATATTGCAACCTTTCTAAAACACAACAAATAAATACACTATACACATCAGAGCATGCAAATATACAATTGTAATTATTGAACACATGCCAATAAACAGGAGCACATAATGAGAGAGAGAGAGAGAGTTGCAACAATAGATTGATGCCTATGAAAATGCTACAGGTCATTCTTGAGGATATTTTACCATGATCAATTGCAAAGTAAAAACAGTTATCTCATATATACAACAATACTCTGAACTGCACCTGGATAATACAGCCCAGATTGTGGGTGATTAAAAGGTTAGTAGTTGAGCAGGACCAAGACCTGGCGGGGCAGGCTGTGTAGGAGCGTCATCACTTTCTCTATTTCCACCGGCGCTCCATCCTGCACCCCCACCCCTCCCCTCTGAAAAACCGCCCCTACAAACAGCTCCCTTTTCCATCAAAGGCAAGAGCGTGGTAGAATCTTGATGCCAATTCTGTGTGACAAGTGAGAGCATTAAATTACTTGTTGAGGGGGATTTGAGCACTCCAGAACAAAATCAAGAATGAAGTTCATGTCAGCTGTCAGGTGGGGGGTGGTTTGAGCTCTCCAAGAACAAAATCAAGAATGAAGTCAAGGTCAGCTGTCATCATCCACAGCACCAATGTAGGTGAGGTCAGTCCGCCTCACCCTAACAGCCCCTTTAAGCCAGCTGGAAGCACGAAGATTAGCATGGTCACTGCTGCCAATCACAGAAGTGTTGCTTGAAGATAAGCTAGACCCAGTGCCATCTTCCAACAATGTCCATGGATCAATCTCCATATCATTATCAAGTTGCAGTGGCAGCGGAAGTGGCAGTGGCTTGGATTTTGTTGATATGTTATTTGCAGAGCGTGCCAAAAGAGCTGGATTTTTCTGAGAGTTATTTCCATTTAAAACCCCTGAAATTGCAATGCTGGGTTGAAGTGAAGCAGCAGCAGCTGTGGGGACAGGTGGTGGCTGGCAAGAGACAAAGCATCGAACAGAAGGTAGAAGAATTGGCATTGCAGCTTGGATACGCAGTCGAGTCGTGCCGGGCAGCTTCATTCGATCTAAATCATTCTGCATTCACAGCAATGATAGGGGTGTTGGGTTATACCCTCATAGACAAACTAAAATAACCATTTAGTTCTTTTCTCTTCTTTTATTTGATTTTAAGCATCCAACATCAAAACATGGATGTACTGATGAGAAACAGTGAGCCTTTATTTTTATTTTTTTTAAGAAGTAATAATAGAAACAGTGATCAAATTTAAGTATTTTGCAAAGATGAGAGAAGAGATCAACCAAATGGTGGAGCTGAAGTGAAGGGAGATCTAGCAATTAGAACCTCTGAGTTTATCCCAAAACAAATAAATGGAGATTATGGATCAACGTAAACTGCCCCACCTTATTTGGGACAGACACGGTTCAGTTTAGTTGTAGGTAGAGAGAGCAGAATGAAAAAGAAAATTGGATGAGCAGAACAGAAAATAAAATTGGATGAAGATTCCAGAGAAAGGAATGAAAAGAGTTTTTTGCGCCCTTTCTAACATTTTTAAAACCAGCCCCAACAAATGATGGATATCCTTTATGTGTAAATTAAGATTCATTAACAAAAACAAAGATATTAAATCAATACTTTTGTGGGATACTCAATTCAAGGGCATCTCAACCTCCAATAAGTGTTGAAACAACTACCTTTACTGTCATACAATTTGATTGTGCATTGTGTAATCACTTGAAATGACTAAGAAAAAGCACATCATAGGATCTTGTCAGTGGCATAGAAAGTAAGTTTTGGTTTTTCATCCATTGGTTTTGGCAGGCAAATAAAAAGAATTCATGTTGGTCAACTAGATTGTTCCTTTAAACCCTACATAACACTTGATAAGCATGTAAAATTTCACAGGTTAACTGGAAACCGGACCTTGTGCTCTAGCAGTAGTTCTCCCCCTACTGTACAGATAGGTCAAGAGCTTGAGAGGTGGAGAAACAGGCTTTTTAAACTGAGATGGCATAAATTGAAATTGTGGTGTTCTACTTGGGTTATAGACCACCATTCAGCCTGAATGTATTTCACTGGTATCAAGATACTGATTTAGATTCCCTATACAAGTCAGATTCAACAGGTCATCTTTTATATGACTGAGGATATAAATGTCACCTAGATATCCAAACAAATACAAAAAGTTTATCCAATCTCACATGGGGGTTGAGACACACAAATTAAGTACCCACATTTAAGAGTAGCTATATTCATATGTGAAAGTCATATTTGACACCAACACAGCAGTCAATTGATCATATTTGACACCACCATCGCAGTCAATTGAAACACGGGTATCAGATAACAAACCTGCAAACTCTCCACCAAGTCACGATCAAATCCAGCACAATCCTTGGAGGATTCATTGACTGACTTGGAGCTGGAGGCAGGTCTTGGCTTCAGCCAGCTTGGCCGGGAGCTGCTTAACAACCCATGCAGGACCAACAGTAACCGGTCAAAGAGACTTTCGCCAGATAAATCTGCAGAAGCAGCTTCCAACGGCGACTCTAGTTCCCCCTTAGATTGGAAGCTTTGCAAAGGATAGAAAGATAGCTCTGCATCTTCATGCACAACCCTACTACCAAGAAGACGAAGTATGACAGAGGCAAGCACGTGTCTCATGTTCCGCCCAGATGGCTCACTGACAAGTCCAGAAAATGGAAATGATACAATTAAGTGTCTGCTGCAGCAGTTTAATAAGACAATTAAATGTCTGCCTGCGCAGTCTACTACACTAGCATAAAATTCTATGCATAATCATTACTGAAGCCAATTTGTCTTCATTCAAGGAATTATTTCATTACGCATGTGTCTGGGATTTAGCATGTGAGAAAAAGGTGAAAGGAATGATACACCACATGGTAAAATGATTCTCATGGATACCAATATAGGAAACAAAATATCTAGAAACACTGATGTGAGAACAGAGTGAAAGAACAATTGATAAAGAAAAAAAAATAGTTGAGGATCAACACATAATAATTTGTATTAAGTAATGTGCAAGCTACGAAATATTAAATGAACAGGAAATATTTGTATGCTTACCCATTTGTGCATATGGTAGGAAGCAACCTTAGCAATAACTGCAACCGCAGTAACATAGAAGCTCGTAGGGCAGCAGGGGAGGGGAGGGTAGAATCTGCAGCTGCTGCAGTTCGTCTCGCCAATCCAGGACTGCCGCCTCTTATTCCTTTGCGGTTGTTACTTTTATTTGCTGGACCTTCCAGTCCAGAAGATGCTGTTCCTGTTTGCTTACTTGTACCACGAGTGACCGAGTTTATTTGCTGCTCAATATTATTCAACTGCTTGATCAAATCAGTTGCGAATGTATTGCGAGAGTCATCAGAACCTTGATCTATGCAGGGAAGAACTAGTTCAACAAGAGCCCTTTCAGTCACATTCTGCTGGAAGAGACTAGAACCTTCGGACTCGAATACTGGAAAGGACCCTTTTCCAGACCTTTTTGTCTCAGTGCCCTCTTCAACAACCTCCCCTTCTTCAAGAGAGGGAACCTCAAACTTCTTCTTATCCCCTCTGTTCATCACAGGATCAAAACCAGAATTGGACCAGCCCCAAGGTTTCCAAAAGTGAGCTTTAGTTGAAAGACCTTTACTCTCGGCGATATTAATAAGCCTTTGTCTAATGGTTTTTCGTCCAAAAAGAACGTCATGGCCTCCTAAGAACCATTTAGCCTGCAATAACATTGAGTTCTCTAGAGACGTCCCAAGAAGATGAACCAGCTCTGAGAAAAGTGGAGCAGCATCAGGTCTGACCAATAACCTTGTAAGAATGATTTCAATGAAATTATTTTCATTTTCAGAAGCAGCTTCTTTTTCAGGGCCAGGAGAGGAAGAACGGATTGCATCTGCTAGGGAAATGTCATGAGTCTCAAGTTTTTCAATGAGGGCTTGTTCATTCAAAAGCAACCTGAGTTCAACCCACTGCCAATGGAATTTTGCAGGCTGCAGTGCATCCAATACATTCACAAGCTTATCTAGAAGCTTGATTTCATTCTCTGCATGTTGAACCTTAGATCCACCATGTCCAGAAGCCCTATTTCCATCGTCTTGCACGAATACCGAGTGTGGCAATTTACAATCAACAATAGCATTTAAAAAAAGCCTTCCTCGGAGCGGAACAAAGGCCTTGGTTTTGAAACGCATGTCCAAACCATTTAACTCTAGCATGGAAGCAAACTCAGCATCACTAGAATCTGCAGCTATAAGATCATAAAAGCCTTGACTGTCTCTTAAACACACATCCCTAAAAGGCAGGTGCTTTATGGCATCACCGATGGCCATTGTCAAAGAGCGATACAATTGATGGATGTCTTCACGAGTTGCACTGAATGGTCTCCAAATAACAAAGGCAAAGATAGAGTAGGCAGGTGGAAAAACCAAGCTAAGAGGGAGCAATCGCTGCATCCTTGAAAGAGCAACTAAAGATGGTTCACCCAAGAGCTCTACAATCAGACCATCAGATACAGTTCTGCAGTTCCCAACAAGTAACCTAAACCAATGCACATAAACTTCGATTGAGTTGTCCATCTTAAAAACAGTAAACGAACGAGCATTACCATTAGAATTGGATTTTGCATTCCTTATACACTGAATTACATCCAACCCTTCCTTTAACCGGAAGACAGTCACCATTCTCTCCAGAGTAGTCACACCATGGATAATAGCTCCAACAACAAGTCCAGAAATAGCAGCAGCACTTTTTGTTCTTCCAGCAGCTTTTGCAGAGTTGTTCAAGATCTCATTAGCAATATTCCCGCTGGAATCATGGGATTCAGGGGACAGCTGAAACGGGCTTCGAGAAGCCTTTCCAGGAGCAAATGCTGTAGCAAGAGCAGAGGAGGCTTCTGTTGCAAGAGCTACCTCAAAAACCCGGCTTTGACGCTCTCCAAGAGCTTCCTTGAGTAGACATAGGCAATTTATGTGGATGCGCAAAATGCGCCTGGCAAAATTTAGCAAACCCGTCCCAGCTGAAGCATTTGAATAATTACTGCCTGGAGAAAAATCAGGCATTTTTGCTATAGTTGGTCCAACATTATTGACTATGGCAGAAACAGCAGAAGACACCAAGGATGGGTCACCTTCTTGAGCAGCACCACCAGTCTGCCTCATGCAGTCCATAAGTCCCATGATTATTTGTTGAGCTATCTGATATGTGTCATCAGATTTTTCCATACCAGGAACTTTTGCTGTACCAGCACCAAAGAGTTTTCTCTCTTTGCCAAAGTAGTGAAAAGCATCGTCAATATTCCTTTGGACAACATCTCTCATGCTCATACCCACTCTTGATAATCGACTGCCACTAATTTTCTGACGAAAAAAATCATCAAAATCTTCAACTCCTGCTGGAACACCAAGTGGAAATCCAAAATCTGCATCCAGTGATCTTCCGATTTCAAGTTCAGAAAGAAGCCTCTTGTCGCATGATGCCTTGAAACTCTTCTCCCATTCTAAAACACTTGGCACATCGCCGTATTTCCTCAAAAGATGTCTGGAATAAATTAAGGCTGCTGAACCTGAAATTCTTCCATTGGATGCCAGCAGTGCTGCAACACGGTGCATTGTGGTTGACAAGACTTCAGGAATAAGATCTGTTGCAATAATTATGTTCTCATACCTGAAAATTTTCATTGTGATGAGCAATTACAAATTTAATTTTTTTTAGGAAGAAAAAATTATAGTAAAGAGGGAACAGAATAATACACAAATGGAGAATAAGACATCCTACCAGATAGCAAAAAAGAAACAACAAAACAAAAATTGCTTCATAAAAAGTCTGCAAGAACCATCACTCTGCAAGACCCATCACTTTACAAGCCAGACCATGGATAAAAACTAATAAAGTAGGGAACATGCATATGCAAACAGTGCTCTTTACAAGAATATGCAGATGGTTCAACACGCATGTGCTGGATGCATGTATAATACTACCTAAAAGCAGAGTGAAGAAGAAAATATATAAACATAACTTCTTTGGTATTGATTCCAGAGAGACTTTCCCAGAAAACAAAATGAGGAAATAAAGAATTGGAGAGCTCAGAAATTCTTTGTTCCAGAAAAACAGTTTGGCCATAGCTTTTTTTTAAACAGTACAAAATATGAATAGCTACAAGCTTGAATTTCAACTGCAGAGATGAGATGGGAACAAAATGGAAGGACCCTAAAATAAAACTCTAGTGAAAATAGCAGAAGAAGAAGAAGAAGAAGAAGAAGAAGAAGTTTACTGCATTCAAGCAAAACCAATAGACAACATATACAAATTATTAAAAACATCTTTTAAGCATGCAAAAATAGCTAAACAGTAAATAAATGGTAATTTATTTCGGAGCCCTGAGGTTTATGCAGTTAAAACTTTATTTCTCGTACATTGTAAAACCAACATTGTAGTTTTCTGTAAACCATTTCAAGAAAGAAATAGATGAGTATGAAGAATATTTAGCCACAAAAGAATCTAAAGAACTAAAAAAGAAATTACTCTAACAAAAACAGGATCCCACAAATAAAGACTAACACGTCAACAAAAAGCAGTTAAAGCAGGTAATCTGTGATGTATTTTATCCAGATTAATAAGCAAGAAGCACATTAATAAGCAAGAAGCACTTCATGGATATTAGAAAGAGCATAATACAAACTGGAACTTTGTAACCACATAACTTTTGCATGTCTAACCTTCGGAGAGAAGATAACAAAAATGCCTCTCCCACTTCACATGCATGGTTTTCCACATTCCTTGGCAGCATCATACTATTTCTCCCACTATGGATTGTAGAATTAGGGTTGCTAAGGACCTTCGGCAACAACCAGAGCAGTAACTTTGCTGCTGGAACTAAATCACAGCAAATATCCAGCAAATACAATATAGCAGACAGCTCGTCATCACCAAGCTTCCATCTAACAGAGCTCCTATCATCTACATTGACAAGAGATCTAGAAAATTGGCTGGCCTTGACAGCACTCTTTTCAGTCTCCTCAACAAGCTGCCTAACAACAGCTATCAACCAAACTGTAATTGTCCTCTTCTCAACAGGACGCAGTTGTTTTAAGGATTTACCAATTGAAACAATATCTCCACCATACATTGTTCCCATCCCATCCATTGACCTGAGATTATCTCCTTCTATTCCAGTTCTGTGGTGAGGGCAGCTTATCTTATTATCACAAAAATGACTTGTAGAAGCTCCCTGGCTACCCTCAATCCTGGCTGCTGCTAAATGAGCCAGGCTTTGAGTTTTACGCACAACCTTTTGCCTACCCTTGGAGACCTGTTTGGATGACTTTGGTGGTGGATCAACCTTAGAGGAATCTAAGGGTTTAGCCCCCTTCCGTACCCACCAGGTATCTTCATCATCTGATATAGGAGAATGTCCTTGAAGGTATGAGTTCCTTTCCTCACTTAACTTTTGTCTCTTTGCCTTTCTACAGTCTTCGCAACCAGGTGTTTCTACTACATCCATTTTGCTGCCTATTGACTCAGCAGGCCTCTTAACACTCCCTTGAGATTCATCCAGTCCCGTGTCCGAAGATGTGGAGCATATTGGGAGTTGCAACAGTGCCGATATGGATGCCTTCAGTTCCTCGATGTCCATTTCATTCTTCACTTTTGCAGAAGGGCGGGACTGGGTATTTTTCCACTGCTCAAAGGAGGATGGGGAGGCACCATCCTTTCCAGCAATAGGTGGATGATGCTTGGGCTTCTTCACTGATAAATTTGATTTAACTGAGTTTTGATATCGTTCACAAAAAAGTCCATGAAGGAGAAGGCGACGCTCATTTGAATAAATACGCATTGCCTCTGAAAGTTCTGACCCTTCAGCAATCCTTGCGTCTTCCAAAACATCATGGACAAAGCGCCCAGGTAGTTGTTTCAAGACTCGATAGTGTCTCTTTCGTCTGTCAAGGTCAGCTGGTGGACCAGCTGCATCCATTATTCCACTAATTATCAACTGCCTCACATACACTTGGGGGGAAAAAATTCCAGAATGTATAAGTTCCACAATGAGTAGCTGAAGACGTTTCAAACCCTCTACATTGCACACTTCGTGTTGATCAATCCAGCACACTGTGATATCATGTAAAGGACCTGGACTTTCAAATATATTTGACATATTAGTACCTTGTCCACTCACAGTTTTTGAGTTGCTTTTAATTTCATATCCATTTCCCACAGGAATCCTGCCAAAATAATTAGACTGATTGAGACCTTTTACAAGGCTATTCACTCCAGGGGATTTCTCATTCTTCCGTCGAAATGGACTTTGCAGATCTCGTATCTTTGACTTCAAAAGCCGACTTGCAATATAAACCTGAGAAAAATCTTTTCTGCCAGTAAATTTCAGTTCATGAGGTGGGGCACTCCGAAAATCCCTATAATCACATGTTGCCCACTCACAAAGCAAAAATACAGAGCAAATGAGTGACAAGCTCACGCCCCTCAGCCACTTCAAAGAAGATCTCAGGCATGGACTGACTTCTTTTATCCAGCTTTCATGAACAGCTCCCTCGCAAAAATTTTCAAAAAGGTACCCATAAGCCTCTCTAATGTCCCCTAGTGAAAGAGCTTTATCTAAAGCTTGTAAGGCTTTAGCCACGCTATGAACTGGATAGCCAGAGCTAACAGCCTTGGCAAGGTTATCTGCACGCTTCTGAATGGATGAAACAACCCGATCAAAGGACAAAGATTGATATTGAGCATCAAGCCCTTTACTTCTGAAAACACAAGCAACTTCAGCTGAATTATCTTTTGTCTTTCTTGCATCCTCAGAAGCCTTTGACAGAAATGTCCCATCGTTTACTGCATAAGACACTACACTTGGTGGTAAAGGGAAACAATCCAGAGCGACAAATGTATCCGGCACAGCTAATATTAGATACCGAAGCATCTCAATTAAAGCAGAGGTTGTGTAGGCCCTTCGAGAATTATCTACCAGATCCGAACCTCCTGGAGAAGGTTCATGAATGAAACGAACCGCAACCCCCACTAGAGTGCGCACAAATGATTGAGAAAGAATAACAGTTTCTAAAACACCATATAAGATTGGCAGCAGCAACTGCAAAATCTCAAGCAAGTCCTTTTCCTGCAGGAGCACATAAAGCCCACCAAAAGCCATGAAACCCAATTAAGTACTCGTGATCTTAACATGTAAAGCATAAAGTTCATCTTGTACCTTGGAAGAAGTACAATAAAAAAAAATTGGTTAATCTAAAAATATACCTGTAGTTGACTAAGAACCCAGTCAATGATTACTGAAGGAAGAAGCAGCCCTTCTGCATGGTGCCAGTGCAAGAGCCGGGCCACATACCACAACTTTAAATGCAGGGAAGGCTCTTCACTATCAAGGATGGCTGATGATGGATCACTTCTGTGCTGTACTGAACCAGTATAAAGCATTTGTTGTGATCTATCTTTGCTGTGTGGAGCAGAATGAGGATTGTTTCTGGATAAATATTCATCCAGGAGAGACTGCAAGTAATCAACAACATCTTTTGTCCAGAGCTCTGTGCGGGACAACTGACTTTTGTCAGGTGTGCCAGAAGAAATACTAGTAGAACTCGGTTTTACCTACAAAATATAACCATAATCTGCTTTTGAAAATAGTGAAATAAGCAAGTGTATCTGTATGCCAGTGCTAGTAATCAAGCAGCTCTACCTGATTAAGATAAGTTACTTTAATAAACCAAGTGGCACGAAATAATGGCACATTGTTCCTGATAAGAACTTCCAAAAGTGATTTCTTCCTATATCCATGTGGCACATGATCGGCCAAAGAACGCAATCTTTTGTGGGGCTGTGATAAACCCTGGTATAAAGAACAAAGTAAAAAAAATGTTACAAGAAAGACTAAGAAAACAGGACCGTTATCAGCTAAAATTTCAAGCTTGTGTTAAAATGCAACACAACAGGCAATTTCCAAGGTCACATGCAGACACATTTGCTAAAATGATGTTCTTCCCAGTTTCTTTCAGCAAAAGCTGCCTACAGGGCTCCAAAATTTGTATTTGTATTTTACTTGATACTTACAATGCTTTTCATGAATATAACTACATAATACATATCAATTAGAGACAATTGAGTGCTACTAAAAATTTGTATTTGTATCAACCAAAAAGATATAAAAAGAAATAGAAGGCACTCCAGTTCATGTGTAGGCATTTTTACTTGTGCACATGTAAAATTTCCCTCAGCAACATTGACAAATTCTTTTCAATAACTAAGCAATTGCACATCTAGCCTACACAAGGTTAATTATTGACTTAACATCCCACATCCAATTACTATAGCTTATTCCAATTATAAGTGTTAAGAAAGATGACAAGCCATCACAACCATCAAGAACTGCTATACATAATAAAGCATGTTAGAGATTGGTGATATATGAAAATTTAAAACAATATTTCAAACCCGTTCCTCTCTCGACTCATGATGCACTATCTTCCATGTTTAAAAAACAAATTGTCCCACTTTACGCATAACTTGAGAGAAAGGCCAAGCACGTAGTTATTTGTACTCTCCAAGATAAAGGGTAGCAAGTTTTGTTTTTCAAAATTTGAACTCAGGATCAACCCCCCCCCCCAAAACAATTAAATGTGTATCACAACCAAATAAGTTTAAGAATGACATTGCATCGCATTTCCTCGAGGCACCCACATGGTTGTTTTAGGAAGCTAACTCAGCCATAGTAGGTCCATTGACAAGTGCCTTTTCCAATCAGGTATGCACACTTTCTTTTAGAGAAACTTGGAAACCATATACCTCAATCCATTTCTTCTTGAAGTCTTCGCCACAAGATCTTTGTTCAGGATATACACCAGGCTTAGTTAATAATGACCCAGAAAGAGGCACGCCATATACTTGACCAGCCTGTAATAATGAGCATAGATGTTAAGACTAGATGATGAGATTGTAAAGAAAAAAACACATCTTCAGCTACTGGTGGGATGAACATATAGGGAGCAAGATAGAGCATTCAAAGCAGAAAAAGCTTTCATAAGTATGACACATAATTAGAAAGGGGAAAGGCATACCTTGCGCTTTTGTGCACGAGACTCATTAATGGCCCTCAGACATTTTCTGATAGCCTGAAAGAGCAAAATTCAACTATCAGTAATTGTTAATCATCTCTTCGCATGAGAGTATCCAAAGCTTTTTATGGGCAAACAAAAATGAAACATAGTAGCTTCCTATAAAATTAAAAAAAAAAAAAAAAAAAACAAGTAAATAAAAGGCATTATAGCTTCCAAATTGAAGTGAATAACCTCTTTGCATTTTTTGACAACAGGACTGGTAAAACTTTGAGCGTGAGTGTGTAAGATTTCTCTGGCTTCCTGAGAACTCAGAAAATAAAAAATTGATAAATTATAGATATCAAGGCTTGTAAGTATTTGCATGAAAACATTAAGATCTAATTTTGATGAGCACATATTAACAACGCGATTCTCACAGTTCCAATCATTTATGCGAGGAAATATAAAGGGATCTGTGAAATATGATTTCCTCTTGCAGGTTTGAGATTAAAAAATGTAAGCAGGGATAAAATCATAAGTGGAAAAAAGCAATAAAGTTCTTTGTTTCTTGGGGCAATGTTCAAAATGTCAGTTTTTATAACAAGTAAAAAAAATCAAAACTTTCTTTTTCTTTTTGAGAAAACATCAAGATTTGTATGCTAATTGAATTAAGCACAAGAATCATGCATATGTGTGCACTTTTCGATAAAAGGTCAAATGGCAAGGACAATAAAATGTAGCATGTTGTCCACATTTATACATGTTGTCTGTGGCAAAGTATTAATGAATGAAAAATAACCTCAAGTCCTTCAACTGCATCCTTATATCCAGCCTCAACATATTCGTTAGTGACAGTCTCCTCAGGGCAATTTGGAGTTTGAGGATGAAAGTCAGGGGGGCCAAGTCTACGATTTAAAAGGAGATGATTATATGATGGATAAGAACCATAACCAATCAATAAAGATCAACTAGGAAAAAAAGTTTAAACAACAAGCATCCAAACTCATAATGAAAGTATTTAAATTCTTAACTGACATCATTCCAAACAAATGAAGAAATAGCTAACTGAATAAAAATCGGTGCCAACAAATATTATTTTACTTCTTTTTCACTGTAAGTGGTGCTAATAATGAAATTACCGGGAATTCAAAGGTTCTTTATCACACTTCAACTTGTATGGAATCAGAGGAGGTGGCCGCCTACACAATACATAACGTCACTTTTGAGTAAACAGCAAATTTGCCCTTCAAAATAATAAAAATGAATTGTGTCTATTTGTAAAGAAAAAAGAACAAGCATCCTACTAGCAGAAGGAATGAGGAGCATGGGAGAAAAATCTAAATGTCTAACAGTTAATATGCAGCTGAACTAAAATGAGAGAACTAGGCATTGACTGATGTAATAACGAAACGAGTTGAGTACCTAGCCCCATTCTTAGTGAGGCTAGCACAAAGCGCGCACATGCACAGATGCGTTGCGAACTAAAAAGTGATTTCAATATGGAAATTCAAACGTATGGGTGTGTACAAAGGTATAGGCAACGCTTAAAAACTTATCACAGACCAAAGGCATGTGTGCATTGTATTGTACATGTAACTAGAAAATGTGACTGTGTTCAGAGTCGAGAGCCACAAAATTATTATCAACAGTTCATGGAGGGCAAAAAGATATTGAAAACCAATTTACCTAGGGTTTATAGAGAAGTTGGACGCCAATGAAGATGAATCAGTCCGCGTGCTATCTCTAGAAGATGTGCCTCCAATGGAGCTATTGTTAACTGCACTAGTGCAGCCGGCAGTATGATACCTTTGCATTTCTCCAAACTAACATCCACATACTGCTCCCAACATTGAACAACTACAAGCTCTGTAACTAAACTGCATAGAGAAAAACATATTTAAAACATATAGAAAGCCAAAAGAACACTGAAGCTACAGATTCAAAGAAATGCAAAGACAAACTCAGCTGTGTGACCTCAAGCATGAAATCTACAAGTTAATTGGTAAAAATCCATCAACATCCATATAATTTGAGTTGAAAAGGCTATTTTTCCCGAGCATCAAACTGTAAGATGATGATCACAACTTCCCGTGGCTATGAAGCCAACTATTTTTCATAGCAGACACAACAGACCTGTTGAAAAAAATGGAAAAGGAAAACATGAAGAAGAAGAAGAAGAAGAAGAAGCGAAGAATCTATACTATAGGGTTTAAATGAATCCAGTAACATGATAATGTACAGAAAAATGATGCCATGAAAATCAACATGTCCTAGAAATATAATTTAAAATAAAAAAAATGATTGCTTTCATCACATGCTAGGTTATCTTGAGATCAACACAAACTTGAGACAGAACTTCAAATGGTGTTTTGGAGGGAAAATAAAGATTGGGAACTCTAAATTGCTGATAATCAAGCATCAGGTAACTAAACCAAAGTAATCCTTGTTTTCGCCAATAACCAAGTAAACTGAAAATTTCAAAACCTAAGTCAGCATTTTGGAGTTGCAACTTGCAAGCATCTCTTTTTTCCAAGTAACTAGTTTGAACCAGTCCAAGGCCCCTTCTTCCCAACCACATCCAATGGTCCCAGAACAAGTATTTCTAGGGTTTCTAATATCAAATATTAAGAACAAAAGGTTGGACATGAACATCAAAGTAATATACTTTAAACTTAAAATACAAAAGACCCAAGCATGTGTTACTTCCTCTGATTCAGAATCATAATCAAATAACCAAACTTGCAAACTTAGTGGTATAACTCCAACACAACTGATTACTTTGATCTACAAAACCTAAGCTTCAAAACTATCATCGATAACTCAAAATTCAATCTTTCCCTCTAAACCCAGCAACCTCAAGCTACTAAAACCCCAAACAAACACAAAATGAATCCAAAACCCAATACCACATCCACGAATCTAATCCAAATTACCATAAAAACAATACCTTTAATCAATCTAAATCAATAATTGCACCCGGAATCACATAATCCTCGAGTAAACAAACCCTAATTTCGAACACAAATCAAAAACTAGGGTTTACACCTAACTCTGATTCCTTAAGCTCGGACACGATAAGCAAGCTATTGAGGAAGCTAGGTTTTTTATGGGAAATTCGTAAATTGAAGGAAGAGGAAAGATATTGCGATTAAGAGAGAGAAAGGAAGAGACTACGTGAAAAAAATCTTACCTTGAAAGAAAATAAAGATTCGAAGAGAGAGAAAGAAGAATAGCTGCTTTTATATGTATATAAATATATATATATCAGAGTAGAGTAGAGAGAGAAAGTGAGAGGAGAGGAGAGGGTTTGACTCTTATAGCTATTTCTTGATTGTCTTGATGATGCTGATGACGAAGACGATGTCGTTGCTTGTCTCCTGTGTAACAAATTAGAAGAGTAGAAACAGAAACGATCTACTCGTTCATACGAGAATTAATATTAAAAAATTATTTTTCTCTTTCTTTTTTAAGATGGTTTTACTGGTTTAGCCTTGGGACTTTTTAGTGTTTATGGGGAGGAATCTCGGAGGGGTGGAATGGAATGGGAGGTTAAAAGAGGAATGCCAGGGAGCAGTGTCGCTGGTGTTTCAGGCTTTTTCAGGCGGTGAAAAATGTGATAGATTCCTTTTTGCTCCGAGGAAGATGAGAATTGTTTTGGTTGAAGAAGATGTTTACCATTGGAACTTCATTAGTATTTTGAGAGCCTTTTATTGTTAAAAATAATATTTTATATTTTTAATATTAATATATTAAAATAATTTAAAAACATAAAAAAAATTAATTTTAAATAAAAAAACATGATATTTGGTATTGAATTTAACCATACTTTTATTGTTTTAACTTTGAATTACTTTTTATTTTTTGTGTTTTTGTATGGTTTATTTTGATGTATTAATATTAAAAAATAAATTTTAAAAATAAAAATAATATTATTTTAAAGCAAGAACTAGTTTAATCACCCACGCTTTGTGGAAAATAAGAAAGCAGGAAGCTTGTAGATTTTCACATTTGTCTTGGGGAAAACGGCATCGAGTGATTTACTTACTATTTTTGTCATCTGTTTGTGTTTTTTTTTGTACTGCCGCGTATTATTAGGTTAGAACAACACGCTCTGTGTAATATTATTCCTCGTTATTGCATCATGTATTTCACATGAACATGATCCAGCAACCCTCTACTCTTTCCACAAATAATTAAACTAGCACTAAACTAGTTTAATCACCCATGTTTTGTGGTTAGTTATTA
>Ga0307515_10009432_pt1 | contig 18867 bp, 3 predicted proteins | sample 17_EM_MG_FD_194513 | JGI IMG/M metagenome (GOLD analysis project Ga0307515, IMG submission 194513) | Populus trichocarpa ectomycorrhiza microbial communities from riparian zone in the Pacific Northwest, United States - 17_EM | ecosystem: Host-associated > Plants > Roots > Unclassified | place...
GTATCTGGTTCTTGATGAAGTAGAACTGTAGAACTAAATTCTGCTGTTCTCTAATGCGGGGCGACTACGTTTTGTAGGCGCCTCGCCTGCGCCTCGCCTACGCTAAGCCGGTTACGGCCAGTACGTCTCTATAGCCTAACAATTGCCCCCCCCTTCTTAAGCGGCTGTCCTCAGCCGACGCTATTATACAATAGGAGTGCTATTATTATCCTTCTCTAAATAAAAAGTTTTTAACAAATTCAAGTGAATCAGACAATATAACGATAGGACAATATAACAATAGGACAATGTAACAATAGGACCTTATAGAGATCTATAAAGGTAGGAGTTCCTACCTAGGTAGGACATCAGATTTCCCTTCCAATTCATTTCAATTCGTTCAGCCTGCGACTCGCCTTCTTCACAACTTCTAATCAACCATAAATCGCAAGCGCCAAGCTGTCGGTCCGCCTGTCGGTGAACCTTCCGTAAGTATTCTTCATACTAGCTTATAGCTGTCGCTAACCCTACTAGACGCCGTCGAAGCTCCTACATCAATCGCAAGCCGCTCCCCCAGCCTTGCTGGAACTAATCTGTCTCCACTATGCCAAGCGTATAGCCACCGCTAGGCGGGCCACCTGCGGCAAGCAGGCCAACCGCAATTACGGGTACTGCCGACGACTAAATAAGTTATATCAACCAGTAAGTCCAAGTGCGTTAGTTTAGGTTCTGATGGCTAACAGACTAGGTCCCTAAGGCCTTCCATAGCCGCCTGAACGAGCTGCTCGCCCTTATTGATAGGGCTAAGCGCCGGCGGGTTACTGGCGGAGACACGGCTAACCTTAACGCTCGTGTCGCTGCCGCCTAGAAGTCCTTTACAAAGGATATCAAGGCCTTAGTACGCACCGGCGCCAAGCACGGTCTCCGCCAGCGCCCAAAAGGCGAAGACTTTCCCCTACTCCAAGTGCAGGAATTGCAGGCCATCCGTCATACTCTCGAAGGAATTCTTGACGTAATACGCGCTTCAGTACATGTCGTAGCGCAGGTATTTCGCCGTCATAGCGTATGCTAACAGTACCTGTAGGCCAATATGCCTCCCATCGTGAGGGATAAGGAGGAGGATAAGGGTGAGGAGGATAAGGAGGAGGGGGAGGAGGAAGATAAGGAGGGAGAGGAGGAGGAAGAGGAAGGAGGGGAGGAAAGGGAGGATTCGTTGGAGCTGTAGAGTATCTATATTTCTGTCGGCGTACTGCCGTCGCTCCGCCATCATTCCGTCGTCGCCCCGCTAGTAGGGCGCAATCCCGGTTGCAATTAAAAGTTTTTTATTCTCCCACCTACTTTCTTTTCCGTTTGCCCCTTGGGGTAAAGTAACTATCGTACGTCTCCTTTGCGTCCTCATCAATGTCCTCTACTAGGACCCATTCGTTATACTCTTCTGGCCAGCCTTTCCACTTAACCAGGTACTGCAGGGTCTGGTCGCGTCCCTTCCTTCCACGTATTTCTTCTACCTCGTACCGATCCTCTTAGTCCTCTTCATCGTCTAGCTCAATAGGCCCAGGTAGAGGGTCTCTAGCAGCGCCCTTACGTTATTTGTATGGCTCTAGCAAGCTAATATAGAACACTAGGTAGATACGGTAAGACGTGGGTAGATATAGTCGGTATGCTTGCTTTCCAACTGGTTCGGCTATACTAAAAGGTCCAATAAAGCGTGCTGTGAGTTTCTTGCTTAGCCTTTTTAGTTTAAGGTTCTTAGTCGATAGCAAGACTAGATCCCCTACTTTGTATACCTGTGGTTAGTAATGACGATCATAGTATTTCGCCTGCGCCTCGGCGGCGTGTTCCCAGCGCTTCGCCAGCGCCTCGCGTTCAAGGGATATTCTTTTAATCCTCTCAGAGGCGGCTGGAACAGAGCTACTATCGTCCGCCTAGACCTCGTATTCTAGACGTGGGTAAAACCCATAGCAGGCATAGAACGGGCTTATACCCGTCGTGCTATGTTTAGCATTATTATAGGCGAATTCGGCCAGCAATAAGAGGCCTGTCCAGTTGCTCTGCTTCTTATCACAGAACACACGGAGGTAATACTCTAAGGTTTAGTTCTGGCGTTCTGTTTGCCCGTTTATTTGCGGGTGAAAGGCCGTACTTAGCCTACGTTTGATCTTCGCAGCAAAGCATAGCTCCAACCAGAACTCACTGGTGAAGATACTGCCGCGATTAGATATAATCCCTCTAGGGGCTCCGAAACGGCGTACTACTTCGTCAAGGAAAAGATCCGCAAGTTCGGTTGCAGTAATAGTTTTTACTATAGGCAGATACAAGGCCATCTTGGTATAGCGGTCGACGATTCTTAATTGTCACCTTGTTGAGGCCTCTGTAGTCTACACAGAGCCGCAACTTCCTATCCTTTTTAGGTACGAAGAGGATAGGTGCCCCTGCGGGACTAGTACTTGGTCGGATCCAGCCTTTAACTAAGGCGTCGTCCAAGTACTTCCTTAGGACTTCCAGCTCCTTGGCCAAGAGGTTATAGAGCGGCCCATACGGGGCCTCCTGTCCCTCTTCTAGGTCAATAGCATGGTCGCCCTAGTGGTGTTGGGGTAGCTTTCCTGCTTCCTCGTAGGAGAAGACATTACTAACTTCCTTTAACTGCGGGGGGAGGACCGGCAAGCTGCCGTCGTTTTGCTTGCTAGGCATCACTCCAGAAGTCAATAGGGCAAAGACCCTAGATTCTATCTGGAGAGACTCCGCGAAACCCTTAGGGGTTTATAGCAACAGGGACGAGCCATCCAGCTTCCATCGCCACGCCTTCGCCTCGCAGTCGATAAGAAGTCGGGCCTTCTTTAACCCCGGCATACCTAGGGTGATAGTAGGGGATGCGTTAGCCATTCCATAGCAGACAAGGGTTACTTCCCTAATCTTGCCCCAGCTGTCCTTTATTCTCAGTGGTACCTCATAGGCCTCATAGCAATGTGCCTAAGTCTTATTTAACCAGGAGTAGGTAGGCAGCTCTGCGTCTAGCGTCTTAAAGTTATACTCCATAGCAAATCGCTGGTTAACTATATTTACTTCGGCACCGATATTAAGCATTACTAAGGTCTCCTTCCAGGTCTGCTTGGAGAGGACTTCACCTAAGACAGTAATAGCTTCCTCACGATCTAGTGGGAGCTTGCGCCCTAGGGCTGTAAGGGTGCTTAAGGGCGCTTGTCTTTTCCCGGTGTAGAGGTAGCGTTTACGCTACTAGGCGGTGGTTAATTCTGTTGCTGCACTTTGCATTATCGCCACTAATGTCCTGGCTGCCCACATTTGGTGCAGTTTCCTTTAGGCTGTGTTAAACCCCCGGCGGTATTGCTTCGCCCCGCCGTTAAATTGCCGGCGGTGGTTTTGGAGTCCGCTTTCCCTAAGTTACCCAACTGGGTAGTCTTTGTATTTGAGTTCGCGGCGCGCCTATTACTTCTACCCTGTGGGGCGCTTGCGCTCTTTTGGTTTTCCTCCAATAGGGCAGCTAAGGAAACTAGCTGGTCTTGAGTCTATAGGAATTCCTAATAGTTGGTAATAGCAACCCATAGCTCTGGCCGCAGCTTCGCGAACAGGTGTATTATTAGATGCTTTACATCATAAGGAGGGTTAATTTGCCCTTCTAAGGAGGTCAGGTAAGCAGCAAACTCGTTTACTAGTTAATCGGTTCGCTGTATTGCCTTTACATAGGTTAGGGCTATATGGAGTTCTCGATTAATAGGACTTTTGATCTGGTTAAGTAGGAATTCCATAAGCTCCTCCCAGGTGAACTGCGTGTCTAGATGGTTATCTTCGTACTGTAGCCAAAGGGTTCAGTTGGTCCCCTTTACATATTACATAGTAAACGCGACTTTGGTATCCTCATTTATAAAGCCGTCGCGCTCTAGGCGGAACGCCAGCTTTAAGCTGTCGCGGAAGTCTTGGTGCTCTCGTATGGACTTGCCATAATATGGAGCAATCTTCTCTATCTTAACGGCCCGTTTTAACGGAGCACCCAACGTATCAGTAGCCCTTCGCTTGAGACTCAAATGCATCAGGCTACCCCCCGAGTACTCCAATGGGATTATTTAAGGTTGCAAAGATGGGTCAGGAACGGGAGTCGACGTCGCCTCGCCGCGTTAACGCCGTCTTAGCACTTCCACCTCTTCCCTAAGTAAGTATAGTTTTCTTTGCTCTAGGAGTTGTAGCTTCTTATTCTCTAGCCGTTGTATTTCTTCCTGTATATCCCCTTCGCCTATAGCTTCCGGTTCTGTCCGGGACGACATGGGTTTGCCTGTGTCATCCTGGGGTCGCTCCCCAGACTCAGTAGTACGCATTGCGCTGGTACGCCCGCGTCTCGCCATTAGGTTGATAGGCTGCGATGTAGTTAATGAATACAGGTCGTCTTCTCGACAGAGGGTTGCCGCTACGTAGTCGTAGCCTTCGCAGACCGCTGTGTTGTCGGGCCACTACCCCTGAAAAGGGATAAGAATTCAGTACTGTTAGGACGCCAAGGTCCTTAGGGCATGTAGTAACGTAACAATAGTAACGGGATGCAAAGAGTATCTGGTTCTTAATGAAGTAGAACTATAGAACTGAATTCTGCTGTTCTCTGATGCGGGGCGACTACGTTTTGTAGGCGCCTCGCCTGCGCCTCGCCTGCGCTAAGCCGGTTACGGCCAGTGCGTCTCTATGGCCTAACAATATCTAATAAAAGGGCTATAATTTTAACCTAACCTAGTACCCTACGTAGAACTTTATAAGCTGCCCCTAGAAGCTTAAAGAATTCTATAACTAATACCCTAATACGCCTAAACCCCTAAAGTACCTAAAAAAATAAATAAAATGCTAGTATAATAAAGATAATAAGTTACCGGAAGAATATAGGGACAAAAACGCCCTAAAGCCCAAATATAGCTGTCTGCCAAATTTTACTATATTCTGCCGTTTTCTACTAGTACCGTAAAATTTTAGATATCTAGAAACTTTAACCGCCGGTTAAAATTGTCTAATTAGTTAGATCCGTGCTAAGACTTTTAGCGGCTACTTTTTCTAGCCTAGTGCTTCTACTTAGCCCATAATCGCCCTTTATACTTAATCTAGACGTACTTATATCCCCTTTATCTCCTTATCTTATATTTTATAATCCTACTTTTATAAGCCTAGTACTACCCTATTTCTAACTAAGCTTAAGGGCAGGCTTTCTTTTAAAGAGGGGGGTGATATAATGGCGCTATCGCACATTACCTGCCAAATTCTGCCATATTCTACCGACCTATAATTAGCCCGCCCAAAGCTAGCGCCTTAGCGGCTTACCTTATATATTTGTTTACATTGGTCCTAGCGACCCCTTTTCCTTCTCTTTAGCTTAGTATCTTTGTAATACAGCATTCTACAAGCTTTAGTTTAGAGGCATTTATATAAGCCGTAACATTCCGCTCAATAGCTATATAACAGCTATTTAATAGTAAAACTAGCCTCTTTAGTATATAAGATATCCACAACTCTTATAGCTTATAATTAAAGTTCTCTTAATACCTAAAATAAGCAATAAGCTAAAGAGAGTATTTTTAGGTTTTTAACGTCGCGTTTAATAGGATCGTACAAGTACTATTCTATAAATACTTAAGGTATTAGAATATGCGAAGGACTAAGCAGCTTATAACATTTTAAGTATTTTTTATAGTTATATAAGGGAAAGTATATAAGGGGTATATTATATAACACTAAAGGGGGGAAGGGGGGCATATAAATAAAATACTTTTAGGTAAAAGGTAACTACTAAAGGCGCGTAGGTAGCATAGGTAAATATATACTAACTTTAAACTTAATAGATTATAAGTTTAAATCCCACTAACGTCGTCCTTTATTAAGAATTAGGAAATATAATTATTTAGTATATTTCCCATCTTACCATATAACAGATTCTCTAGTAATATTGCCATACTATAAGTAAACTTCCCTTTCCGTATGATATACTTATATAACTAAACTACTCTTAGGATAAGTAAGAGAGGGTAGAAGCTTTACCGGCAATTAATACAGAGGCTTAGGTTAAAGGCATATCGGAAAGGTAGATATAGATAGAGAGGCCCTTATATATAAATGCAATTCTAATTTAGAGCCGTAGATCTCTAAATATAACTATAAGTAACCTAGATTACTTATATAAGATAGAGAGCTAATTAATACTAGCCTTACGAGGCTTATACGGCGACTCTACGTTATTTAGTAGGCCCTTGCCCCTTTACTAAATATTAGAGTCTCCTAGGGTTCTATAGTGGGTGCTATATAAATTATAAATAGCGGGATTATAGAGCTTAATGTTTATCGTACGATATAAATTCTTAGCCTATAGTGGCGGCAGCGAGAGCACTAGAGGATAATAAGGAGTAGAAAAAAGCTACTAAATTTAAACTGCTAGGTCTCCCCTCTTTTTTCCTATTTTTATTTTATTTTATAGTATTTTATATAAAGAGAAGTATAAATAAAAAAGTAGAAAGAAGATATCTAATTAGTAGGAAAGCTAAAAGTATTTGCTAAGGCTCTGTATAAAGCTCTATACGAAGCTCTACGGAGGCTCTACACAAAGCTCTGCACAAAGCTCTATATACGGAGGCTCTGCAAAACAGCTCTGTGTACAACAGTTTTATATACAACGGCTCTACTACGGAGGCTCTATATAAAAGCTTTGTGTAGAGCTTTATATAGAGCTTCGTGCAGAGCTTTATACGGAGCCTCCGCAGAGCTTTATACAGAGCCTTCGCAGAGCTTCGTGCGGAGCTTTGTGCGGAGCTTTATACGAAGCTTTTGCTAAGCTTTAGTAGAGCTCCATACGGGGCTCCTCCTAAGCCTTATTCCATAGAGCTCTTATAAGCTTTATATCTATATAATATTACTTATCCTTAGGATATTTAGATAAAAGTGGTACTATTTTAAAGCGCTTTACAAGCTTTATAAATCTATACTAATAGAAAAATTATTTATTTAATATTGGGGGGTGTATTATGGGTATAAGTATATTAGGGGTTTTTACGGAGACTATCCGGAGACTATCCGGATAGTCTCCGGATACTATTAGCTAATAGGTCTATTATCCGAGAGGCCTATCTAGCCTACCCTCCGCAGGTCTAATAGGCGGTAAGTCGTTCTGCCGCATTACTATAGCTCTTAAATAAAGTTACAAATATTGAAATATTGGTGTATATTGTATATAGAGCCTTATTCTTTAGAGTTAAGTCGATCTACGTGCTCCTGCCAATACGGGCCGTCTTTATATAGTGGTATTCGACAGAGTTTATGGCGCGAGAAAGTTGATATTCTTGATATATATGCATGGGCCACATTTATAAGACCCTATTAGTGCAAGGGACAGGTATTATTTGGGTCCCTAGCCACCTAGAAATCTATAGAAATGAAATAGCAGATAAACTAGCTAAAATGGGCCACTCTAGAAGAAAAATACAATCTTCTTATGCTTCTTTATCCTATAGAGGGAGAATAGCAAGAGAAAATATACTAAAATAGTAGAAAAACAATTGGCAACAGAATAAGAATAAAGGAAAACACTATACTAGGATTTATAAAGGAAGATATTCCTTTTCTCTTAAAGCCCCTAAGGATAGATATCATAAAAGCTATAATTAGCTTTCTTCTAGTTAAAGCTAGAAAAAGGCGACTTTAAACCCTTTTCTAAAACAATATAAAAGGATAAGGGGGGTACCTGGTTTGGTACTAGTTAGAGCTATAATTAGGGTTAGAATACTAGAAGTAGTAGGCGCGGAACTAGAATAGATCCTTATATTAATTAAAGTATATATACTAAGGGTAGTAGTGGTAAGGGTCCTATATAATGGGGGTATAGAGGTTATACTCCCTAACTAGTAGGTAAAGGGTTAAATAATTACCTAAGGAAATACCTTTAAGTATAAAATCCTCTATTAGGACTACCTAGTTAAAGTTATAGAAGTGCTCCTTAATATATAGCTTATCTAAAGGATTATAGAGGCTATAAAAAAAACTAGCCTTGGGAATTACTATAATTAGGGTTATATAGCTTAATAAAGAACGTATAATATATATAGGGGAATTACTAAGCTCGGATCCCTAGAACTTAGTTACCTCCTAAACTCGATTACTACACTAAAATTAACTCTCCGACTTGCCGACATATTTTTTTTATAACGAGCCGATCAATATAGACCAAACTAAGTAGATTATATATATATATATATATTCTATTTATTGCCCGATTTAATCCCTTTTTTAGGTCTATATAGGCTTCTACCTTCTATTTATAGGAAATATCCCTTATTATAGGAAAACTCAGGTATATCCTTTTGGCTAGTTCTACGCACTCTGCCTACACCTAGCCTATTTACCTTTATACTATATCTACTTTCTATACTATGCTTTTAGGGTATCTTAGAAGGTTTAGGGGGTAGTAAAAGAGTTTAGTAAATCGCCTATATATTACCTCTAGCTTAGTAGGGGTATTTAGTCCCTAAAGGGCTAAAAAGGGGCATATCCTCCTATATTCTCCTATTAGATATTATATACTATCTGGAACTACTAAAGGACTCCTTAACCTATAAGCTATTATACTACTATATATAGTCCCCTACTTATAGAAAGTATTTAGATAATATTACTTATACTCACTATAGTAAATAGCTAGTTTTTTACTATATAGTAGTTATAGAAAAGTATTCTATAGCATACTAACTATATAGGCTATCCGTATATATAGTGTGGTATAATATTTAGAATATAGATACTTACTAGCTATATATTTTGTTCTAAGACCTCTATCTATAGTAAAAAGGCGGCCGTAGATTCTACCTTTATCTATTCTTTATATAGGGGGAGAGTTGGTATTATTTATAGGGTACTCTATATAGTTATTTTCTACTTAATATCTACTTACCTTACGATGTATATAGTAAATCTCCACTTATACTAGTAGCCCCCTATTCTTTATTGCAGTAGTAATACTCTACTAGTAAGCGCTAGGTCTCTACTTAGTATTATAATAGCTTTTATATTTCCTATTCTCTCTCTACCACTTATAAGTAGAGAGCTTTTTAGCTTATAGGCTTAGGTATAGTACCCCTTTAGGGGGCTCTCGCTCCTTATATAGGCTCTAGGATTTAGCGTATCTTTTTCTCTATTAAGTAGCCTTATACTATAGATACCCTCTATATAGTAGTTGCTTCTATATATACGTTTAATAGCAGTACTACTACTTTGCGTTCTATTATAGTACGTAGTATCCTTTTATAAGCCTCTATAGTTTTATATAAGTATTAGTTTTATAGCTTCTTTAGTAGCGCTGGGGAGCTTTTTACTAATAGTTTACCGTTTAGTCCTATACTCCAGATCTAGGCGCCGTATAGTATTATTAGCCTTACTACTGCTATATATAGTAGTTATATACATTTAAATAAAGGTCCCCAGATTAAGGCTGTAATTTATAATACTGCTATAAATACCACTACTTTTTTATAAGTCGCCTATATAATATACGCGTTTTAGTTTAGTTTAGTGTCTACCTAAACCCTTAGGACCTTAAGGGTAGTTTCAAGTTTTGCCTCGCAGCCCTAGATACTTACTATTAATACTAGGTTATTATTTACCCTCCTTTTCATTATAAAGTAAATAAGTTAGTATTTATCTAGTACAAATTTAACGCTGTATTATTTTGCCTATATAAGATACTTATTATATACCTAGTTTAGCCTTATATAGTTTTTTACTGCTATATCTTTCTATATAATTAGGTTTATATTACTTATAAATCCTAGGGCTAATATTTCTTAATTATTATTAAATATTTCTAGTAGCTTAGATATAAAGAATAGGAATAAGATTGGCGATAGGGGTGATCCTTTTAGGACACCTATAAGTATTAGTATTATTTTGCTTTTATAGCCCTTAAATACTATTTTAGTAGTATACTATATAAGAAAGGCTTAGGTAAACTTAATTATCTAGTTTAATAGGCCCCTCTTTCTTAAAATTTATAGAATTTTTTTTTATATAAAACGCAGTTAAAGGCTCTGTTTATATCTGGGCTTAGTATAAATACTACGCAGCCTAGACGGGCTTACTACGCCGCCTAGACGCTTAGAGTAGTTAGGGAGATAGCTAAAAGGGTTAATCGTTTCTTTCTTGTGCCTATTTACGTCTATAGTAGTAGCCTTTACGCCTCTATAGCCTTTTATATACGTTTTATAACTACCTTTTCTAGGAGCTTTTCTAATATATATTTAAAGGTAATTAGTTAATAGCTTCCTAAAAGTAAATATTAAATATTTACCTTTTATAAAACAACTATAGTTACTTCTTTATAGTATTCTGGTAGCTTACCTTTAAAAAGATAGATGGTTATAGTATTAGCTAGTAATATTATTATAGCTTTTAATATAGCTATAATTACCTTATTTAGGATCCTATCTAGCCTAGCTACTTTGCTAGTAAAGAGTTTCTATAGGGTATCTTTTATTTCCTTTAATAAGACTCTCTAGCTTGTCTCTAGAGATTAGGGGTAGTCTTAACTACTAATATCCTGTAAGTCCGCTTAGTACGCGTTTAAAAAGAATATCTTTATTAGTATTTTTATATTTCTCCTATTATTGGTTATATACTAGTCTTATTCTGTTTAACAAAGTGCTAGTAGGTATAGATCTTCTAGTATTTCCCTTACGGCTCTTCTATACCACTTTAATATATACTAAAGGCCCTAGTTATATAGTTTAGTAGGGTCTAAGGTAATTTTCTCTAGGAATTAACGCCATATATTTATATTCCCCTTTTATATTATCTTCTTAAGCCGATTGTTTAGGGCCTTATAGCTCTAATAGTAGTAGGCCTCGCCTATTATACTATACTATCGCCTTACTCTTCTTATACCTATAAGTAGCTATGCCGCCTTTAGTAACTATCCTTATTAGGCGTATTTATAAGACTAGGTTTTAGGTAGTACTCTTCTAAGCAGTTGCTTATAATCCTTTATATATCCTTTAGTATTACCTTTAATATTATTGCTAGTCTATTAGTAATTTCCTAAAAGTAATTTTCTTATTTAAGTTTTTATACAGCGTATTTTTGGCAAGTTTATTGCGCCAAGGCGTTAACGTTAAGCGTTATCTATATAGGTATATAGTTTGTAGTTAATGCTTATATATTTTCTAGCCTATAGAATACTAGCCAGCCTATAAGTGCTTTTTATATAAATATTAGGTTAATTATACTCTCTTAAGTCCCTCTCTTCTAGGTAGATTTACTAGTTTGGGTAGTTAAGACAAGGCCTTATGTTTTTAGTTTATTAAGTAAATGTATTGCCTATACTTCTACTATAGCCTATTATCCTCTCTATACTATATAGTATATATTAAAGTCCCTTAAGACTATTATCTCGCCTTTAAATATATTAATAGTATATTATAGTAGTCCTTAAGTAGTTATCTAGGGTTTATTATCTCTTAGGTTATAGATATTAATTATACTAATTTAGCCTCTATCCATAGCTATTTATACTTTAGCTATATTAGAGCTGGTAGTATAGTAGCTCCACGCCTATATATTAATATATTAGCTAATTAGAAAGTATTCTTTTAGTTAGTATATTTTACGGTTTTACTTATTATTATCTAGTTTTTTTTTAGGTCTAGGCTATTAAATAAAGGACGTATTATTCTATAGTTTAAGTATCCGCAGTTATATTATATAATTATTAACCCTTTTATAGCTTATCTAGCGACTTATAGGTATCTTCTCTTTAAATTTAGGGCGTCTTATTTAAAGCCGCTATAATTAGGATTCTTTACTAGAACGGGTTTTTAGCAGCGTTTATACTACCTTACAGTTATCCTACGCTCTGTTTTACTACTAGTTAGGTAGGTATTACCCCTACTAGGGTAAGTATCCTAAATCTCTTCCGTTATATAATTATTTACCTACTTATAAACGGACTAGTAGTAAAAGTGTAAGAGTTACTAGAATTAGTTAAACTATAGAATAAGGGGTAGGCTAAGTTATATAACGGATTACGGGATTAGTTTAGAACGTAGAAATATAGGAACGTAGGAACGTAAGATATACCAATATACTAATATGCTTAATATATTTCTTAAAGGTTAGGTAGTGTATTTAAAGGACTATAGTCCCCACCTTAGATAGTTCTCTTTTTATAGTAAATCTTAGAATATAATTAGAGTTAATCTATTAGATACTTACTCTATCCCTTAACACGGTAGGGTCCTTTACTAAGGTCGCCTATATTCGAGACTATATTTAATTAGATATTTGTATTAACCTAGATTTTCTAATTAGATTCTTCTTATTAATAACCTAAGGACTAGAATTGCCGTGTTAAGAGATAGTTAGATCTTATTATTATGTTTACCTATATACCTAGCCTATTAATACGTCCACCGTAATACTTACTAGAAGGCTTCGTTATATATTTACTCCTATAGTTATAGTATATAATAGTTAACAAGATACTACCTAAGATAGGACCTATAATAACGTAAGGAGGATTAACCTTTAGGTCTTAGAAAAATATTAATATAGTAAAAAGCGGAGACTTATAGATAGTTATATAGATCGGCTAAAGGAAATAATAGATTATATTAATATTAATTAGATAGGCTTCGAAAATAAACTAAAAGAGTTTAGAATGATAAAGATAAAGATGCTATTAATTAAATAGTTCTTAGGGGGGATTAAAACTTAAAGGGTTCCTTACGTAGATAAAACTTAAGATATAGTTAAAGGAGCTAAGTTACTTACCTTAACTAACTAAATAGCGTACGTAGGGTTGTTCTTAATGGGTAAGGTATTAGAATAGTTTAACCCCTATTTTACGGAGATATAAGCTAATAGGTTAGCTATAACTAATCTAGAAGTCCAATATATATTTCTAATATAGGACGGATTCGTAGAAAGACTTATGCAAATATATAGAGATTTAGAATTGGCGGTTATAGTAAAACGAAAGTTATATAAACTTACGTAGAAAATATCGGCTATAGATTATATAATGCAGTTCTAAATACTAGTGGCGTAAACTAAGTAGAATAAAGGGGCGTAAATAGTAGAGTACTAATGCGGACTAAAGGCTAAGGTTTAAGCAAAAAAAATACCTATAGAGGATGCGACCACTATAAGGGAATTAATTATCTAAGTAATAAGAGTTAATAATATGCTCTACTAGTTAGAGAAAGGCAGTATAAGTATAAGTAAACTAGTATAGACAAATAGAGCCTTGTAATAGGTATTAAAACTATAGTATAATAGACTAAAGCTAATAGACCTAAGTAGCACTAAGGAAATTAAGAAGTGGAATAAGAAACTATAGAAGCCTAAAGATTAAGGATTAAGCAATTATAGGACTAAGGAGTAAGGCTAAATTAGGGATCTTAGTAGTAGGAGACGTTTAGACGGACTCTATAGTAAGATAAGTGGTATAAAGAAAGAGTTTATATAAATTGTGGAAAATAGGGCTATTATGCTAAAGACTATAGGAGCGGTTAAAGCACTAATGTAGTAATAGGTACTAGATTAACCTAGGGCACGAAAGTATAAGAAGATGCTTGTATACTATAAGGGATAAAGGAGTATTTAATTAAACACTTCGCGTTTTATTATAATAGTGTATACTAAATTTATAAGAACACTAAGTACGGCGTAAGCTATTAGCTATAAGAACCTAAATTAAAAGAATTCTAAAGTATATAATAATTAGATAATAAGTAAAATAGATATATATCTCTACGTTTGCTCTAGTAGTTAATTAGTATAATTTTAATAAAATACTAATAATAACTACTAGGTTCTTAGGCTCTACTATATAGGGGTATAGGGGCTGATTTTTATAGAGCTTAACGTTAAATAATTAGCTAGTATATAGTATTACGGACGCTTTAAGTACGATGTTATAACTACTTAGGGAAGAGTCGGAAGGAGCTAGTTAGTTAATTTAGGCACGGTCTAGGATAGAGCCAATAGAACTATATAACGAGGAATAGTAACTAAGGTTATATAACGTAATCTATATAATCTATAGGATCTATATAATCCGTAATAGAGTAAATAGAGTATACGTATATTACGTATAAGAAGGATTTTATAGGAGTACGGTTATGTATTTAAGGACCTTTAATCCCTACCTAAATAGTTCCTTCTTTATAGTAATTCTTAGAATATAATTAAAGTTAATCTATTAGGCAACTACTCTACCAGTTATTATTACGTTGTTAACTTTAATTTATATTACCTATATACCTAGCCTAATAATAAGCCTATTGTAGTTCTTACTATAAGGTTCCATTATATAATTACTACCTAATTATAGTATTAAATATAGAAAGTCGAATAATATGCTACTAAAAGTAGCCACTATAACGCCATTGACGGCGGCAACTACTTTAAGGTTAGGAGGTGATACTAGTATAGTAGATACTAACTTATAGTAACCTATAACGGTCGGATAACTATAAGAGATAGTTGACCAGTTAATAACAAACAATGCGGCGCTGGAAGAAAGGGTTAATAGGATTAAAGCAGTAAAGATTAAGTTACTATTAATTAAAAGGTACTTAGGAGAAAGATTAAAGCTTAAGGGGTTTCTTACCTAAATACACTTTAAAGTTATATAAGAAGGGGTAAAGCTACTAATACCTATAGATCGAATAGTATACGCGGGACTATTCCTGTTAGGAAGGGCACTTAAGTAGTTTAAGCCTTACCTTACGGAAATACAGGTAAATAGAATAATGACCACTAATTAAGAGGTACGGTTTATATTATTAAGCTAGGAAGGGTTTATAGAGCGACTTATATAAATATTTAGAGACCTAGAGGCGGTAACTATAGCGGAAAGAAAACTCTAAGATATTACGTAACAAACCTTAGTAATTAAGTATACTATATAGTTCTAGACGCTAGTGATATAAGTTAAGTAGAATAATAAGGCACTTATGGTATAGTATAAGTAAGGACTTAAGGCTAAAGTCTAGGACGTAATTATCCTAATGGAAGATGTGGATACCCTAAGGGAGTTAATAGATTAAGCGATTAAGATTAATAATCGGATCTACTAAAGGGAATAGGCTAAGAGAGGCTAGGATAGAGTTTTATAGTTATATAAGGCGTAGAGTACGTAACGACTAAAGCTAAATTAGAAACTATAGTATGGCGTAGAGCTAATGGACCTAAGTGGTACTAAAGAAGCCTATAAGAGATGGAGTAAGAAACTATAGAAATCTAGAGGTTAAGGATTTAGTAATTATAGGACTAAGGAGCAAAGGCTAAACTAGGGATCTTAGTAGTAGAAGACGTTTAGGCGGACTCTATAGTAAAGTTAATAGTTTAAAGAGGGAGCTTATATAAATTGTGGAAAATAAGGTTACTTTATAAGGGATTATAAAGATAGTTAGAGTTACTATATAATAAAGGGAGCTAGACTAGTAGAAGATATATATATATATAGAGGGATAATAGTATACTGCGAGGAATAAGAGAGTGTTTAATTAGAAGCTTTGTGTTTTGTTATAATAACATATACCAAATTTATAAAGACGCTAAGTATAGCGTAAGCTATTAGCTATAGGAGCTAAAATTCTTAAAGTATAGAGGAACTAATAAACTAGTTCGTAGATCGGATATTAAGGACGATAAATTTAACGTAGGCGAAACATTCCGTGACGATAAGGCAACGAAAGCAGCTTACTAAGAGTATGTAGACCTTAGAGATGTTATAAAAGAGGTAGAGGATAATTCCACTATAGAATAAGGAATATTAGTAGGGATTGAGACCCCACTAGACATGATGTTTATTGCTTTATAAGACGTAAGAGAAGTAGAATAGTAAACTACTTCGGCACTTAATAAAGGCAAAAGGCTAAAGGCTTAAGACTCTTAAGATGAGATGAGGCAAGCTTAAGGACCTACGATAGACGATAACTAATAGAGTAGAGTAACGGCTTAGTTTAAAGATATACAAATAAGCTTGGGATAGAGTTTCCTATAGGTATAAGACTCTTAAGACGAGATAAGTGAGATTTAAGACTCTTAAAATAAGATGAGAATACCTAAGCCTAGTTAGACTAAGATAGGAGTAAAGCTTAAAATAGAAGTAAGCTTAGGATTAAGAATCCTATAGAACTAAGATTTTAAGACACGAATAAGGACTATTAACGAGATTAAGAAGTAGAAAGACTTTAAGGATCTACTTATAAGACGCGAAAAGAAAGAAACTATAGAGGAATTTAGAGTAAGAATTACCTTATGGCAAGATTAGAAACTAGATAAAAGATTTAGTATACTAGGTCGTATAAGGGATAGAGCACTAGTATAAAGAATTACTAATAGGCTTAGAACGGGTATACTAAGAGCTAAGTGGCTTACCGAACTGGAATAAGAAGAGGATTTAGGGATTCTAACTAAGTTTAAGGAACGATATATAAAGGGCTGTTACGACGCAGTAATAAGAAGATACTTCCTTATAGATAAGCTATATACACTTAAAGGGTTATACTAAAAGTGGTATAAATAACAATATAATAATAAGTGAGAAGATTTCTATATATAGCTAGACGAAAAAGTTATCTAGGACCACCCGATTATAGAAAAGGCTATAAGTTATATTAAAGGAGCCTTAATTATAATATTAAAAGATTTAAAGGAGCAATTAGAGGACTAGAGAAGTAAGAGGCAAATTTTAGTACCTGCGAATAAAGTCGCAACGCTTAAATTAACGCAAGAAAGATTTAAACTTAAGGATAAAGACGAGCTAAGAGTTAATCTAAAACACTAAGTATACTATATATTGGCATAGATTGTATACGTAGATAATGTGTATAATATATATAGAGCACTAAAGGATAAGAACCAGAAGTACCTAATAAGGATATATTAGGCACCGGATAAGGCGAAATATAGAAATATTAATTATATATATAGTTGGCACCTAGTAAAAATATAAAGCTAAAGGGACTTAATACTTTAGCTAGGAAGATTCCTTATAGAAGAATGCCTAGATAAATAATAGTAGTAGGAATATCTAGAGAATATATATCTATAGTATATTAAAGATAAAAAGCGAACTAAGTATTAACTAAAGTTGGACTAAGTATAAATAGGATTAAGTAGCTAATAGTTAGGAAAAGTAGAGGCCTATAGAACTAAAGGGAACTAGTAGTAGAGCCTTAAACCCTTAAAGGAATTTAAGGACGATACCTAAACCTATAAGTTAAGTAGTAAGATTAATAGTTTAAAGCGCTGATAGATAGTAGAGTAATAAGGAACTATATATTACTAGCAGTAGTTAAAAGAATGGGGTTACTATATAGGAAAAAGGAGCACCCTTACCTATTAGTAACGATTTTAGGAGATCCGATAGCCTATAGAGGAGGTATTATTAATCTTAAAACAGGACCTATTTAGCTAACTATTAAAGGGAGATAAATTAAGATGTCTTTTAATATATTACCATTAGGAAATAATAAGGCAGTATTAGGAATGCCTTAGTTATAGGAATACAATTTAAGGATTAATTAGGTTATAGGTTAAGTTAATATTAGGGAGACTTAACGCCGTAAGATGCGATAATAAGCTAAGTTAGTATAATACTAAGTAGGAGCAACCTATAAAGAAACGGAAAAAGGGTTAAGCTATATACTAAAGAGATACCATAAGTATAGTAAGAAACTATAGTCACCGGAAAGTAAGAAGCTATTAGAGTATACAGTATAGGACTATAAAATAGAATTAGAACTAGAAATAAGTCTAAGGTTCTTTTTAATCTATAAGCTTACTAAAGAGGAAGGTAGAGTATTAAAAGAGTTTATCTAGGAAAATCTATAAAAGGGATATATTAGACTATTACAGTTATTAGTAGGTTATCCAATACTATTTATACTAAAGAAGAATAGTAAATTAAGGCTATATATTAACTATAGATAGTTAAACAGCATTACTAGAAAGGATAGGTATCCTTTATCCTTAATTAGCGAAATCTAAAATAGGATAGGTAATGTGTAAATCTTTATAAAGATAGATCTAAGATAGGCGTACTATTAGATTAGGATTAAGGAAGGTAATAAATAGAAGGCAGCCTTTAGGTTAAAGGAAGAATTATATAAACTATTAGTTATACAATTCGGGCTTATAAATGCACTAATAATATTTTAGAAGCGTATTAACAATATATTAAAAGAACACTTAGATAAATTAATTATGGTATATCTTAACGATATTATTATCTACTTAATAACTAAGGAAGAGTACGGAGAATACGTTAAATGGGTTTTAAAGAGACTATAAAAAGAATAGATGCTAGTAATAATTAAGAAATGCGAGTTCTTTACTAGGAAGACCGATTTTGTTAGATTTATTATTAAACTAGGCTAACTTAGCATAGATCTAAAAAAGATTAAGGCTATAGCAAATTGGTAAAAACTAAAGAATATTATGTAGTTAAGATCGTTTTTAGAGGTTTGTAATTACTATAGAAGGTTTATAGCGTAGTAGTTAAAGGATATTAAGCTATTTACGCAGTTAATAAAGAAAGAAGAACTATAGGCATAGGAAGAAGAATAGTAGGAGTTATTTAAAAAAAAGTTAAAGAATTGTTTGCCTAGGAGCTAGTTCTTAAGATCTATTAACTAGGACTAGAAATAGTTATAGAAATAAATGCATTAGACTTTATACTAGGGGCGTACTTTATATAGAAATATTAAAATAGATAACACCTAGTGGTATATTATAGTTAAAAGATAACACTACTAGAGTTAAACTATAACATTTATAATAAGGAGTTGTTAGGTATAGTTATAGTACTAAAGAAATAAAGAGTATTCTTATAAGGTATAAAGAAACTATTTATAGTTA
>Ga0307515_10009433_pt1 | contig 18866 bp, 20 predicted proteins | sample 17_EM_MG_FD_194513 | JGI IMG/M metagenome (GOLD analysis project Ga0307515, IMG submission 194513) | Populus trichocarpa ectomycorrhiza microbial communities from riparian zone in the Pacific Northwest, United States - 17_EM | ecosystem: Host-associated > Plants > Roots > Unclassified | place...
GTTGGGAGATTCTGGCCAGATTTTAAGGCCTTTGTAAGGCTTTGTAAGCAGGTGGCCGTGTCGTAAGGGGTAAAAGGTTTCCCACATTTTCCCGATGGCCGCCGGAATGCATAGTAGGTAGGATGGCGCGGGTCACGATTGTCATCACCTCCCTGTGCACCTTGGCGAAATCTGTCGAACCTCACAGCATTCCACTCTGGAAACGTCTCAAGGAATACGATAACCGTAGTTCAGCTACTTGATTGTTTCGAACATGTGCCTCTCCTCCGTAATGATGGAACTCGTGTAATCGCTCCCGGAGTCCTCCAACTCGCACGTGCTGAACAAGTGGTTTACCTGAGGTTGTTCAGAATTCTCTACCAGCTAGCACCGTCAATCCTTCTGAACCACCAATCTGTCCCAATCGGGGCACTGGTGAGGCCGGAATTCCCGCTTGGCCACGGGACATGGCTCCAGGCTGATCCTAGATTACCTCCCCACACCCCTCGAAAATCTCAGCAGCATCTCTCACATAACCTCCGTCAACTTCGACTCCGGTTCTGGGATTGCCATGCTGCTTAAAGGGCCAAGCGGAGGTCTCTACGTGTTTGGTACCTGGAATGATATGGGCCCCGATCCATGTAGCTTGGGTGAACGAACTCTCCAGTCCTTCAACAGGTTTCGCATTTCTACAATCGAAAGGCTCTCAATCACGCGGTACGACTCCTTAGCGTGTTGGAACAACGAAGAGTCTGGCGCTTATCAAACTCTCCTTATGAACCTCCACACCCTCACAACCAGATCCCCGAGTTTAGAGGATCGGCTTTTTGTGACGACACATTCGAATACCAAGCCCATAGGTGTTTTCAACTGAACTGCTGAAAAGCTCTCAGATCTCAGAATTGAGCTTTCTACACCGCGTGGTGAACGAAACAGCGGATGAACATCTCAACAGCCATTACGGGAGGTGGATCACACGCCTCGACTGGGGTCAGAATACCACGCCCAATCCACCGATATGTATTGACATCGCGGTTATGGGACAGGAGTAAATAATATTTCGAAACGGTCCCCACTGACAATAGGTAATATTGACGCCATGTTCGAACCAGGTGTGTATCACACTTGAGAGGCGCGATGGACTTTAATCTGACGGATGCACGTTCAGTTTTGACACTCAAAGGCCAGAGTGGCTGATTGACATCAACCTACTAGGGCCTGCGCAAGCGGGACGCGACATATTGGATTTCCGGCCGTTTCTCTCGCCTCTTGTTCCAGCAGTCCTCAACGAGTTTCCACGCAACCGACGAAAGACCCAACTTTGAGGCGCCAACCGGCTTGGGGGGGCGTTTACCCTTCATCACTAGGAGCTGGAAGTTTATATCTGTATCATCTGGGAAGGGATATTTCCCGGTGAAAATCTAGTGGAGACGGTCAGAGCCCAAGTCGGCGGAAGTGACGATGGCATTGTACCTCGATGACGACCATCCCGAAAGCATAAACGTCCGACATCTTGGTAGGACGAAAGGACTCATCATTTGGTGCCGTGAGAATTTCAGGTGCAGCCCAACGAAGGCTATAGGGGCGGAACGGGGTGGAAGCGTTGTTTGAAATGGGGTTCGAGGTGATTGAAGAAACTCCGAAATCACTGATTCGCGGGACCCCAGCGCTGTCGAATAAAATGTTCAGCTGATGGACAACCGTCAGCAAACGAAACCTCTCTAATCAATACAACTGACCCCCTTCAAGTCTCCGTGAACGACGTCGTTGAAATGGAGATGAGAAAGCCCATCTGCAACTCCAATCATCTTGGGTGTAAATCTCAGTACACTCGCCGGCACGAAACCCATGGACCCTTACAATTGCTGCGCGGTTGGCCCCAGGGTACTTGCTAAGGTACTGCAAGAGATCTCCGTCCGGCATCCACGGGGACACCACACACAACTCGGCAATGTCGGGGCCTGCACCAAGAGTGGGGACCACGTTGGGGTGGTTTAATCGCTTCCACACCGTGACCTCCTTGTAGTACATCTGGAGTTAAAGTGAGTCATATGGCCATATTTGACGAGAGATGGAACAACCTTTATTTTGCGATCATCTTCTTGGTTTGCGCGAAAGACCTTCGCGGCATAAACGTGCTTTCGGTCGTCCGTGACTCTCCACACATCGGCGGCCCCGCCGCGAAACTGTGCACGATTACTGGTCTTGAACAACCTGCCGGGGAAGAAATGGGACCTCGGTAGGACTCTCCTCGACCCACATGTCTTTCTCAGGGAGCGCAGAGTCCTTCTCCGAAGCGGTTCGGTACAAATCCTGGAGTCAATGATCTGGAAAACGGTGAGTTATCGGGCTACTCGAGGGGAGTTGAAAGTCGACACACCTGATCCAGGCGTTCCACCCACATCCTAAGGTCCTGTTCTGACAACTGTTGCACCGAGTACTTGTAATCTCGGGCATCGAATATCGTAGGTAGGACTTGGGGGATCTCAACCTGTGGGACATTACCCCTTGCGAGATGGTAGATGAGTTTGTAAGTCGCATTGCGGGGGTCGGCCATGGGGGAAGGTAAGGGTGGAAGGGAGAGGGTTGGGCGCGGCATTTGAAGGTAGCGTGCTACCCGCACGCAATCCTCGGGTTCGCAGCATGGCTTCGGCACATGGCACTCGAAACCTGATCGCCGCTGGACTATATAGGATGTAAGTATGTAAGCTCCGACGTGAGCTGAGGAACTCACTTCGCGGAGATTGCCCTAGTAGCCAGTTATGTATCATGACTGGTACCGATTGTCTCAACCAATGATAAGCCTCTCAATGAATCATTCGCCTTCATATCAGGGACTATGTGCTGTTGGTTCCCACGCGTTACGGGCGCAGGCATGGATCAGACGAGAGGACGGCGCGAGGCAAGATGTTTCGGCAATATCCGAATTACATGGTAGTTACAATTCGTTTCCCGCGCTCGGGGCGACTACACAAACAACAAGAACGAGATACAAAGTGGAAGCGTAGGCTTTCCTTCATCACTGTGGTTCTCACTCGGAATCTGCCTCTTCCATCTTGACCCAGACACCGCCTTTCAAGTCGATGGTGATGTGAGATCCGACCCAGATCTTCTCCGTCGCTTTCCTTCCTTTTCCATTCACCCAATCCGCCGGAGGTTTGGCCTCTGGATTTGAATCCATATCCAACCTGATCTTCTCGAAAGCCTGGGCGATGCGGGCGATCACCGTAGAGGCTTCGTTATATGCAAACTGTTGTCCGGGACAAACCCGTGGACCCGCGCTGAAAGGGACGAAGATGAAGGGGTTCGGAACAAGGTAATGTTTAGCCCTATCGTCCAAGAATCGGTCTGGGTCAAACTCGTGGGCTGGCGGGAATGTGAGCATGTCTGGCGAACAATTTCCAGTTGAGTTTGTGCTCACCAGTAGGTCCCCAAAGATCGGTCCTTCGATGCATCAACCACGGTGAATAGAAAACTTGGGTGTTGGGAGGGATGTAGATCGACTTTCCCCCATCTACGGAGGGCCAAAGGACCCCCTTTCTCGTACACCTGAGGTTCAACGGTCTGCGTTCCCGTTCAGTACGAGATCATCACCGCACAGCGGGTTCAACAAACTCACGCGCTCGGGTACAAACGTAATGTTTCTGGTTACACCGTCAACTGGGTGGCAGCATGAACGAAGGTACACAAATCTCGCTTACCGTCCAACACCGCTCGAAGGTATGGCATATCTTTCAAATTGTCAGGGCCGACCTTGCCATTTGAACCAAGGGTATCCAGTACTTCCCGACGAAGGCGTGCATAGATATCCGGGTGCTCGGCGAGCATGGCTATCGTGACTATTGCCAAATTAGCGGTCTGGGTTCAAGTTCAGCTCAGCTCCTAGCCTCGTGGAGCGTGGGCGGACGCACCGGGTCACGGCCAGCCATCAAAATATTAAACATTTCGTCTCTGATAACGTCGTGGTCTGTCGTCACGATTGAGTACGAGGCAAATGAATATTCGAAAGTCGCACCTTCCACCTGATGCACGAGGTAATCCAAAAAAAATCCTCCCTCCTTATTAAATTCGTGGACACTATTGGCATTCTTCTTTTGCAGCGCTGCGTCAATAAGTGGGTTGGTGAATTTATCCGCAAGGTTCCTTTCTGCGGCCACAGTATCCTTCCAAAACTCAACGAGAGGCCATAATTTCCCGTATACCACTCGGGGGAACGTGTACTCCTGTGCACGGTTGAAGGCTAGAGCAAACTCGTCCGAAGGATGTGTGGGCCGAGTGTGACCTTTGTAGGTGGATGGGTATGGCAACTCCGCGGACAGACTCTTCACGTCCCGTCCCAACAGGAACTCCGTCGCCGTGTCCAACGTGAATCGAAACAAAATGTCCTTAACATCGACGGCGATACCCCGCCTGAACCGCTCTTTCATCTTGGTAACCACCTGGTCGGCGTGGCGATCGAAGATATTAAAGTCGCTGATCCTGTCCTTGTTGAAGAATGGCCGAACCATCGCCCTATGGTACCTTCGAATCGAGTTTGTCAGGCAAGGAGCGCGAACCCGTGGCCTTTATACTGACTTCCATCTATCCCCTTGGTGGTATACCCGGTCAGTGCTCTCTCGTTACTGAGAAGGTAGAGACATACCATCTGACACGAAAATACCGGTTCCAAACAGAGACTTCTCAGTGACCCGTTGAAAATCTCCCTTTTCATATTCTTCAAAGTCCGTCGAGAGTATCATCTATTTGGACTGTTGTTGGGAACAAGGTAAAGCAGGTGCCGTGTCTAAATTACCTTGATGTATTGCGGTTCTGTGGTCAGGATCTGCGATCGCAGTGAGCGACATCGAAGGTGGAGAGTATGGCGGAGGAGCAGGACTCACGTGGGACTTCCACAAAATGCGCATATCAACCGTCTGGTCACCTTTAGCCAGCCAACCATCAAGCGCATCGTCTGTAAACGTTTCGTTAAGTCCCTGGACACGGCATGAGGGTAAATCTACCCACTGATAGTATAACCGGTCCGGGATGTCTCCATCCAGGTACCGGGTATATCAATGCCCCCTGGAAGCCTCGTAGGTACCGTCGGGGCCAACCTTGCACCAAGAGAGTCCGCCCTCCTCCCATCCCTCCAGTACTGATACTGCGCATGTACAAAGAGGATGACTGGAAGCACGAGGATCGGGCACGATACGATTATCCACACTGGTACGCGTAGACCCAGGGCCTCATTTCCGACACAGGCAAGGTAGATTGAGGCAGCGTAAGAGGCAAACTTCCAGCTGAGAAGTTGACGGAGGATAAAAGATGGCCCTGGAGGCAGCTTTAACAAAGGAGAGGCCATCGATGGGGATCGCCACAGAGGACCAGTATCCCAACATAAGGCCTTATAAAGCACACAACCGATGGCCACGGGGTCCGGCACTGACACCAAACTCGGGGGATGATTTTATGGTGGAAAGGGGCGTCATACATTCACCGGCCAGTCGCAAAAAGTCCAATCGACGCATACAAGTAAGTTTTCATTCCGGTGAACGTGCTTCCCGGTCAGCGTCTACATGGAAGGTTTCATCACAGGCAGAGCATACCCACTGCGACACACCTCAGTAGCGAATCCGAACGACGATGACAGAGATCTCGGTAGACGCGAAGATGTGGGCCGAACTCAGCGTGTCGATTATAATTAAAGGGATCGGATTGGAATCTCCGTTTCCAGCCCTTCCGGAAAACCTCACCCTCACCGACCACTCTCTTTTTGGCATTGACAGCCATCCGTCTCAAAAAATCCTGACATGTCAGAAATCCTGTGCAGTAGGGTCCGTCCATGTTTCCTTCAGTTTCTCGGGTACAAGAAAGCGGAGGCAGCTTGCGAGCTGCTTGGGGCCGGGGGTGAGGGAGGTCTGAGAAGACATGTTGCCTTCCCCTCCCCGCGACATCCTTTATGTTTTTCTGCAAGACCAGCAAAGACATCAAGAGATTCTTAGCGGCGAGCAGGTCCTCTCGATCTGCGAACAGCTCAACAGGGCACCGGAGCTCGTTCAAGACGCTCCACAAACTTCATGACCGCGCATAGTATGGTTGCCACGGCCGATCAGCAGGAACTGCTGCGCAATTGTGAAAACGATTATGTATGGCCAATGGACAGAAAATACTCGAGCTGGTCGCTATCTAAGCCTAGACGGCCCGGCTTCAGCGTTCACATGGATCTGGGAAACCCTTCTAGCGACATCCGCAACCACCGCGTCATCCATCATAACGTCGTTTTCTGGTGGGAGTAAAAACTCCAAGTCCTCGAACATGTGTGGGAAGAGAATCGCGAGCATGTCTTCGGCGCTGTTCGGTAAAACATTCAAAATCCGACCCGTCCTGTAAACATTGATTGCATACCTCGAGATGAAATCACCCTTCTGTCCACTCTTGCCTTTGGTTGTAGACGCCAGAGCAGCGTTCGTGAGGATACCAGCGGAGTTTTCCTTCGTGTATAGTGAAAGCCCTTGGCGGGCAGCGAGGTCGAGGATATTCTTCTCGATCGTTTCTATGATCTGGGGTGAGCTTTATGAGATATAACCCTGCGGTGAGTCTCACCCTTCGCGTAGTAACAGAACACTAGAGAAACAGGGTGGGTGAGTAGATCATTGAGTGACAGAAGACCGGATGAACTTACCTTGAGTCGACCGTGTTTGGGATAAGCGATCAATACGGGCGATGGCTAGAATGGCTGCTTAGCCACGAAAACAAAACCAAAACTATCCAAACAACGCGCCTTGCACTTCAAATGCGTGGTTCACAACGCTCTCCAGAAGGAACACTCGAGAAGCACAAACGATATTGAGTCCAGCGTTCTCGCGTTCGCCATGGAGTAACATGACACGAAGTCCAGGGTCCTGGTCGAACAACTTCGCGGCACTGCCTTTTCCACCTTTATCGATCCTGATTGATGGGATGCCGTTGTGCCGGAGAGCGTGGTCGATGACTACGACTGTCAGTCGAAAATTAACGACGAATGGCGGTCAACTCACTGCGAAGGGAATCAGCCCAGGCACTGAATACGATACTCTTAGCGTCCGGCTCATGTTTCTGAAGGTATAGCAAATGTCGGATCAGCATCTCTATCTTTGTTCCGTAACTTCCGAGGCATTCCACTTCGCTGATGGCTTTGAAGAGATCCGTGTCAATATTGTTGTACTCGATGACGCGGCGAGACTTGGGAGCCAGTTCCCCAGGTTGTGCGCCTTGAGTAACACCAGGGTCGGGGGCATTATCTTGAACACAGAATCTCTGTAGCTGGTCTTGATCGACGGGAACGCTGGCAGTGGGTTTGAGTGAGGAAAAGCAAAGAGTGGATAGAGTGAACATACCGACAAACGGGACAGACTTTCCCTTCTTTCCGCGAAAGCCAGGCCTTTAAACAATCCTAGCATGGATGTTCAGAACAAGCTCGCAATTCGGAAGGTGAATTGTACCTCGCAGAAAACATGCGCGCTGCGTGATATGGTTGTCAGGGCTAGGAAACTCAATGTTATGTGCCAACCCACCATGGCGTGACGAAACCAGTCAAGAATTCACATCTGTAATCATAGTGAATATCGGGAGTTGGAGGGAAACGACTGCGACAAACCTGCAAACAATACATGTACCATCCTCTTCACCGCTTGGGTTCGCGCCGGAAAGGTTGTCGAGGTAACGTTGGTGTGATTGTAAACTGTTGACCTTGGCCTTAAGACCGTCGACGGTGGCCTTCGAGTCAGTGACCGCATCGGCAAGACTTCCTTCCCACTCGGCTTCGACAACCGAATCGGAGATTTCCTGGAGCTGTCGGAAGTAACTTTCGAAGAGTCAAAGGAAGACTCCTCGAAACCAGGAAAAGCACTCACAGAACACGTTCGTTGAAGGCCCGTCGGAAATGAACCAAGTCAGCGTCAAGTTTGTCACTGTGTTTCACTGGGGAGCGGTTAAGTACGACGTTGCCGGTTGACCGCAAACAACGGGACATACTTTGAGAAGAGATCAAATCACGCAACGACGAAGCCGCATCCGTTGCAACAACCTTTAACTTCTTGCCGTGGCTCAAAGCGAAAGTCGTCAGGTCGACCACGATCGACTTGAGCGCGCGTCCCTGGAACGGATCGAGCAAGATCAACCGTTCCTCCATAAGGTCCCGTCGGAGAACCTGGTCCTCTGGTCGGGTCTCATCAAGGTCATTCATCATCTCGACATCATCATCCGTCACTCTGTCAAGAGCTCTCATCGCGGCCGCAGTTGCGCGCTTGAATTTCCCTCGTCCGTCGTGGGCAGCCAAGAGCGACTTCTCCGCGAAGAGGGCCTCTCGTCGATCGTTGAGCAGAACGGAATAGGCGTGTAAAAAGGTTTCTGCTTCTCCCTGAGTTTCGAGGGACCGAGCGTACTCCTTCCCATCGGCGTCCTCTCCTGATTCAGAGCTTATGCTTCTGGTCAGAAGTTCGGCTAAGCGACCTCTCCACTGCCACAGAAGGTTCGTCTGGGCATTGAGCAAATCGGTAATCATGGTGTTCCCTTCTTGGATCTACGAGACCTTGAGCCAAAAGCATGAACAAGAGTAGGAGTAGCCTACGAGTTCGTTTAAAACTTGTCCGGCCGGCTTTGGCTTCTTCTTTGGCTTTGGCTTCGTGCCGTTCAAAGGTTTCGCGGGTTTCTTGACCTTCTCTCGTGCCTTCCCCTTCCCATTGTCTTCATCGCCGTAGATGGACCCTTCGTCGGACTCCACGATCTCTTCCTCGGTCTCATCCTCAATCAGTTCATTGACTTCCATCTCCTCCGGATCCTCCTCTATCTCGTTCAGAGACCCGGAGTCCTGGTGCTTCTGGAGATATTTCTCTGGCAAGAGGAGTTCGTCGACCTTCAGTCCCGCCGTCTGTTCTGCCATGACAGCTATCGCGCGACCAGCGCTCTCCTCGGTCACTGAAGTCACGAAGTTAGTGTAGGACGGATTAAGCGGGAGCATATGATTCACCTTTCAACAATTTCCTCCGAATCAGCTCTGCCTTCGCATACGCCGACTCCTCTTCCTTCGAATACTTAGTGCCGAGTGTGTGATACACGTCTCCAATTAAGAACGTGACTTTGTGCAAGAGAAGTTCTGCTTCCCGCAGCCTGTTCGTGACACCACCCCGCTTTCCGATAATGTCATCTTCCCTGGCCTGGAGGTCAGAGCCAGATTCCCTCTCTTTTCCTTTCCCTTTCGGATCGCCACCGGGAGTATCCTGTTCCAGGGAGTTAGGCTTTGACGATTGTGAACTGAGCTTTTCTTGTGCCACTTTGAGTTTCTCTGCTTCACGTTTTTCCGCTCTGAGCTTTTCCATTGCCACGTTGAGTTTTTCCACTTCCGCGTTGAGGTCCTTGATGAGCGCGTTGGCCTCGATCTCGGCTGTGAGCAGGGTCTCCAATGCGTGTTGATAGCGAGCAAGGTCCTCCTGATCGCTTTGCTGGAGTTGTGCGTAAACGGTCAGGTGATTAATCTAGGCCCATTGCAAGTGGTCAGCTGAATCCGGCAGCAAAGGGTGGTTTCCCTACCCTACTTCGTCGCTCTTCCATGTAAGATTTCCAATTAGCCTCTCGCATGCTCTACCCCAATGTTATTACCATACACATGAGAAAACACTTTTAAAGGGCGAACGCACGTCTAAGACTTCCTCAATGCTCTTGAAGGAGACCTTCTTCTCCGTGTTACTCTGAAGTTGACCAACCTGGGGATGTGTGCAAATACCCCGGAGTTTTCTGATCCACGATCTTAATTGAACAGGGTCAAGTAAACTCTCGTCCACAGTCACCCCACGGGCATCGAAACCCAGAGTGAGGAGAGCTTGCTCCATGTTCTGATCGTAGAACTAAAAGGGCTCGCCATTGGACACAAGCGGGGAATAACGGGAGGGATGTGCTTACATGTTTCTCCACTTTACCAAGGTCGATGGGAACGAGGTACCTCGTCTGCTCCGGAATTGCGAGTTCATCGCGTACCATTGATTTCGTCGTTCTAAACAGGACGTGTATTAGTCGCGCCCAACTCGAAGCTTAAGGCAGGAAATGCAAACCTGATCGCCAGCCGCCTGAACAGCGACACGAAATCGCCAACAAATTCTGGCCTTTGCAATTTACTCCAAATTGTAGCAGGGATTCCTTCGACACGTAAGAACCTGCAATTTAAAGGAGCGTTCAGGATGTCGGACGGGATGACACAAGGTGGTTGCCTCACTTAAGAACATGAATAAGGTCAGGGACTTGAGACCGCGCCGGCGTGCCGGACACAGCGAACGAGGACAACCGAGGGATTAAAGAAACCATTTCCCTGAAAAAATATGACATGAGCTTCCAACCCAACGATGGAGGGGTCACGAATACTCACTCGGTCTTACCACCTCCGACCATCTGTACCTCATCCATGATCACCCGATACCACTCGCACGTCACTAATGGGCTCCTCTGTCTCGAAATATTCACATACGACACTCCATCTCTCCTGGGACGCCTCGCGGGTGGCCGGGCAACGTGCAAATCGTTCGTTAGAACGTTATATGTGGTGATGCATACATCGTATTCGTTGATGTATGAACACCATTCTTCATTGTTGTCTTCAGGAGCGGGACTCTCGTCCTCACCAGAACGGGCTCTACTCCTCCCAGCCGCGGATTTCGTCGACCTGCTTCGTGAGGCTGCTTTGGCGGCCTTGGAACGCATGGAGTTGAACTTCGACCACCCTTCGTAGAAGAATACCTTTAGAGATGGCGTATGTCGCTTTAATTCGTCTTGCCATTGTGAAGCCAGGGTGGCGGGTGTGATAATAAGTGTCGTCTGGAAAGGCTCGATAGGTCAAAAGGGTCCTGGAAATAAGAATAAATAGCATATATCCGCTTACGTGAACCTCCCGAACATGGACTTTCGCACCCGAGTCCCATCGCTTCACAGACGGGTTCCTCCGAATATCAGGATTCAACAAAATCAACGCCATACACTCCACGGTCTTCCCCAAACCAGGAGCCTCGTTAAGAGATCCTCCCGGGTGCTCGACATCAGGCGGAGGGGGTTCCATGGAGAGGGTCTCCTTCAACCGATTCAGATACATCGTCTGACCTCCGAGTTCGACTTCTTCCCAAAACAACCTGCGGTGGTCTGGAATGAACTTCACAACCTGACCATTCCCATCAAGTGTTTTCCCCTCGCGCTGGAGCATCCACAAGACACTCCGACGCTGGAACGGGAGCAAGCTCAACAACAGTGCCACCGGTTGGACGTTTGCAGACGAGATAGGGGAAGGGAGAGATGGAGCAGGTTCGAGAATGGAGTAGAGGAATGCGACATCGGTCTCTCCGCGATAATTCGGAAAGTCCATGGGCGGGGGAGGGAACAAGTGCTTGATAAGGGCATTCCAAGCGTCTCCGTAACTCCTCTTGACATTTTTAGGAGCATGTGTAATCTTAGGGAAGCAGAGGGAACCCTCCATGTCGATCGAAATCTTTAAGGGGAGTGCATGTTCTGGAGAGTGATCGGGATCAATAGTTGGCCAAAGGCGAACGGAGAATGTGAGCTCGACGCCGTGATATGCTCCAAGAAGGTGAGCGGCACCGATGGGGTCGAGTGGGCGGCGGTCTCCAGGTCCCTGGCGTTGAGGCGCGCGGTCCGTACGGAAATGCAAGAAGGCGCCTCCAAAACAAGGAAGATACACATCCAGAGTGCACCACGAGTGGTCGTCCGGGGGGCGGTTCGCGACATTCGTAGGGAGTGCGATATCGCCTCTGTCCGAAACAGCTGAAGATTGGGAGCACAAAGATAGCGTTTCCCTCAGAGCCTCCACTTCTTTCCTGTAAACCTCCGTCACGTTTATATGCCCATTGTCCGGATCGGGTGGAGACAAGGTAAAGGCTATATCATAGGTGTGTTTGAAAGCGGGTACCTTGACATCACCCTCTTCCCCGTCCTCTGTCTGCGCCCGAGTCCCATTCGTAACATCGGTAAACTTCTGACGCTTTGATGGACCATCGCGGGTGTCCGTGTTCTCCACGCACCGCTTTTTCCCAGCAACGACGGGGGTGTCGTCATCCTTGATAAGGTGCCTGAGGAATTTGTTGAGGATAATTGGGTCCAGCCTGGGGATTTCCCATCTCCGATGACCCAGGGACACCAAATGCTTGGAAACCGTCTCCTTGACGTCTATCATCGGTGTAGCGGCGGACCTCGCTCAGGGGCGAACGTCGGGGAAAGCAGAATGGGCGGGAAGTGATAGACAAAGAGACAAGGACGATATTGGTCTTTTCGAGGGGGTGGCGTTGGACCAATGTGGTTAAAAAGAGAGTGAGGGCGCTTGATTGGTTCGACGCGTCTGAATTCATTCGACGCGCGGAGTCACCGTTCCCAAATGAGGTTACGCGTCACTCAACAACATTGAGGCTGCCCAGTCATCCTGGGGAAACTACGAACGTGACTGAGACTTCGTGGGATGGGAAAAGGGAAGCCGCAGCTCACCAAGTAAAGGTTTAGGGTATCTCTAGAGGGGGATATAAGAGATACATTGAACATCTCACAGCGCGCAACGGACGAGCAATGATCCTCTCCTGTTCTATTCGTGGCTCCAGCGATTCCTCCAACATACCCTAATAACTATCTAATGAAGGATTGCAATACATAACGATAACAATATGGTACTAGTAGACGTCACATCAAAGGCATGCCAACGCACCATGAAGAGGCACGTTAACGAATGGAATCCGCGGGCACATTTGTCGCTGAGATGTGTGATGGAAAAATTACAACATGTAGCGATAATCTGGGTTCAAGTCACCCAGCCTCGCTTTCTCCTCCTGGCTCTTTCCGGAATGCTCGCTCTCGCCCCTAGCACGCTTTCGGTTCTCGGAACTGAGGGCGAAGAAGTAGATCGTACAGCATACGGCGGAGGAGCCGATGAATCCAAGGGAGAGCGAGTAACCCTTGGTATACTTGGGAGCATCCTTGGCCAAGAAAGTGAAGGTGGAGATGATCGAGCCGCAGTTACTGAAGCTGGTCATGAAGGCGGTACCAACGCCGCGCCTCAAGTGCCCACCGACTGTCGAAGGGTATGTCAGATAACGGCGATGGAATCGGTGGAAGGAATTGATCCTGACTTACGATTGGTACTAACCCAACAAACAATAATAGCACTAGCCGCATACTGACCCATGAAAATCAAGAACAACGCTCCGTACCTCGCGTTCACATTGTCGCGAACAACCAAGAGGACGACCATTCCAACGACGGTGATGAGCATTGACGGGAGGATGAAGATGTACCTCCTCTTGTAATAGTCGGACGCAACAGCGACGATCATACCCAGCACGAAGCTAGCGAATGAGGGGGGGACAGAGTAGAGTTGAGTCTTGACGGGGCTGAAGCCGAACGATCGGAGGATAGCGGGGGCGAAGTATGCAGTACCATATCCAGGAACAATGATACTGAAGTATATGAGACCACCGAGGATAATCTTGAAATCCTTAAAGACGCTGAGGACATCCCTCCAGGTCGTCTTGGCGTTGAGCTGAGAGTCACCGGCCATATCCTCAGCGAGCCTTGCCTTCACAAAGGCCTTCTCGTCACCGGATAGCCACTTGGCATCCTCAGGGAAGTCAGCGACGAAGAAAAATACGACAACGGCGCATCCGACGGTCATGAGACCCTCTGAGATCACCAAGTCAGTTCAGTTCACGACCACGGGGAGAGGAAAAACAGACAAACCGATTATGAACACCCACCGCCAACTGGCCAATCCAGCCTTGCCCTCCAAATTGGAGATGGAATACGCCAGAAGACCGCCGAAAACGCCAGAAAGAGTTGTAGCACCGAGGAAGAAAGTGAACCGCTTCAGGGCCTCGCTACGCTTGTACCACCTAATCGAAAAGCTCAGAACCATTGTACCTCTGCGAAATGTAGAAGACATACATTGCAATGATGTAGAAACACCCAGGGACGGCGTTGACCTCAGCCAAGCCCAAGAAGAAACGAGTAACCAGGAGGCCAGAGTAGTTCTTCACGAAACCCTGAGCGATAGTGACGCATCCGAAAACAAACACGCATGCAGGGACTGACAAAAAAGCAAGTTAGCATTCCAAATAGCTGACGAACGTCAGCGACGATGTTGACTTACGCCATACGCTGGGACGGAGCCGCTTGAGCAACAAGTTGCCAGGAATTTGGAACAAAATGTAAGGCACGAAGCTGGATGTGAAAAGGTGAATGTGGTGAGTGTATTTTCAGGGTACAGTTGACCACACAATGTTACGGAGCGCGTCGATCACTTACAAAACGGTGAGAGCAACGTTGTACTGGTTGCCGACCAACTTAAGCTCGTCGCCCATCCCAAAGACGGCAGCGTTTGCTATGTTGAACCGGTCTAAGGAAGCAAAAATGTACAACAGACAAAGGACGGGAATGACCCGGATGTCAATCCGCCTGATCAATGCCGACTCGTTGATATCGGGAAACATCTCCTTTGAGGTGGGTTTTCCATCGTATCCGAGCTGAGTGAGCTGCCCTTCAGTCGAGGGAGCCGGGGAACCCACGTCTGGTAGTGTGTGAATATGAGTCGCGCGCGGCGGCCAGAGGAAGCGCGGATGAGCAACCCACCACTTTTCTCCTTTTCCATTCTACTCAGCGGTCAGAAACAAACTAACTTGCGTTGGCGGAGGGGCGTGCGGGGAGAGAGGGAGTGGGATGGAGCGAACGACGCGCCCGGGTGCACGGGCTTTAATACGGACCCCCGGAGAGAACATATCTTCATCGCGGCTGCCTGACAGAAGGGACGTCAAGGAGTGAATTATGGTCAGCGGTCACCAGGTGTGGATTCAACAGGTCGGAATTTGACAGCGTTCAATTGCTCACCGGCACCGGTCATGGAGTGATGGTCTTCCATCTTCTCGACACAATCACGGAACCACAACAGCGCTTCGGCTTCTTGCGGACAACTCATGACAAGAGGGGGAAGGGGCGCACTATAAGCACGAATTGATCCGTCCCAACTTCTCATGTGTGCACTCGGAGGATTCTGGATCTAATTCCGCCCGCGAACACGCGCTTTTGGCACTGGGGAGGAGGTATCGGGGCCGTCACAGCCGTGCGCTTCCGCTACAGAAATGGGGAGGCGATGCTACCATGGCGCGTCTGACCCATCATCAAGTTGCATGTACCCAATGGGGTCAGGTCACCGGCTTGAAGAAAGGTGCGTGTTTGAATGAGATGGAGTGGTTCTATCCTCTCAATCACTCAACCAAGAATACAAACTCACGCAGCAGTCCATCCATGGCGGGAGTCACCTGGGGCAACAGAGCGTTTACTTGTTGAAGAAATCTCGAGTTGGTTGCCACCTTCCCACTCGCCCCCACCGCAAACTTCGGCATAAAATCACCACCCCTTCATCGGAAAATTGCTCCATTGGCCACGGTGGGTTCACGTTCCGACCTCGGCACCCCGTTGCCCACGATTGGACCAAACCAGCAGGATATCCTGATCCAAGTCTTCTATTACGTCGTCTCGACTTATGGGTACGGACCGTTGGTCTCCCGAGGCTCGAGCAAACCACGACGCGGATTGCCCTCGTGCGGCCCGGGTCGTCCGTCGGTCACTGGGGTCCGCAGCTGCGCTCCAGATCCCCTCCGCTGTCAAAATGCAGCCATAAGAGAGACCCATTAAATTGGATCTTGGTTCGCCCTTCCGTCATTTCGAACCCTAGGCCCGGCTTCGTCGATATCAAAATCTGAACCCTTACACCAATATCTGTCCTCACAACTGCGACACTATGCCGGCGTCATCTTCCTGATGGACTTCTCCGACGCAGATGCGTGACCGGGAGACCGGAAACGGTCATGGGAAGGTGTTGAAGTTCTTGAACGACTTGGGACACTCGCACGGCGGTCCAAAAACCTCCGTGTGCGCTGACGACATCCAATACACTCTTCTGTGGAACACACGAGAGAGATCCGTGGTCCATCCTCGAGCCCCGGCTGCCCCAATCCACGTCTCAGCGTTCGGGTGCCTCAGCGTTGATGAACACAGCTAAATTTCAACACATTGCTTTCGCGACATCTGTGGAACAGAATTTCTCAGTAATTCATCATTCGATACCAGTTGGCTGCTGAGGCCAAGATTGGTCCGGATCACATACATAGTACCTTGGGAGGGCCCCCGGTTGGTCCGGACCCAAAATCAGACTTTTTTTTGTTCCAAAAAATGGCTCTTGGTCCGGAAAAAATCATACTTTTGCTGACTTTGGACCCAAATTTGGTCCGGGTTTGTGATCGGACCTCTCCGCCAACTATCAGGGGTCCTTCGATACCTCAGCAATTGTAAGCTTTGCCCCCCTGAACGTAACAGCCTGATCGTGAGGAGACAGTTCTCAGTTCATCGGGCGAACTAGTCTAAATGTATTCATGTGTAATTGCGCTTCCTCGAGACAACTCATCGGATCAACAAAAAATACGATCATGTCGCTTCTGATTGACAGGGCGTCGCTCTTCGACTGCTACACCAGAAGGAGCGATTGCCGGCTCCCCCGGGAACTGTCAACAGTGTAATGAGAAACGCCCTTGGTTGAACCTTATGTGACCCTGAATGAGCCTGGATGTCAATGTTGTTGTACCATCAGGTGGGTTCGCCACGGCCTTCATCTGATGGTCCTGTAGCTACAGGGCTCAGACACGCCGTGGTGGGGAGAGAGAGGGGGGCCCGTAAATGCTGCACGAGACGCAGCATCACAGTCAGAAAGCTGGTTGGTGGCTCCCATTGCTAGCGCTCATAGGCTGGGTTTCACAGACCAACGAGAGACTGCCGATGTCAGCGGACGGAACCCTGCAGACCAGGACATACTATGTATGAGGAATGGGCGCCAAGCGATCTTCCGAACACTGGCTACCCGACCGCCGATGATCAATACTGAGGCCGATAGCGGTTAGCGACACACCGGTGCCGACCCGTCAGATCAGGCGCTCAGCCACGTCCCGAAACCGACTCGAGCAGATTCCGGAGTAGCTGCAGCGACTGTGAGGTTCTGTCACGATCCCACCTCATTCCGAGCGAAACGCTTTCGAAAGGGGAGGGGCGATCGCGCCTGAAATGTTGCCACCGTGGAAAAGGCGGAACTCTCTGGGCAAAAGGTCTGACCTTCAGACTAGGGGATGTCACGAGAAAGGTTGGTTCCTTTTTTGTTCGTCCCTGGAAACCGTAACTGAAACACTCGGGCCGGTAGACATTTTGTGGAGGTGTTGTCAGGTGGGAGGGCGCCTGAGGGGACTTCGCGCGAGCGCTCTGGCTGTTCAGAAGGACCAAACCGACTGGAATAGATTTCAACATCCCAACGTTACGTTCCTTTCCTCGGAGTCCCCGCCGGAGTACCACTAAAGGCCGTGAGCGCCTGGATGGAAAATGGGTGGATCGCCGAGTGAGTGGGACTCAGAAAGAACCCTGGGTGGACTGCGTTCGTTTCCACAGCCACCCCGTTTGAGTTTTTGAATTTCGCATCGCAGTTGTGAGACCTGACAGATGCCCTTCACTACGCCTAGTCGCGCAACGAAATACGTCGTAACGTATGTAGGTCATTGAGCATTCGTTCGCAACTTTTTCGGAGTCAGACGTTGACCCCAACGAGCCCCCTAACCGGCGGGGACGGGGACGCCCGCCTCACGGGTTTAGAGTCGGCGTTCGTTCGGTGGAGTGATTCGCGTCTTCACCTTCAAAACCCCTGCATGACAGGCCTGGAGACACGGGCACCGGAGAGCAGAAGGGAAGTCTTCATGTCTGCGATGGTGGCGATTGAGGTGTGTACGTGAGGAGTTTCTGGCTGAGTATGGACGAGAAGATGGAAACATTTAACGGTGATCAGAGTACCTCAATCTCGCAACCGTGGGGATCATGTCGAAGTATACAAGACGGAATAGGAAGAGATCGTCACCAGGGATGCTTCTTGTCGTGCTCTGCACTGCGTTCAGAATCTCCGGAAGCCTCTTTGCGTGATGTGGGAGTTGGTGTCGATCCTGACCCTGGATGGAACGCCTTCGTACGGAATGATGTTGGTGAAGCAAGCTTGGAGGTGTTTATTGAGTGGTGGGTTTTAGATTTCTGGTCGTGATTACACGGCGGTTGAGGGAATCGTCCCCCGCGTGCCTGACGTCGTGGTGACATCGAAGGTTTACGTTGGTTTCACGGTCCCGTTGTCGCTGCTAACGGCAAGTGGGTAGCCAATTTCTCCCAACCTCAAGCGGGCTACTAGTGTTGCGCCTTAAGTCCATTGCGGCCTTGCGTACTCAACTAGCACACGCTGCACAGACGAGGGTAGACTGCCACGACCGTCGCCGACGTAGGTTCTACCGTAGGTGATGTCCACCTAGGCCTTTGCGGGCGAGGTGATGAGAAAAAAATTTACATGCGGGACGTAGAGTAAGAAGTTCTCCCGTGGTTATGGGAGCCCAGACACGTGCGGTCCATCAGTTGGGAGAACCGTCTCTGTGAAGGGAGAAAAGTCTGTACCTCCAACAGACTATTCTATTTACTAATGCGAAGGATTGCAATAACGGTTAGCGATACGGTACTAGTGTTACAACAAATGCATGCCAGACGCGCCGTGAATGGGTACCCTGACAGGTGAAATTCGCAGATACATCTGTCACTGATCATGAGATGTGCGACGGAAAAATTACAGCATGTAGCGATAATCTGGGTTCAAGTCACCCAGCCTCGCTTTCTCCTCCGGGCTCTTTCCGGAATGCTTGCTCTCGCCCCTAGCCCGCTTTCGATTCTCGGAGCTGAGGGCGAAGAAGTAGATGGTACAGCAGATGACGGTGAAACCGATGAATCCAAGGGAGAGGGAGTAAGCCCTGGTATACTTTGGAGCATCCTTGACCAAG
>Ga0307515_10009434_pt1 | contig 18865 bp, 8 predicted proteins | sample 17_EM_MG_FD_194513 | JGI IMG/M metagenome (GOLD analysis project Ga0307515, IMG submission 194513) | Populus trichocarpa ectomycorrhiza microbial communities from riparian zone in the Pacific Northwest, United States - 17_EM | ecosystem: Host-associated > Plants > Roots > Unclassified | place...
AAAAAAAATTAAAAAACTAAATTTCTAAATCAATCCAAGGCTGAAGGGAAAAATTAAAGAAAAAAATCAATTTAAAGAAAAAGGAAAGAAAAAGAAGAACCGATTCAATCCGAGATAACCTGTCAAACCTATGACCCGAATCATGAGATCGAGATAATTCCATTGAAAAGAAAATAAAAAAATGTTATTAAAGAAAATCCTCAATAAACTCAATGTTGAAGAGTAAATGTTTTTTTAAAAAATCAATTTTAAAAGAAGAATCTATAAAAATATCGATGTGAACTTTGGCTAACCTTTTAAATCTGTAACTTGGATCAAAAGGCTGATATTACCTCATAAAAGCAAACTGTAAAAAATTATGAAGTCCATGAATGAAATTGAAGAAAAAAATTCAATTAAAAACAAGATTAAAAACAAAACAAATAACAATAAAAAAAAATAAGGACCAAATTTGACATAAAAATAAAAAAAAAACAAGATACATTGCTATTTTGGAGAGAATTTGCATAAAGAATGAGGGGAGGGAAAGAGAGAGAAACAAAAATGGAAATACATGTGCTTCCAACATCTACATGTGTTGCTTCACTAACAAATCCTCGTCGAGACACTTCTAAATTTATCAAGGAAGGCGATATTTTGGCATTGGTGGAAGTTGCATGTGCCTCGAAAGCACGATGACTTCCTTCACACGTGTCAATTTCTTTGCCATTATTCGTACCTCAATCTCTGTAATTGTTTTCAATTTCAAACTTGATCTCTCAAATTTTAATTGTGTTGGATAAATAAAATCGAAGTTTATTTTGCAAAACCAAGCATCAATCATATATTAGAATTTTTTTTCTTTTAACTTTATTGGATCCTATATCAAGGCAACTAAAAAAACATTATTAAGTCCTATCTTTATTTAATATAAAAGGATTAAATTGAAAAGAAAATTGAACAAAAATAATGGTGTTAATCTTTTAACTGCTTGTGCAATTAAATCATTTATTCTTTCAAGAAAAATTTGCTAAATACTTGTCTATTGTTAAAATTTGGTTCTCACAACCTTAATTATTTGAAATCAATAAAATTTCATTTAATTTTGTCAAACCAAGTGACATAATGTTTTCTTGACACCTTATGATCCTATAACTTAAGCAATCAAAACAAACAACAAAGTCCAATCCCAAATAAACACAACTTCAAAGGAACAAATCAAGAAAAAAAAAATATAAGGATTAAAATTAAGAAAACCAAAGGATAAGAAGAAGAAGAAGAAAACACAATAAAACACTATTACAATCCAAAGTGTTTTCTCTCTTAGTGATCATTGAAATCACCAAACTCTCTAGTTTTGTTTTAATAATTTTTCAAATAAAAAAAATATCTAAATGCATAATAGCCTTAATAAATTAACAATCTTGATTAAATAATATGTTTGTTTGGTATCGACTTAAAATTAAAGTTTAAATAATATTGATTAATTAATAAATTTTCATGGTCTCAATATTATTAATTTATAAAGATTTAACTGCAACAAGTTGCAAGTAAAAAATCATTTACATATGGATTCTTATAGATTTTAAAAATTATAAGGTGAATTCATATGTACGAATTAATAAACTCTTACAAATCATCAATTTAGTGAGTTGTTGTAAAATTTAGTGATATGTGCAACAATTTTATAATAGGTTTGAGAAATTATTAGGTGAATATGATTCACCATCTAGAATCATGATTAAACTCTTACATATCATTAAACTTGCAAAAATTATCAAATTACACCCTTCCCATCAAAATAAATAAATAAAAATTTCCCAACTTATTTTATGGTAATGGGTAAAGCTGCAAAATTAAGCATAGATTCCACTACCAAGAACCAGAAGCTATTTGTGGAATGCACGGCCTTACTGCCAGTAGGGAAAAAGCCACTGCAAGAAGATACAATACAGAGAGTTTTTTTTTTTTTTTAGTTTAATGTGAGTGTTTGGGCCAGCTTGCGCGTACCTTGACTAATCCCACGGGCCCTAAAGTTAACGACCATATAAGCCTCTAGTGGTCATCATATTAGCAACCATAGGGTTCGAACCTAAGACCACAGATAGAGCAAACCTCTTGATCTTAAATTTTTTCCACTTAAATGGTTACAATTCAGAGAGTTTGTTACAAGGTATGTATATGGTAAAAATTTCCACTAATTAAGCATTGCCGATGCAGAGAGTTTCTGACAAGGTATGTAAATGGTAAAAGTTTTTCATAAAGTTTTATGTTTATTATGCTATTTTGGCTGGTTATTCTATGTTTTTTTTTTGGTGCTAGATCTTTAGTGATGATAAAATCTTTCTCGGTAAGCTTGCAGAAACCGAGGCATTTCATGATACTCCATTGGTGGCATCGTGCACGATTTCAACTATAATGATTGCCAGTTTCCATACCTTTTACAACGAGCTGAGAGTTGACATTTTTCATAAAAGGGTTAAAAAGACTGTCCACCTTCTATCATGTCCTTTTCTTTTTTACATTTCGTCCATCATTCACCTTGCCAAGGTAAATTTTCAAGTTTATTTTTGTGTTTTCAAAAAGTTTTTTGAACAAATAATTTTTTTAAATTAATTTTTTTATATTTTTACATTGTTTTGATGTGCTGATTTCAAAAATAATTTTTTTAAAAAAACAAATCTGAAAAGCAATCACTACCATACTTAAAAAATAATAGTTTTCTGATATATATTTACTTACCTTTGAAAAAAAAAATGATAGTTTTCATTGCTTTATTTTTTTAGTGTTTCATTAAAAAAAAAATACTTTAAAAAATAACTATTATCAAACTTAGATACAAGACACATAATATTAATTCTATTTCTTTTTATCTTTTTACGTTTCAAAAGCGTTTTTCAAAAAGTTTGAAATTTTTTTATTTTTTTATTTACTTCAAATTAATATTTTTTGATATTTTTAAATCATTTTAATGTGCTAATATCAAAAATAATTTTTAAAAAATATATAAAAAATTATTTTAATATATTTCAGAGTAAAAAACACTTGAAAAATAAACACAACCACATTTCCAAATATGCTATAAATGAATCTAATCTTCAAACCAAAAGAAGATTTTTAGATGGGTTAGGTTGTACTTACTGAGCTGGGCCATGAGCCTCCGTTTTTTATTGGTTGGAATCTGGTGGTTCGTTTGGCTATTGTTTTATTATCCTCTACATTTCTTGTTACCTTCTAAACAGAGGACGTTCCTTTGATCCAGACTGAATCATGATTATGAAACTCATATACAAGACATAGTAAGATTCACAAAACAATTCGAGAAAATATAATAAAATATTCAACCAAAGCGTACAGGAATTACTGAAATTAAAGGCATTAAGTTCAGTGCTAAAAGATCATAAAGCCATATTAAGAAGGCAGTGGAAACCATATGCTAAATATGATAATTAGTTATGCATTCCCGCAATGACTATTTGTTATCTTGATTTTTTTAATATCTTTTATGATATTTTTCTTTCTCTTAGTCTTGTTACAAATTCTCATTTTATACCAACACTAATGATAATGTTGAATATATATATATATATTTGTGTATTTTATATGTTAATTTTTATATGTTAATTTCCTTTATTTAGTGTCAAATACATTCAAGTACTTTGATTACTCAAAATGTGATAGATTAACTATGTTTTTATGATTAATCATTAATTATGGATAATTATACTATTAACAACAAATCAAATTCAATGCAATCCTATGAATGCAAGATGGCTCTTTATGATAATGGTCATGTTCCTAATAATCATTAAAATAAAAGCAAAGAATATTCATCCTCCACAACTCTCTTATAAATAGGAAAATCATAAATAAAAATTAAATAAGCATACATTCATCCTCCAACAAAGTTATTTTCACATGCATTTGAGAATCAAGAGTATAGAGCCTTCAAACCCTTTTTTGACATTCTATGTTTAATGGTTTCGCATTAAATTATTCTTACATTATTATCCACCATTTCTATGTATGAGTTATAAATCAACTTTAAATGAGTAGAAGACGAAGAGGAGGGAGAATTAATAGTTTTTATGAAAGGTTCGGGTAAATGTAGAGTAACAAGTAAAATTGAATGATTGATGATAAATATCAATAAAAGAATGTATTCCAAAATCTTTATTGAAAATGTTATAATAAAAGTACAAGAACAATGAATAAAAAGAATAAAAATTATTAACACAAAAGGAAAAAAGAGAAGAAGAGTCGAGGGAGAAATTAATGGAATGCTCAATAATGAATTCTCTCTTTTCGGTTATAAGTTTAATAGCCCAACCAACTAATTAATTATCATGTTATTAACTAATTTCCACACAACCATCTTTTAATTCCTTCACATATGATATAACTAACATCCACATATATGTTAACTAATTATTTTAGACTTTAGTACTCCAACAACTCCTATAATACTTAATTAACTCCTCTCATGATACAACTAGTTTATAAGCCTTGCATCAAACATTGTTTTGCTTGTCATAACTTACATTATCTCATCTCCTTCCATTCTTCCTTTATTGCTTCTATTTTAACTTTCTACTCATGCTTGCTAATATAATGGATAAGTTACAATACCTTCATCTTTAAATAATATTAGCTTTAAGGTCGAATTAAGGATATTTTTGTTAGAAGATTAAAAGGAAACTCCTAAATTACATCAATAGCATTTGTATTAAACTATTAAACTTATTATACATGAATAAAAGTTTAGTGACAACTTGATTACCATATTTAGTCATTTTCCTATCCAAAGTAACAACAAGATAAGGTGGAAGAGCATTGTCAGTATAAGAAGGTGTAAACTCTGAATGATAATCATGAACATTTTTAAATTATAAAACATGAAATGTGAAATGGATTTAGGCTTTTATAAGCAATTTCAATGTATATCCCACAACCCCAATACGATTTAGGATTCTATATAGCTCATAATACCTCATTGCAAACTTGTGTGAAATCTTCTGAGTAAGACTAACTTGCTTGTAATGATGCAATTTGATATAAACCTAATCTCTAATTACAAATTGATGAATCACACGCTTCTTATTTATTTATTATTTTATTCTATTTTAAGCTAACTCTAAATAATTCTTCAATACAACAAACACAACCTCTCTATCTTGCATCTACTAATCAATAATATCCATTATATAGTTACTAGGAAATTAAAGAAGTACATTTGAGGAGGATAATACTATAAATCTTCGAAGGGATCCATCCTTACAGAAGAATAAAAATTGGTGTTCGACAAATAATCAATAGAAGACAAGTATGTTAGAAAATTAGGACCAAACATCTTGGTTGTTTTTGTTTTTTTACTCATTGGCTCAACTTTATCATGTTTTAATTGATGATGACTACCTGAGCTAGTTTTAATTTTTTTTTAAAAATGAATAAATTCCATGTCCTTCCTTAAATGGAAACACATCTTCCAAAAAATATAGCATTCCTTTATTGCATTTCTTTAAAAAAAATTCATTTTTGGAACTTTATTTATAAGGTGATCAATGTCGATTAAATTGGCTTAAGAGTCCTTTCTTTTTTTGGTTTCATTGTTAAGCCTTATTTCTGCAATATTTGGCTTAATATATAGTTCTATTGCAGATGAAACATTTGGTATTGAACTTCTTAGCAATTCCATTTCCCTTTATAATAATCTTCTTCTTCTTATTTTTATTGTGGGTCTTTGCATTTGTTCAACAATGTTTGCTTTAGGGGCCATACTAGAAAAGTTGGTTCTTATTTTGGATAATTTATTATCATATTTTATCCTTAACCTCAAAATAAGGTCTTTAATTCTCATTTCTTTACTTTTATGTTTAAGGTAATTTTTGAAGTCTTTCCAAGATAATGGTAATTTTTTAATTAATTACAGCCTTCCTTTCAGTATGAATATTATGCAAGATAAGTTGAAACTCTTGAACTTGTCTTATCATAATCCTTATATCGACCATCTTGAAATCCAAAAATTTATTGACTATGAATTTTCTCATATTAGCAATTTCTTATAGTGCCTTTATATTCTTGATTTAACTATACACTTCATACTGTGATTTTCTAGTTCATTTAAGAAGTAGTTTTTACATATAAAATTGATGTGATTCATGTATTCATAACTGCCACAATTTTAGGATCATATTTGTTATCTAATAGCATTGTTGTTTCGTTAGAAATAACTTCTTCAAGTTCAAGGTGGTCAAATAGAACATCTTTTATTGTCACCTCTTGAAGTTTGATCTATTAAAGTTTTCAAGTTTCTCACTATGCACCATAGAAAATGATGGAGGAATCCTCCCTACCACATAAGTATTTATCGGAACAATATTGGTTGGAGTAATGAAATCTTGAGTTGAAGTCATGATTAATTTTTCTAAAATAATATTCAAATTTGTATAATTCAAATTTGTCTATAAATATGCAAAACATAAAAATGTAGTAAACAATATAAAATTTCAACAAGTAAATTAACTAAACAATCTCTAATTATTTAGCATGCAAAAAAACAAAATGGCGTCAAGTTTATAATTTAGATTTTATATAAAAACAATTAACAAAATATTAATTAAAATAAATAATTACATTAATTAATTATATTTAACAATCAAACACTGAAAGACCAAAACAAATAAAAAATTTAGTTTTAAGATTGATGGTGATATGTAGATAGCAATTGTTTAGCTTAAGTTACAAGTTGGATAACTAAAAATTAAATAACATGTAAGCTTATAGATCAAAATAAATTACTTAAATTTATAATTGAATTAAAAAAGTTTTCTAGCATGCATACTAAGTATATAGTAAAGTAATAAAAGTTGTAATTGAATCAAAATAGATCCTAGCATGTATACTAACATGTACAAAACAAATTATTATACTTATACAAAAGCTATAAAACTAAAACCAACGTAAATATATGACATTTACTTGTTGGAAATATTTGAACGACAAAATAAAGATATTGTTGTCAAGGATTAGACTTTTTATCTTTATGGCTAAAATGCATATCACTTGATGCAAATGATTTTGTTGTAAATAGTCTCTCAAGATTCCAACAACTGAATTCTTAAGGGATGCACTTCCTTTAAAAGTCTACAAACCAAAAAAATAAGGAAACTTAAAACCTCTCTATAAAGAACTAGTACCTAGGCTCTAGAATAAAGAGAGAAAAAAGAGGCAAAAAGCGAAGGAAACTAAAGGCAAAAGAAGTTAGAAAAATAGTAGAGAAGAAAGCAAAAGTGATATTGCAAGGTGTGCAAAACATGTTCCATTCAACCCCGTTTTATACTGGTTTTTAATACCAAAATTGATGCATAATTAATTCTATTTATTACTTAAATTAATTCTCATCATTTTGCCTTAATTACCCATTATAAAAAGATATATATATATAGAAAACTAATAGTTTTTGTCTTAAAAACTAGATATTTTTACTTAGAAAATAAAACTATTTAGGAAATGGAAGGTTACTATTCATATTTTTTATTCATGAGCTGGAAAAAAGTAATTCCTTATAGGTCAAAGTATTATTTTAAAGCAAACCTAAACCCAAGCCCAAATCATGACCAAGACTCGGACCTTCGCATATGGTTTAAGTTCAAAGCGCATTTTGCTTAGAGCTGCTTCTTTTTAAAAGATTTAGTGTTCTATGGTCTCATTTTTAACTTCTCAATTTCTCATTCTATTATCTAATAAGAAAAGTTTATGTTTTTTCAATGTGGATAGAGGGTATAGAGTTTCACAAAACATGTTGTCGATACCTGAGATCACGATGACCAAGTGAAAGAACAAATATTTCTCTGGAAAAAGGTCTTGGTATTTGAAAATAAAGTTGTCACCTAGTATTATAGCTATTAGAAACCCTAACTGGTATGCAAAGATCTAAGGTAAATGACTGGTTATGCTAAGGGAAGATACTATCACCCTTAAAGTATCCTACCTTAGGTAAGTTGCATTACTGATTTTATCTTAAATTGCTAACGGTTTGTTGTATTTAAATTACCAGTGATCTATTTATTAGATCTTATTTGGATCTATTGCGATGAGTTAAACTCTAGTATAAAGTTCAATACTTATTCGTTCTAAAAGTCTGGTTAAGTATTTTAACTTGGTCAAACCAGATCACAACTTAAAGTCATGTCTATAAATGTATCAAGGGGCTTTGTTAGGTCCTTGGAAACCCAACCAAAGCCCTAGAAATGGTCCATTAAAGATGCATTGAAAGGATTACCTATCATATGGTACATCATATATTCCCAACTCTGGTGTTATGGAATATGAGATTGAAAATACCTTTGAATGACGAGCATTTCAGGAAATTTAGTTTTATTTTTAGCTAGAAATTTCATCGTTATTTTTTTTTAGGGAATTATTGTGATGGATTATTCCTCCTCATATCCAAGTATTAACTCGCTATGAGTTCATATACAAAATTATTAAAAGTGAATAACAATTGTTTTTAGATATCCAAGTATTGACTTGCTATAAGTCTATATACCTAAATATTAAAAGTGTATAACAAAACACAATTTTCTTAATTAGGTTTTAAAATAGTTGTTGGATTTGTATGGATGACGAAAGTAGACTTTGGGCCATTCATGAATCGTTACAATTCAAGCTTGCAAGTTTGTCAATCATTTATGTAAATTTAATAATCCATAAACACGTTTATAGATTTAACAATTCAAAGCTAAGTTTTGGTGTTCTTCCATCCATTCCAACCTTTTCACACACACACACAGACACACAAGAATACACACACACACACACACACACACACACACACATACCTTAAAAAATCGATTTGGCCACGATCTAAAGCTTAAAATCAAACCATTTAACATTATTTATCAATTCAAGATCTCAAAAACCCAAACAATACTAATAATCTTCAACATATTCAACAATATTACACACCATCCAATTTTTAGTTGCAAACTCACTAACTCGTTAATTAATTTGGAATTTTCTCAATCAAATTGACATGAAGACTTCATGAATCATCTACAACCATCACATAATATCAAGTTCTTTAAACACTAATGACTAAATAAATCTTAATAAACCATGGTAAAATCAAATATTCTCATTCAATTCAAATTATATAAACCTGAAATTTATTACCAACAACTCAACCATTCAAACCAACCAACACCAAAAGTGAACACAAGCTTTATTAATTTCACAAACTATATTCAAATCACATACTAATTCAAAAAAGAATCACCAAAAATAACATCTCACTCTTATAAAATTAATCCAAGGTTTATAAAGTTTTAACCACAACTCAAAATCAAATATTATTCCACCCTAATCTATTAACAAACACATAAATAATAAAAACCATACACAACATTTACCAAATAATAATCCATAAACAAAATAAAATCAAGGTGTCATGATTTGAGGGCTCAAAAGTTCAACCTTTCAAGGTGGCTTGTCTAGGTTTGAAGCTGTTAGAATTAGGTGGAGCAATGGTGGTGCGCGACAGTGCATATACATCTTTGTCGGTCATGTAAAAGGCATGTGGAGGAGCTCGCTCTACCTGTCTTCTCTGTTTTTTTTCCTTTCTAGATTGATAGTGATAATCATTTTGTTCATCATGGGAGATTTAGAGCTTCAAAGTTCTCGTCTTCTTGTTATTTTTTTCTTTCTTTTTCTATTTTAGCTCTCTCAGACTGCCTCTCTTCACTGAGGTGTAGCAGTTGCTAGCATCGACTATTGGAGGAGGAGCTTGTATGGTGGCCGCCACTATCTCTAGTGATGCTTAGTGGATGAGAGAAGATGACAGTGTTGTTATGGAAGATAATAAGGAGATGGGGAGAGATATGGAGATTATATTCATTTTTCTTCCTATTTCTTTAGAGAGAGATACATTTTTGTTACTTGATTTTTGGAAGAAAGAGTGACTAGTTTTATTTTTTATTTTGATGGAATTAGGGAGAGTGATAAGTTCATTTTGCTTTTGGGGAGAGAGGAATGGTTTTTTGGTGTTTTGGAGAGAGGGACCAACTTTTGTTTTTTTTGTTTGTTTGTTTTGAATGAGAGAATGTGTGTGTGTTGGAAAGTGTTATAGAGACTCGCAAGTTTTTGTGATTTTTTGGTCAGTTTTCTCTTTCACTTTGTGTACAAGATTCTCCTTGTTTATAAAAGAGTGGGTGGTCCTATTTATACTAATTAAGAAAATTCTTTTCACACTTAAGTGCTAATAAACACACTTCTATAATCTTCTTATATTTTCCAAAACTTTCTAGTGTATTCTAAAATTTTCCTCGTCTTTTTTAAAATAAAAATGTTTTCCCTCTCTTTTAAACAAAATATATTTTCCCTTTTTTTTTGAAATTCAAATAAATTTAACTTACTAAAAAAAACTCTTGTTTGATCTATTGACTTTTTTAATTTTTTATTGAATTTTTTTTGAAAAATTTGTAAATATAAAAATAATTAACAAGCGAAATGATCAAAAATTACAAAATGACCAAAAATTGGCCAAAACATGTTGGAAATGTATGTTTGGCATTTTTTCATTTCTTTTGAAAATATATTTGTTAAAAATTAGGTTACGACACATGCCGACCAAGAATTGTTAGAGATAAATTTATCATTCTACCGCAATTTCTTTTAATCATGTTAATTTTTTATGTTAAAAAGTTTTTGTTGTAGAATAATTTCTAATAAAATTTTAACCTTAAAAATAAATGGATCTTATTTTTAATTTGGTTTCAAATATACTGATTAATAATATTTTCAAAATTTTCTTCAAGTTGATCCATAGTTATTGTTGATCTTAACTTAACTTCTTGCAAAATAGGTAATTAGAGTTCTCGTGAAAATTGCTTGCTTGCCCTATGTGTCATTTCAAGCGATTTGCTAAAGGTTTGTACGTTAGTTATCTTGGAACTTTGATGGTGATAGCTCATAAGTAATGCTTTATCAACAAGGTCGTCTTTAAATTTCATGAAAATTAGTGTTTGCAATAGTAATACAATTATAGACGGCCGGGGAGAGACGAGCGACTTGCGAGGGTAGTGACAATCATTCCAAATTGACCATCATCCTTCAGCATTAGGCTAATCTTTGAAGTTGGTGGCACAAGCAGCCATGAAAATCGCATAATGGATTGATAGGCAAATGCTTTTTCCAACTTTTCCTTTAGTGGCATAGCATTTGCTTGAAGCTGAACCAAACAAAGAATTGCAGACAATAACAACTATTATATTTTTGTTTAAAATTAGTTTTTTTTATGTTTTTATTATTATTATTTTGATACGTTGATATCAAAAATAATTTTTTAAAAATAAAAAAAATATTATTTTGATACATTTCTAAGCAAAATATAATTTAAAAAGCAACCGCTTCTATACTCACAAACACCCCAAATTTCTAGTTTGTCTATCAAGCAAAGAAATTTTTTTTTATGAAATCCAAGTTCAGGCATAGGTCTGTCTTGAAACCCAAGTATGAGCCTAGCTGGCATGTACATGTATACGTGAGTTTAAACTTAAAGTCCACTTTATTTGATTTCTTTTCCCTTTCGCCTTCTCATTATATAAATATTAAGAAAATTTTGTTTCTTTCGTACATATGATAGAGTTTTAAAAGGACAACATATGAACCTAAAAAATTTTTAGATTAATTTTTTATTCACTCATAAATTGTTTTAATCATGTTAATATGTATTTCAGGTTAAAGAGTTTATATTGAAAAACAAACTCCAACAAAGTCTTAACTCCAAAAGTTAATCGACCATACTTTTAATTTAAAATTAAATATGTAAATTAACCATGAATTTAAAATAATTTTTCCAACAAAAAGTTAAAAAGAATCATGAAGACAATCAATATCATGATGGTATTACACTTGTGCTAGTCTTCAACTTACAAGAAAAAAATATTGAAACTTACATCACATGGTAATGTAAAATATACATGCATGATGCTTGCCAGCTTGGAGATTTTAAATAGAGACAAAGAAATCAAAAGGATCCCCTAATTTTCAATATAAGTGGGCTAAAGATGACTCACAGAGAAGAGCTTATTAGGAGCATTAAGTTCATGCTTGCTCATGGGCGGCCCCGCTACGCATTCTAGAGCCGGGCATTATTGGGAAGGCATCTTCTTTATTGAAAGTGATTGATTTGGAATCCTGTCGAAAATAAAAAAATTGAAAAGAAGAAAAATAAGATGAATGGTGTTATTTAGATAAGAAAGAAGATAGAAAGGCACGGCAAAGCTAAGACTTTTCCTGCACATAAAAGTTCAAGAGAAATTTGGAGACGAGAGGAGAGAAGGAAAAGGTTAGCGATGAAGTTCTTGTTCCAGTGCCCTTGTTGCTCATGTTTCTGCTTCATGAAGCCTAAACAGGGAAGACCAAAGGTGAAGGAAACTACCAAGGAAGCGAAGAAAGAGTGATCATAAATTAAATGCAACCACAACGTTGGTGCATAATGTTTGATCTACTTTTAGTGTATGCCTCTTTTTCCTTGCTGGTTCTTCTCTTGTAATTTGTACGTAGCATTTTCTTTCTAATCCATATGAAATGCCTCTACCTCTGATTACTACGCTTGGAAATAAATGTTACCACTACATTTTGTTTTCTCGAGTTAAAAACAATGCATCCTCCATTTTCTAGCTACTTCTGCTTGCATAATTGCCTGCAAATCTGTTTGTCCTGTTAACAATTCTGGAAAATACAAATACGTACATCCATCTGTAAGAACTCTGTGTGTGTGTGGATAGGTATATTTTACATTAAGAGCTTTTGTAATGGAGCACACGTTACCCAGCTAGCTACACAACTGGGGTTGTTTTAGCTTTCGAGCAATTTGTTTTTTAAAAATGAAGAAAAATATTACATATTGGGTATGAATAACTCAGAACTCGTATCAGTTATCACATAATGAAGGGAAACATTACATATTGGGTATGAATAATTAACTCATAGCAACATGTCTGGCCGGTGATGAGCTCATGCATGCTCGCAAGCGAATGAAGAGATCAAAGTATGATAAGCTTGAGGGGTAACTCAACTGATTAGATCTTGAATCTGTTTCTAATAATTACAAGTTCGAGTTCTTTTAATATCACTGAAGACTTATATGGTCGTTAACTTTAGAGTCCATGAGATTAGTCGAGATGCATGTAATCTGTTCTGAACATCCATATTAATAATAATAAAAAAATAAAAAATATGGTGCTTGTTCAAGCAGAAAATTAATAAAAAATGGTGTAAGAAAAAGTTTTGAGAGAAAATGACACAGAGGACAAAATTGAAAGAAGAAGAAGAAGAAGGGTTTGAGGGGATGTTTTCAATAATTTTCTTAAAGGAATGTCGCTGGTCTCTTTCCATGAAACGTCAACATTCAATACCTAACGTTTTAGAATGGTTGGGATTGGAAAAGGACTTCAATTTGGTGCGCACTCAATTCTTGACGTAATGGTTTGGACTAAAAAACTATGGTTTTAAAACTAAAGTGTATATATACTTGAATTCCCACGCTTCTTAAAATATTGACGTTTACCAAAAATAATATTAAAGAGGAATTGGCCTCCTGTTTTGCTGCAAACAGTGGCTAGTGGCTACACACAGACTTGGCTTAACATACGTGTGTGTGTGTGTGTGTGTGTGTGAAACATGTAATTATTTTGATGACTTCAATTTCTTTAATGATAATATGATATAAGAGGGCCTCCTCCTATTGCCTGTTATGCTAAACCAATATATTTTCACCCTCTAATAAACTTAAGAAATAAGAAAATTTTTTTTCAAAAATCCAAATCAATCCCAATAACTAACTGGGTTAAGCTGCAAGTTATGATAAAAAATCTTTAAAGTACAAAAAAAAAAAATCAAGAAACTTTTTAGTAATATTATTAAATCCAATCTAGAGGTAAATATGAAATGAATTCTTATCTAACCTAAGTTTCAAATTAAATTGTAAAAATGAATTCTAGATGCTCAAAAAATTAAATATCAACTGAATATTGCGATGCTTGTTTGAAACTACAATAAACCTATCGAAAGCAAACTGAAACAAGTTATGAAGTCAATTCAAAATTAATCAAATGATGAATGATAAAATTTAAAAAACATTAATGAAAAAATCAACAAAAATCCAATGTTGAATGAAGAATTTTTTTATTATTAAAAAAAGCAGGCGTTAATGGGTTAGACTCATGTACTTGACCTTAATAAAAAACTCAAGCACTCTAGGCCTAGAAGCCCAAGCCCGCGCCAGGGTTTTCTTATTTTTGCCACAAGAGCGGATGATGCATCATCCACTCTTTTTTTATTTTTTTGCCTAAATCATCATCCACTCCTAGGTATTTTTTAAGTGGGTGACAACCCAAAATTTGATCATCATTATGGTTGCTAGAAAATCAGGGGAGGGGTTTTCTCTAAAAATTTATTTTGCAAGTTATTTTCACTTTAAAACACCTAAAAAAAAATTACATGAACCACCTACCAATCTTAAAACACCATAAATTACTAAAAAAAATCAACCGGATAAAAAAAATCTAAATCGAGTCCGATCTACCTTTTCAAACATGTTTAGAAAAAAAAACAACTATTGTCAAACTTTTCTCGTTAAATAGAAATCATTGGTACTAAGAACTACGAGTTTCATCATCGAAAAGTGGGAATTCGCCAACTTTCTCTCTCTTTCGTCATTTTTAGTTGACTTTCTTTCTCCCCTCTCAAATTAATCTAGGGACTAAAATGTTACAAAAATAAACTTTTGATCCAAAATTAAAATGAAAAAAAAAGGATTGCAGAGTAAGAAAAAGAAAAGTAGATGGACTAAAAAGAACTTCTTTTTATGGAATTTGAAATTGGCTATAGGGTTTTTCTTTATTTTACATTATGGTCCTCTATTGCAAAATACTTTCTTTCTTTAACAAGTTTTGACAAATTGATCATGAAATCATACATAAAAAATCACAATTAAAAAAAAAAGTTTAATGACGAGAAAAAGAGAAACACGGCCCTTTATGTATATTTTGCAATGACTTATGAAATTCAATGTTATTCTTCATTTTATTTTGGAAACCCCATGAAAGTGTAAGAAGCTCTCTCAAATCTTGGATCAATCTAAGAAAGAAACATAGTAGAGATAAGAGGTTACCAAAATCAAATTTAATTTCAAATAAAATACTACTACCTAAATCCATGAAGGCATGAACTCTTCCCAAATACCAAAAAGGACGCAAAAATTGTTGATACTTCATTAACTAGTTAGAAGCAATAGAGCTCGTAGTGTGTTGATTTGTTTTTTAACCATCGCACTTAAGCTCAGGCCATATATAGGATTTGATTTGATCCACCATAATGGATTAAGATTTTAGTCCTCGTGAATCCTGATGAGTTTTCAAAACGACTAGAGCCTGGGTGTGGATACATACAGTAGGCCTCCTAGCTAGCCCATTATCACCCATATATTTTTAATGATTAGAGTCTCCATCTGTAACGTCTGTATTATTATTGTTGTTTCTTTTATATATATATATATATATATATATATATATAAATTCATTCTAAGATCTTTTTTTACTTTGGGGTTTTTTTTTTGAAAAAAAAACATTCATATCTAGATTTATATATTAAAAAATATTCTGATGACTTCTCCTTTAATTCAAATCCTAAATAATAATAATGTGAAGAAATTATTGATTTACCGATCAGATTAGATTTTTTTAAGAATTTCTGTATTATTATAAATATTCTATTATGTCATAAATAGAGTATATCAGTGGGCTGCTACTGTTTAAACAATTCTCAGCAATTAACAATATTTGTTAATACTTCCTCGATTTAGAAGGTTTTTTTAACTGTGAATATTGTTTTTTAAAATATTCTTTATATGAAAATATATTAAAATAATTTTTATTTTTTTAAATTTATTTTTAACATACCACATTAAACCATAATAAAAAATAAAAAAAATTAATTTTTTTATTTAAAAACTGTCCTAAAAGCAGCTCTAAACACCCCCTTCACCTTCTCACTCTAAAATTTAAAACCTCAAGCAAGCATTCATGACTTACCGAGCATGTGGTACTACCGAGTCAAAATTATAATTAAATACAAACAGATATGATAATTATGATAGTTCAATTACCTAACGAAAGGGACAAAAAAAATAAAATTTATTGACTATAATTTAAGAAGAAGAAAAATCCTTGTCGGCTTGGCCCTTACACGTTTCTCAGTTCTGCTTTAAAATAATTTCATAGATTGAAAATCTTTGAATTGTTTTTCTCGAGGAAAGATTTTAGGTCACAAACTCAAAATCACGTTAAAAAAATCGATAAAATAATCAATAAATGCTCTGCTAACCATCTAGAAAGTGATCCAATTATAAAAAATTTAAAATTTAAAAATTTATGTTCTTTGTGGTTTCAAATTTAAATTTTATAGTTGTTAATATGATAATAACTGACAGTTTATATAATCATTAATTTTAAAACTCGTGAGATTAATCAAGATATACGCAATTCAATCTAAACACTTACATTAATAAATAAATAAAAAATCAGTGCTGCTCTTATTTATTGGTTGCATGTGCCCCAATAAATAAATGACTTGAGGAATTGATGGTTGACGGTACTCTCTCAATAATTTTAATGTTATTTATTGAATGGTAGCTTTTAATCTTGATGTTCTCTTAAAAAAGGGTTGCATCATTGTTTATTTAATATTTTTTATTTAAGATAAGATTATTATAATCACCTTTTTTTTTATTACTGCTATTTAAATTACTCCACTCGAGGTTCATATTATTTTTTACCCTATAATATTGTTGTTGACTTTCTATTTCTATATATCTAGGCCACCATTTAAATTATAGAGTAATTCTTAACAATTATATCACAAAATAGGAACAAGGAAATACAAAAAAAATAAAACGTTAAAGAGGATGGTTTATGGAGAGAGGCTTTTACTTTAAGGAAGAACTTTGTGATGGTTTTTTTTCACTTATCAACAAATTCAATTAATCTATGCACATTTATTTTTAGTAATGGTTTTTTTTTCAATTTTCCTAAAATATTTAATATAAAATATAAAATTGAAGGAAACATGTTTGTTAATATAAATCGAAACTATTTTTTCAAAACATGTATTTTCTATTTCTTTAATTCTCTAGAAAATTTAAAAAACACTAGAAGGTAATTCACTTCACTTGACTGTAGAATATCATATCTTAACATGATGATTGGAATTGATTTTCTACTATAATTAAATTTAATTAATAAATTGAATTTATATATTTGAAAGAAATATAATTCAATTATATATATATATATATATACTACCATCATTATCTTTATCTTATTCCTTCAAAAGTTTCTTAAAAAATAGAGATGGATATGTAAATATTTTGAGGAAGCTAATTTTAACATTAATTTTTCTCCTTTTAGTGTAATAAATTAGAGGGGTTGACCTTTAATTTACTTTTATATTTTTTTTAGATATTAAATCTCATTTGGAATTCAATTATTCATACTTAAAATGATATTTCATTAAAATCTTTAAATTAAATTCAATGCAGAGAGTTTTAAATAGTTTGTAAATGAGATAATGAGCTTGCAATAAGTTTAATAAATATTAATGCTAAAATTATATTAATCAATTTTGATAAGTGATTTTTTTTATTATAACCATATTTGATAGATATGTGAGATAAGGAGTCTGTTTTCATAAAAAAAAAACATGTGAAGATAATTAAGAGTTAAAAAAAGAAAAACAATTTTCTTCGTCATATTACATTTATGATTTTAATTCTCTCAAAGGGCTTGCTATGGATTAAGGTATGCTTTTTAAAATAATTGTTTTGAAAATGAAAATCATGAAGTTGAACATTATGAATTATTTTTGTTTAAAAATTAAAATAATTATTTGCATGTAGTATCAAAGTATTAAAATTAAAAACTTATATTTTTTTTCATTCAAAGATTACTATTTATCTGAATTTTATAAATCTTAGGTTTTAATTGAAGAATTTCATTTTATTTTTCTTGCCTATTATAATAGTAAAAAAGGAAAATCTTGTGGTGGCTTAAAATTGCTAATTACATGTTGTCGTATGCATAAACAAACTGGTATGTGAAGACTGGATTTAAGGTATTAATTTGCAATAGAGTTCAAGACTATAGTGAATCAAGAGTTTGCGAAGTTGGATCGTTTTGATGGAACAAATTTTATATGTTGGAAAGACAAGATGATGTTCTTATTGATTGCTTTAAAGATCTCCTACATCTTTGATCTGAATCTGCCTAAAATTCCTACATCTACATCTGAAAACAATGATCAGTTGAAGGCAGAGTGTAAGAAACGAGATGAAGATGAATTGTTGTGCTTGTCAGCCAGCAAGGTTCACAGTGCTGGTCTTTAGGAATACTGATGCTGTATAGTTAGGACTCTGTGCTGGTTTTCAGGAATAATGATGCTGTTAGGACTCTAGTGTTTGAATTTGAATTAATCTTATGTTATCAGGTTGTTAGGAAAGCTTATCCTATGTTCTTGTTCATTCTTCATGGCTATATATATATATATATCCTTATTGAGTTAATAAGAAGATAACTTTCCAAGGTATTCTAATGTTTATGTGGTATTAGAGCCTTGATGACCAAGCGGTCACAAGTTCGAACCTCACAATCCCCATTTATTTGTTAAAAATTAAGCATAAGATAATGTGAGTCTGTGCAAGTTTCAAGCCCAAAGGGCTTTCACTTGAGGGGGTGTGTTAGAGAATAATATAAATCATATCTTAGGACCTCACCTAAAAGCTTAAGCTTTTGGGTTGAGATGGTTCTTTGACATGGTATCAAAGCATCTT
>Ga0307515_10009435_pt1 | contig 18863 bp, 17 predicted proteins | sample 17_EM_MG_FD_194513 | JGI IMG/M metagenome (GOLD analysis project Ga0307515, IMG submission 194513) | Populus trichocarpa ectomycorrhiza microbial communities from riparian zone in the Pacific Northwest, United States - 17_EM | ecosystem: Host-associated > Plants > Roots > Unclassified | place...
TGTGCATGTCCAAGGCCCCAATGACAAAAGGAGTGCCTTTCCATTGACTAATCCGGGTCACCTTCCTCATGTTTCTGGGAGGGGAGAGGGCCAAATTAGCGCGCATTATGGGTCCAGCCTCTGGCTGCGTTCGAACGGGGTTCCTTCACCGTAAACCATGTATTTGAGCATCTGTCAGTCCCATTCCCGCGTTGTAAGTACGTCCCGAAGGATACTGATTTTATTCGGGGTAAATAGCTTACGAGCCTTCGAACAAAGGAAGATGAGGGCGAAAATGAATCACTGGTGAGAGGGGCCATGCGTTCCCACGGTGCCGTCCACTGCGATTAGTACAAACCGTCGCCTGTAAACTGAATGGGAGTGGACCGAGGTCGAAAATCCCTCATGATAATCGCATGCACGGCCTTGATATGAGATAGTTGCCTTAGAGCCTCTGGTAGATGTGTTCTGAGTCCCTCCAGGAGATCCGATCCACCACTGGAGGATTTCCATCCCAATTTCCGTGGTCCACAACCCCTTTCGTACATGAACCCAATCACGTCTTACCCCAGCTTACCCCCCAAAGCGGGTACGGTTACGGGTCCTGGGCTGGTGTTTCCGATCGCCGAAATAGAGGGCCTGTAGCCAACCTAAACTCTCACACAGCCCCCATGGTCGCCCATGCCCATCAAACCGCTCCTTTCGGTACGCATGGGACACGCAGTGGCTCATTGCGGACTAAAAATAGAGATGCCTTACCGCTTCGTCATAGTCGAGGTAGGGGCCGGAAGATGGACCCAACAATCAGGCTGGTTATAACCCCATACTATAGATTACTCACAAAAAGGGAGCAGAGGAGAACTAGTCGGGGGAGAAAGAGTGTAGCATCGCTGAGAAGAGAGAAAGGTTCCACGGAGGGTATGCGTGATGTTCTCCTTGCTCGGAATCGACTCACGAGCAACTTGAAGCAGCTGTAGAAACTCGAGCACTATAGACTCCCAGTGGGCATTTGACTGGCACCTATGAAAAGGACCGTATTTTGGTAAAGCAGTTCAGAGCGAACTCTCTTGGTCCACCCGTAGCACGCGGGATGAAATCACGCCTAACTTCAACGATGAAGAAAGGGTCCTTCTTGAAGATCAAAGCGAGTTCACAAAGTTCACGATTGGTATCCACAGGAGCATAAATCTTGTCGAGAGCGCTGTCCCCACACCCAATCGGAGCGCAAGTTCATCAATTTCAAAACCCCCTTGGTAGAAGCAAGTCGTTGCCGTACTTGGTTTGCACTGCGGCGGGAAGTTTGGGAGTAAGACGCCGCGAGAGGGTATGAAGCAGGAGCATGGATTTGTCTGATGAAAGACCCTAAGTCCGCGCAATGTTTAAGTAGAAATAGGACAAACCTATACCAGCTTGACCGGTAACTACGCCGTAATGGGGAGGGGTACTACGTCAGAGAGGAAAAAGAAGTCGTCAATAGTTTTGGGACCTCTCTTAACTTCCTCTGCCCAAGTATCTAGATAACCCGAGCCCTCGCCCCAGGCGAAAAACCAGCCGCCAGATCCCAACCATCGGAGCCCCGGAAATGAGCGTCCTGGAAACGTGGGTTCGCTCCCGTAGCATAGAGACCTCAGCGTGGTGGGTTTCGGGTTGGACGACATGACAGTCAAGGACCATTTTGCCTCGATATTTTGACGCCACGGGGACTGGGATGGCGCTATAGTGGTCGGGGTTCGCCGTTGCTTCCTTCGCTAAAGTGATTTTCGGATTTCAATTAGAGATTGGATCAACCTCGTGTGCTTTACGACCTCTCACCTGTACGTCAACATGCCTCCCACGCTTACTGGTCAAGAAGTCGCGAAACACAACACCAGACAGAGCTGCTGGATCATAGTCCACGGTAAACAACAGTGCCCGAGACTAAGAATTAGAAGCGCTCACGGTTGCTACTAGGAAACGTTTATGATGTCACCGACTTTCTGGACGGTGTGTGGCCCGAACAGAGCTTGATTGTTTTCATCTACCTCTAACTCTCTTCTTCCCTCTCCCCCCTCCCCCATCCACTCGTGCGGACTTACCTCAGACCATCCTGGTGAGAAAGGGAATGATGTCTCGGTCACCGGCATCGAACTAATACCAGATTAGGCGGAAGCAAAATCATTCTGAAGTACGCAGGAAAGGACGCAACGTAAGAGTTGTCCTAACCTCCCCTCTACATCACCTTAACCTCGAGATCTGTAACGCAGTGCCGAGTATGAACCTATACACCCTCCGGACGCGATAACTGCGAACCTACCTAAGGAGAAACAGTGCGCACAGTGTACCCCTTTCCGTGGCGAGCCTTCCCTCAATCTGGTGCATCGGACTGTAGTCTGGGACCGGTGGATCAATCGACCGTAGCGAAAGTCGAGGTCAAGATCACGGATGAAGAGAAAGCCAGGCTAAAGAGGGTGGAAACTCGACCTCCGCTTTCCGAGATCCTAAACCTGCACGATTTCGAGGTGGATTCTACCCATTCTTTTGGAAAGCTGACCGTATAGCTCATTTTACCCCATCACAAAATAGGCCATCGCTCGGCAGGTGATGCCGGAGAAAGCGTGGGCTTACTACTCTTCCGCCGCAGACGACGAAATAACGAATAGAGAGAATCACGCTGCGTATCACCGGTAGGTTTCTGTTGTTATGTCCGCCCATATACTGAACAATCCTTGACCTAGAATCTGGTTCCGTCCACGAGTCATGCGTGATGTTACCACTGTAGACTTCTCTACCCACATCTTAGGGCATCTCACCAAGATGCCGATCTATATCGTACGCGTTTCTTCGACCGTACCGTCTTATACTTTGTGCTGAGATGTGATACAAAGACAGCGACAGCATTGGGGAAACTTGGCCATCCAGACGGGGAACTGAACCTTACAAAGGCGGCAGCGAAACATGGTGTCATCCAAATGGTTGATCTCTTCCAGGAGCAGTCAACCTCCACTGACTTTGCTTGAGTGACCAGATTCCAACACTTGCCTCATGCGCTTTTGACGAAATAATGGACGCATCAGCTCCCGGACAAGTACAATTCTACCAGCTGTGCGGCCGAAACTGCGTTCTTGGTATAATCTATTGACACAACCCCCAGATACGTAAACAAGGATAGGAACATCACCAAGAAACTCGTCCAACACGCGGAAAGGCGCGGGATCAAGGGTTTGTTCATCACCGTCGACGCTGCCCAGCTCGGGCGAAGAGAGAAGGTTTCCGTTATCTTTTTACCTAATATGCGGATTATAACCGGGGAAACACATAGGACATGCGGATGAAATTCACGGACGATCAACCGGACGCTCAGAAAGGCGACGCCGGGGTTGACAGGTCCCAAGGAGCCGCCCGTGCTATCAGTGTACGTCGCTCCATTCGCTCAGTGATTCAACCGCCGAATTAACCTCCTGTTAGGCTTTCATCGACCCAGGGCTGTCGTGGAAGGATCTGGACTGGTTTAAGAGTATCACCGAGAGTAGGCTGCTTCCTTTTTCTATATTCCAAGACTAGACTCAGCTGTTTACCATGACCACAGTGCCGCTGATTCTCAAGGGTGTGCAGTGTTGGGAGGTAAGTACGAGGCGACTTATTTGTTGGAATTTTGGCTTATCCTTTCTTTTACTAGGACGCCCTGGAAGCCTACGATCGAGGGTTGGCCGGAGTCGTGCTTTCGAACCATGGTGGTCGCCAACTTGACTTCGCTCGGTCTGGTATCGAGGTCCTTGTCGAGGTGACGAGAGAGCTGAAAGCAAGACGGGGGTTGAGTTTCCCGAACGAGAACTTCCAGTTATTCGTCGATGGCGGTGTAAGGAGGGCCACGGACGTTATCAAAGCTATTGCTTTGGGTGCCACAGCAGGTGCATTTCCCCTCTCCACTACCCATTGATTTGGAGTTAACGAGAATGCCTAGTTGGTATTGGAAGACCGTTCCTCTACGCTTTCTCGTCGTACGGGTGTGAAGGTGTTGACCATGCGTTGAACATCCTCCACGACGAGTTCACGATGAATATGCGGCTGATCGGAGCACGGAACCTCAAGGAAATCGTCCCAGAGATGGTCGATGCTTCGAACATCAGTTGTCACATCGTGTCTGTTCCCGGAGACGAGTTGTACAACTCCAACTGTAAGCCGAGTTTCCCTCTGGTTTCGATGTTTGGTTCGGAACTCAATACTTTCCTCCCTTCAGATGTTGGTATGGAACACGCGAGGCTGATAAAGAGGCCTCCCACCACGAAGCTTTAACAGGTCCCTTTGTCAGTGCAGGGCTTGATTGATACACTTCTATAATATAGTCAAACAAGTAAAAGTCGGGAGGACATCCTTTCTCTTTGCTCAACGCAAGGCATAACAGGCCCCGATCAAACTAATGATGAAACACACGCTGACGACGATTCCAGGTGTGAGAGTGAAGGTAGTCCACACATATGCCATGATCCCTATGATAGCGAGCAAAAGCCCAGTAAACGTGAGAATCACGCACACACTGTTACACCTCAACAACATGTTATAAGCGTCTTGTAACTCCGGCGCAGTCACCGTTTCCGGCTGCGAAGTGGAGGCGTAGAACAGTGAAGCCGAGGGCCTCGTCCTGAAGAGATTCCGCAGGTAAACGCGCTCGATTGTGATCATGGGATCAGAGATTCCGGTAGTTGCTCGCTGCCGAAGAGATTGGGGACCTATTGAAGGATCCATTTGTGAGATTTTGACGGAACCTACGCGGGTTCTTGTGGTTGCATCCAGTCCTGGGTACGGGCCTTGAATGGGGGAAGCGATCGAGGCTTCTTCTGAAATTGGGACGGAGATCCTATTGTACTTGACAAGAACGAAAGAGGCGAGGTACGCGATTATGGCTAAGACAAAACCAGTTGAGCTCATGGGGGAAGAGGAACGTCCGAATTCCGTACCGGCTGAGATGTGCAAAGCTAGAGCACCGGATAACGTCGCGTGGGTCAAGATGTTTCCAATAGACGTGTCTTCTGGGATATAAGCCCCGACGCGGCCGAGGAGCAATCCATCTGTCGACGCGAAGAAAGCAGCCTGGTAGTGGAGGGTCAGGAAGAGGGAATTCGAGGGAATTGGACTCCAGAGGCCCGATCGGTCCGACTCTCTCGAACTTACCACGGCCGTCACGAGCTGCAACTTCGACATCCACAACTGCACGGACGACATCAAGTTCTTGTCTCCTTCGTTCGCGGCGTGTGGTCCTGCCATGGGGTTCTTCAAGTTGTCGAGATGAGAGGTGGGAGGGTCGTAGCTGAGGCTTCGAGTCGCAAGGTGGGTTATTTATACCATTCTTTGGGTCCGGCTCTGGTATGGAAGGGGTGAAGCTCTTTGGGGGGGCTGTCTCCGTAGTCGACGGATCTGGGTGCTTGTCTCCATGAGGGTGGTGCCCGGCAAAGTATGTGACTCCTACCTCCCTGGACATGGCATTGCCTATCCTCCGATGGATGCGCGGACGGAGATGGGGGGGTATGCATGAGGATCCTCCCTTTTATGGCTCTTCGCCGTCCTCCTTTGCGTTGCGCTAATGACACCGCGGTCCGTTCTATGTGGTGAGTACAAGATTACATTCTGTTCCCTCCCCCTTTCGTCATGATGTCGAAATTTCGTATCCTTCGTATCCTTTGAGGGGAGGTTGGCAATCGTCCGATGCTCCCTTATGAGAAGGTCTCTTGCGAGACTATATCTTCTCTCTGAACCTCCTATCCACGATCATCCTTTTGGACGTCCAGAAACCTGATGAGTTACGGCCCTTGCAGATCGTCCCTGGTCTTTAGAAGTCTCGTGGCCAACGTGGATCCCCCTAATCACCCACTACTGCGCCGAGCTCTAGTCCTTCCAGCCGGTTCCGCGGATCCTTCTACTGGTATACCAACAAACGAACCCCGCGAACCATCGCGCTTCCGTCCTCCGTACGGGGTTCAAGCATCCAGGTGAATTCCCCATTCCCAACCCTTTGTTTCCTCTGGTTTCGCGTGATGCGAATTGTATTAGCTTAAGAAGGGCGACGGTAGTCGATGACATCGGGTCGTCGCCGTTCGTGATTGCATTTTCATTCTCCATCTTACCCCGCTCTCACCGCACCATGTCTGAATAAGTCACTGACCCCCATCCACTGGTTCCCAGGCCTGCTGATTCCTGATAGCGAAGGTAGAATATGCGCAGGTGATAGGATGGAAACAAGCAGTATGCGGTATGTATAAAAGTGGTATGCAAACGTGATCGGATCCGGTGAATGAATAAAAGTGATGAAAGATGCATGCAACGTACATCACGAGGAAACCAAAGCAACGAAAGTGGCCAAGGCCATGTAAGACGTAATCCGGGGGAAGAATCGGATAAATCTAAAGTGGTACTTATAGAAGAGATATACAGAGCGGAGGAGTGGCGTTGTCCCACATTGTCCATGCTGAGGCTTATACGGCGAACATGGCGAGAAGGAACGGCGCAAAGATGGAAATAGCCTTCACAGTGTTTTCCCCAACCCTCTCGGCAGAATTCCCAGCTGCCGTGCTGGTAGGAACAGGTCGTGCGCTGGTCGGCCGACCAGTGAGGGAACTGGAACTGGTATCCCCGCTCCCGTTCAGCCTCTTCGCATTCCTGACGAACGCGTCCAAGTTCTCCCAATCCGAGTCATTTATGTTGATGGCCCCGACGCCACCTTCAGCGCATCCCCAGATGTCGTAGTACCAGATGGACCTGTTCCGGTCCTCCTCCTTGATCTCGAAGCTCAGCGTCGTTATGGCGGTGCCATTAACGGCGTCACGGAGGCCGGAGTTGAAACCATTGAAGGTGGTGTTCGTCTCGTGAATGGAGAGGCAGGGTTGGGCAAAGGTTGATTCTACGACGGAGTGCGTCCCATTTGTAACTGCGAAAACGTGGTTGGTTGGAGTTACACGGGAAGGAGGTATAATACTAGACGTACAATTGAAAACGACGAAATCGCCAACATCCGCTTTGATTTCCTGAGGTTGGAAGATCAAGCTGGGATCCTGGGCGGTGCCGTTTCCACCAACTACGATGGTCACCGTTTTGGCAGAGGCAAGTAGAGCGGAGGACAACTTGAGAACACACCTCGTGTCAGCCTGTTGAAAAAACCGGAGACCATACTGGTAGGAGACACTCACAGCAACGAGAAATACGGAAAGAGAGGCCACAAATGGACGCATAATATCAATCTTCGTCTCAGCGGAACAAGGAGGGGGGAGTTTTCCAGTTCAAACCTGCTGATACAAAAGTCACGCAGTGGAAGAGAGGGGCGAGAAGCCACAACCTGGGACCGCGCACACAAATTATTGGAATCATATCATCCTTCGAGAAGCGCACAATTCCCGGGCGACAGCTCAAACAGGAGAGAACACGATGAAAGAACGTCCGCAACTCCCCCCTTGCGCGTCGTTGCGCGCTCGGAATACTGAATACGATGTCGTTACCTGTCATCGGCGGTGTACTGTCGTCTTTCCATGTAAATGTAAAATAAAATAGCCAGTCGCAGCCAACCCCCCTCGCAAGGAACGTGCCCGGGAGACGTTCCCCATCACTCGGTCCCGTCCGCGTTAGAAAGAGTGGAGCAAGGAGCAGCCATGAGCCATGAGCAGACGTAGATTCCTCACTTTAGCGGTCGGTGGGAAGCCGGCCGGTACCCAGGGATTTGAGCAACGAGGCCAGACATGCGCGCTATCGATTTAGGCTCGGCAAGGACATGTACATGGAGTCAATTGTCAGAGACGCGTGTGTGGGGACGGGTGATCGATGCAAAATCACGGAGGCTTTGAAGCACTTCGCTGGAGACTGAGAGGAGGGTGCAATGGTGTCAGATGTTTGGGGTGCGTTGATGGTACTCAGGGGCGGGGTTGTTTTGTTTCTGGAGGTGTTAGTCTTGGCAAATTTGTTTTGGAGAATTTTCTAATTCCTCTTACCCTTTCATTGTCCATCTGCCCTCGGGCTCACCAGAGAACCTGGATCTTACTTTTTGAGTGGGAAAAAATGGAGAAAGTGAAATAAACGGTTACTTTTTAAGCCAGGGTGCTTCCAATAAGTGCTCGAAAAGTGTGAAAAAGTAAAAAGTGATCATGGAGTTCACTGATGGCCTTATGGTCTTAACCTATCTTTCCATAGTCCAACATCACAGCAAACAGACATTGACACTTACTTCTAGGTCCTTGTTCTTACCTCAAATAACTCAAGAAGTGGACCAACACCAATTATATCCCTTACCCACTTGTGTCCCCATCTTATGGATTGTGAATGTCCAACCCAGCTATTAATGGGATAATTGATATACAGAAGATGGCAAGTGAGTAAAAAAATACATTCACTATGGATATCTATTGGAGAAGCAAATGGCTGAAGTCAAGAATTAATACCACTCCATTTATATAATAAAGAACTAGATACTGTTCATTCCACTGTGTGTCAACAGGCCTTATAAACTGTCTAGATAGCTGGAAAAGTACCTTTCCAGTAGCCTGGTCCTCAACCCTGTATAGGCCAATATCCCATAATATAGCACCACTGGAGTGGAGCCTGTGTGGAGGTATATTATATAATTGAACAGGTAGTGAGCCTGGGATCCCAAAATCCCACTCCTCATATCCATGACTGGGGCTGTACATCCAAACTCTTGAGTCATTCACAATTAGGGACTCATAATATGATCTTCCTCCAAGTTCCACTCTGCATAGAAGCTCTCCTGTCTGTATAGAGTAGGCTTTGAGAGATTCATGATTCAGAGTGAATACTTTTGATTTGTCTCCTGATATCTTGACATGATTCACCCAGGAACATTCACTGTCTCCTTCCCAGAGCCCCCCTTTCTCAGTATCCCACACTTGGATTCTATCACCTGTGAACCAGACACAGATCAACCTGTCATCAATCAGCTGGGCATCCCCACAGCCAGTACCCTTTGCTGGGGTTTGATAGGATACCTTACAAAGGCCAGTTGAGATGTCCCAGATCTTCACCATTCCATCTAAATCACTTGTGATAGTGATGCCATCTATTGCTTGTAGAGCAATGGGCTGGATTTGTATTGGGGTAATGGGTGCAGGGTTTGTATCAGTTACACCTGGGCCTGTTGATAGAGTATCAATCTGCCAGATTTTAACTGATTTATCTTCAGATGCTGAGATGAGAGAGGAGGGGGAGGAAAATGCAAGGGAGGTAATAGATTGGGTATGGGAAATAAATGTCTCAGCAAGGTGAGGGCTTGGGTTGGTAATATCCCAAATACAGATATTGTTGCTGACAGCACCAGCTACAAGCTTGCCATCAGGGGAGAAGCAGCAGTGTTCAATATCACTATTGACTACCTGTAATTCAGCTACAGTTGCCCCAGAATCAGAGATTTGAACTGTGGCAACTCCCTCATGGCATGAAACAAACTGAGTGCCATCTGGGGAAAAGGTAATGTAAGTCCCATCAAATGGGGGCTTAATCTGGTGACCATTGGTATCCCACTGCTGGATTTTCCCACCAGATGTGGAGAGAAGGAGCTGAGGGTTTGTGGGAGAGAAGCAAACAAGAGACACCTCATCCTGCTGCTGTATAGTGTAATGACATTCGCCAGTCTGGATATCCCACAAGTGGATTGTCATATCCCTAGATCCTGAAGCAATCCTAGTGCAGTCTGCTGAAATGGAAATAGAGTAAACCCAGTTGCTATGACCAGAGAAGGTCTTGACAATTCCACCAGTCTGTATATCCCAAAGCTTGACAGTATAGTCAGCACTCCCGGACACAAGTGATGTTCCATCTGATGAGAACATAAGAGATAATATTCTATTGGTGTGCCCAGAAAAAACACCTGTCTGGCTGCCTGTGATTGCATTAAGGATGATGATATCCCCATGTCCAGACCCAGTTGCAATAATGTTGTTATGGTGTGATAGGGACCATGGGGGGCTGGTCAACAAAACTGTGCGAGAACATACCCCCCATTCAGTTGGAAGCCCCTTGATCACCTTTACCACAGATGAGAGTTCTGTACCATAGCACTTTTGAAGCCAAGAAGAGGAAGGAGAAAGTGGGAGAGCAGAATGGTAGATATGGGAGGGAGAGTTTTGGATTGTGTCAAAGTGTTTCAACAGAAATCTTTGACTGTCATTTGTCCACTTAGAATGAACCCCTGCCTGGAAAGCAATGAGGATAGTTTTTAATGAATAATTAGCATATTGCTCACCAAATTGTACCATTGCTTAATATCATTCATAGCATAAACACCGACACCAAGATTCCTTATAAGTGCAAGGACTTCAATCCAATGCAGAAGATGCACTGTGAAGAACTTGTCAATTGCTCTTTGTACTTCCTCAGCATGGGGACTACTGCTGGGGATCTCCAGGAGATGCTTGGTCCAGAACTGACATGCATATTCCAGAGCAGCTCCAATGTGGTCCTTCTTGTAAGTGGAAAGATCCTTGACATCACTGAGAACAGCATAGTCATCCAGGTTGCAGATATTCCTCTTCAGCCTTTTCTCCATAAGCCTGAGGCATGAAAGTAGAATTTCTGTATGATGGACTGCAGGCTCCACATAAAACTGTTTGTCTTGACAACGATCTGGGTCCATGAGGAAATCAGGAAATGACTTGTGGAAAATCCGAATGGGGTCCCCTGTACTCTCTGGGACAAGGAGGAGGGAATGGAGGGAGCGGATGGAGCTTTGGATATGGTGTGTACTGGATCCCAGGAGTTCTGAGAGGCCCTTAATGGGAAGAGGGTTGAATATGAGCAAGACTGTCCCCACCACAGTCCGGAAACGGAGATAGCCCTGGCTGTTATCTGCATGGATGGGATGAAATGCTTGCTGGAGGATCTTGATGTAGAGTTGATCAACTCCAGACTTTCCTTCTTCAAAAGTATTTCCTGGAAGGGAGGTGATGAGGGAAAGTCTTTCGGTGGGAGGATCAATGTTGGAATCAATGAACTTGACAACTGTTGAGGCATAGATGAAGAATCCGGCTGCCCTCTTGCACAGGATTTTGATATCGGGTGGACTTGGCCACCCTTCTGTCAAGTCAAAGTCACTTCGGCTTTTGGTGAGGCTGGTTAACTGAGTTTGGAAGAACAGTTCAATATCCCTATCCACTGTTTCGGGCTTGACTTCGTGAAGCTTCAGGACTTCTGTGATCGGGGAAAGTGACTCCAACCGAAATCCAGAGCGAATTCGTGGTTCGGGCCGTCCGGTGATGAAGAACTTGACATCTGTTATCTGGTCCACATAGCGAGAGAGAACTGACAGGATTGCAGACGCGGGTTCTTCGTCCTTGCACTCGTCAAGGGCATCGATGATGAGAAGAGTCGAGATTCGGGTGGCTTTGAGCGGACCAACAATGAGTTTCTCCATCTGTGAACATAGGGATTCCTGTCCGGCGTCGGGGCACTTCTTCAAGACCTGGAGTAATTCTTTTCGGAAAGGCGGGTACTGACAGGCGAGTTGGAAGGCGAGTGTTGGGAAGATCACCTGAAGATTGCTGCGGTCCTCGAAGTCTCGTGAGCAGAAGAAGCTGGCCCCGAGCCTTCCGTCCGCGAACACCGTCTCGGCGAATGTTTGGGCAATAGTTGATTTTCCGGTCCCAGCGAGGCCATTCAACCAGAACACACGCTGGCCCCGTTCGCTCGTATGCCAATGTTCAATATCCCTGAGGACATCCTTTCTCGTTCCACTCAGACACCCCTGCCTGTTCCCACAGTTGTGTCCAGCGTTCGCGGTGTGGCGCATCCTGTCGAGAAGCGCGAGGTCTGCTGATTCCTGTCTGTCGGTTGGTCCATGGGACGAAAGGCGTAGGGGTGAGACTCACAATGAGTTGGCGACTCCTGTCATCGATATCTCGTTGCTTGTCGTAGATATCATGCTGTTTATCATAGATGCCTTGTTGCAATGAAGTCTGGTACATGTGTTAGAAATCATAGAAATAAATAGCTTTATGCACGAACCTGATATTCCATAATCGCATCGCGAATATTCTCAACCAGACCGTCAAGCTTGCTCGCATTCTCAGCATTGTTAAGGAATCCCTCAGCATTCCCTTGTTCTTCCAGTGAGGATATATCTCGACGAACATCTTGCAACTTCCTGCAAATCCCCCCATGTCAGACTTGGCGCTCGTCCCGGAGAGTGCGGTGTGCTTACTGTTCCAGTATCTTTCTCCTTTCTCGCTCCTTGACATCACTCTCAGGAACAGGTTCACAAAGCCGTTCGGCAAGCGCTTTGACCCGGGGTGCCAACGATTCTATGGCTTGCTTGTTTTCCTTCATACGCTGCCGCACGATGAGCGTTGTGGGTAGCGTTAGGGGAGGGAGACCATACATCACAATTTTCCAGGATAAAGCAAAGACCTCCGGCAACAGCCTTGAGCGGGCCAAAGGCATCTGCCGAGTCTCTCACTCCACGAAGGAGTAACTTGGCCGAGGCAGACGCAGTAGACTTCCAGTCCGACTTTTTCTCGTCTGGGGGAACACTCGGCTCAGCGTTCTCGTGGTCTGCGTTGGGGTCGGGTTCGTTTTCTTCTCGTTCGCGATCGCCGCCCGTCACAGCAGGAGACCCTGGTCGTGGAAGCGAACCCGATGGACCAGCGATGGTCTCCCCACGTCCATCAGCCCCGGTTTTGTCCGCTTTGCGTTTGCCCCCTTTCAGTCGGCGCTTGATACCCCTCTTCATTCTGGAGAATGACTCGCGTAGGTTGACCATGTTGGTGTCGGGAAAGCGTAGAAGGCCTAGATGGTGGTTGTGAAAACGTACTACGATTTTTGACTCAGCGCCAGTGAAATGTAAGGAAAACGCAGTTTCCGCGGGTCACTGGGTGTCGGCAACAAGTAAAAATATCCGGGCTTGGAAGATAATTTCATCCGGATTGTCTCCGACTAATACCCGGATGGTTCTATCCGTTTCTTGGGATTGTCCACGTATCTTATGTCCTATCTTCCTTGCATCCCTACCGAAGCCTTCTCGATGCGGCTCATCTAGTGAAATGGCTCGGAAGATAAATCCAAGATCGAGATGATCGGGAGCCCCCTCGGAGGTGTTTGAGATTGACGTTCGTATAGTCGACAGAAGTTACGATCGGAGCGACCTGCGCCTGTCGAAAAGAATATTCACACTTGCGAGGTTCTAAGAGAAAACACCCTTGATTACACCGTCAACTGCGTTGTGAAGTGGAGCATGGCACGGCCAACAACCCCCCGGCAAAAAAACGAGCGACACAGTAGCTAACTAAGCTAAAAACTGAGTACTGAATATGTACGTAGGAGAGAGATTAGGTAGGGCTACAAGAGTGTCCGATGGCTACAATATCTGCAAATGAATGTCCTGAGTGTTAACGAGAGTGAGTGATGAGACTATGAGTACTATGCTACACAAGCATTACAAGACGTGAACGTGAACCGTGAATCGTGTCTGCACAGGAGGGGAGAAGAGATGGAAGGCGGGGCATGACTTGAAGTAAAGGAGGAACCATAATTGGGGCCAGCCACCCACGGCAGGAATGATAAGCGTGAAGGGAAACAGACCAGAAGCGAGAATGTATCAAAGAGCCAGAGTGGGTGCCTAGAATTGACAGACACCGCATCCGTTCGCCCTATTTACGCTCGTCCCTCTCAGATCGCACTCCTTGAGGAAGACGCTCGAACAAAGGTCAGGAGGCATGGTGCCGCTAAGGCCGGTGTTGTTCGAAATCGTCAGGGACTGCATGGAACGAGGGAAAACGCCGGGTACAGCCTGCCCCAAATTGTTGTTGTCCAGGTGGAGCTGAGTGAGAGCGGCGAAGGACGAGATGGATGCGGGGATCGAGTCGGAGAGCGAGTTGGAGGAGAGGTCACTGTCAACCCCATCGAATATCAGCAAATCGTCGACTCAACTCCGAGTATTGATCACGTACAGAACAAGCAAGGAACTCTGCAAGGTTTGACTAGCCGCCAGACTGTCGATGGGATTCGTCAACCTCTGGTTTTTGATGATCAAGCTTTGCAAAGGTAGGCCAGTGATAGAAGTCAAGTCGCCTGTGAACTTCCCGTTCGCGATCAACGTCAGGTCGGTCACTTTGGTCAACAAAGAGAACAAATCGTTAGGTATCGTCGTTATGGCTGTCGATTCGAGGTGGATGGTCGTAAGGGAGATCAGGTTGCGGAATGAATCTGGTAAGACACCGGCTGGAGAGTTGCCATCGCCGATCACTTGCAGAGATTGCAGTTTAGACAAGGCCCCGATCTCTGTAGGAATAAGCGCGGGGACGGCGGGGAACGTTAATTGCCTAGGTGTAAATCAGTGCCTGTAAGTGACTGCATCCGGAGAAGGGACCTACAGCGAAGTGACCAAACCAGAATCGGAACATGACACCCCGGACCAGGCACAGACTCCCAAGTTCTTGCCCCATCCGCCGTTCGAAAGTGCAGTCTGTCCAGTTGAGCTCGTCGTTTCAAGGATGGCACGCAGTCCGCAGAATTGGAGCACGTTTGCGGCATCAGTGCTGTTGGTCATGTTTGACAGAATCGGAAGACAAGTGGAACAAGGGTAGGCGGAGGGATCCGATGGGGCGTTAAGGGTGAATTGAGATAGACATTCTTCGACATCGTCAGATGATGATGGATCGGATGGAGTGGGAGTGGGGGATGAAGGTGTATTCCGGTTGATAACATTCGTCAACTCGACAACGCGTACATTTAGGAAGGCGACGTTTCCGAGTAGTAGGAGGATGATAAGGATCAACAAGAACGCACACCACCTAAATCGCCTCTTGTTCTGCTTCTTCTGGGGAGGCTTGGGAGCAGGATTGGCGATTGGAAGCGGCGATTTCTCCTTCCTATCCACGTTCAGCGGAGCCCACGGTGACAGAGGGCGGCGAATAGATACAAGATCGACATCGTTGTTACTGATCCGGTCGTCGAAGGTTCGGACGTCGAAGAAAATCCTTGTGAATCTGTCGCGGATAGTCTGTCGCCGCGAGGAGCTGCGACTCCGCATGGACTCAACGTCCTCCGGGATATCGCGTGTTTTCTTTAGCGTCGGAGGTGTGCCGGCCAGAGTCAACGAGGCGGTTCTGAGCGGAAACATAGGAGGCGAGTCCGGGGAGAACTTGGACTGTTCGATGAAGGAGTTGTCCGGGGGAGAGATTGAGAGGTGTTCCCTGAACCTGGAGGGTTTTTGCCGGGGGGAGGATGTGGAAGCCATACCACTTGAAGGAGAGATTGTCGGCGATGAGGGGTGGGGGTTAAGAGTAAAGACAGAAAGGGGAGGCGAAGAAGGAGAGGAACTGGCCTCGGCTCGCACAACAATGGTCCTCGCTTTATCTGCACGTTCACCCGATCATCTAATCATTGTATTCCTAAAGAGGAAACGCGTTGCCTACCAATTTTCCCACACACTGAAAAACCATCCTCCACCCTTTCCCTGTATCCATCGGAAAATGGCCCCGGTCAACATGCTTTCGGATGACTCGGATTCTGACGAGGACATCAACCAGATCACAGTCAACGAGCACTACGCCAAAGCGTATGCGTATAGGAAAGAAAGGCAGGAGCTTGAAAGGCGTGAGTACCAATACTAATCCTCCGCCCATTCACGATTTCCAAACGTCTCAGGCTTCTTTGTTATCTATTCCACGCTCACACCGGTTGATGATTGAATTTCGTCGCGACTGCGGGCTGTGACGGGTAGTCAAGGAGAAGTATGGCTCGGATGCTGAAGAGGGCGATGAAGAGGAGGAAGACTCTGAAGAACTGGAATCTGAAGATGAAGATGGTGAAGAGCTAACTCCCGGTATTGATGCGGCGATTTTACGCACGCTGGCCAGGATCAAACGGAGAGACCCAGAGATTTATGACAAGGAGAAAGCGGTATTCGAGGGTCCGTCGTTTGGTCTCCTCTTCCTAATTCAAAAAAGTCTCAAGTCGTTGGACAGAGGAGAAGCAAAAGACTGGGGGATTGGCACCATCCAAGTCCAAGACACGAAAAAACAAGGTTATTGGAGTTGGTATCGTGTATGGTATCTTGGTACTGAAATTCATCTTCACCAGTCGAAACCCATCACTCTCCGCCAAGAAAAAATCGCTGCAGAGCTCGCCTTTACGTCCCGCTCCCCCTCTCCTGACCTCGATGCCCCGAGACCCCTTACCCACGTCCAAGAACAGACGAAACTCCGAGATGAGACCGTTGCTGCCTTCCACACCGCGATTTCTGGAGATGCTTCCGACGAGGACGACTTACTTGTGCCTCGAGAAAAGACTAAAGACGAGCTGCAACGCGAAGAGGAAGAGTATCAGGAGTTCTTGCGTCGAGAGGTCGGAGAAGACCTTCACGAGCTCATTACGATCGACGGGAGTGCTATCGACATCCACGGAAACGCACCAAACGATGAGGGCGATGGCGACGGGAAGAAAAGGAAAAAGAAGAAAGACAAAGGCAAGGGGAAGGAAAGGGGACGGCCAAAGACCAAGGAGAAAGAAAAAGAAAAAGAAGACCAGGAATTTTTGATAAGGTGCGTTTCCCCCGAAACCTCTCTTACTTCGCTCAGAAACCGATACTGTTGCCCCTGTAGCTACATCCTGAACCGAGGGTGGATTGATCGAAGTGCAAAAAGACTCCCGACCTACACCGAAGTTACCAGCCTACAGAATCGTAAGAAGTCAAAAGCTAAGGGCCCCACAAATGAGGGAGACATGGCTGCAGGTTCCTCTGGCAGCTCTTCCGAGTCCGAGGTCGACGGTGGTGCGAACAACGCGATTGAGGACGAAGGCGAGTTCGACGATGTCGCGGACGTCTTTGAGAGCTCGTACAACTTCCGCTTCGAGGAACCGTGAGCTGTTTCTTTGCATTCTATGAGTGGTGACTAATTTTTGGTATACATCCTTTTTACAGAAACGCGACTGAAATCGCCCGTCACCCACGTAACCTCGCCTCCACCGTCCGTCGCCAAGACACGACGCGTAAGGAAGTTCGAGAACGTCGAAAAGCCCGCAAAGAGGAAGAGCTTCTTCAGAAACGCGAAGAAGTAAAACGACTGAAAGCGTTGAAACTGAAAGAGCTCCGGCGGAAGCTCGAACGGATCGGCAAGGAGGGTGGTTTGGATGATATCGATAAACACCAAGGTCCGATCAAGTCACGAACCACGCTTTCTACCGAGTTGCTGAAAGTTCTTATTATAGCTCTTCAGGACCTGGACTTGGAAGGAGATTGGGACCCTGAAACACATGATCGCCAAATGGCAGGGATGTACGCCCAAGACAACCACGAGGGATTCTACGACGAAGAGAAACCGACGTGGGATGACGATATAAACATTGATGATATCCTACCCCCGGTCGCTTCCTCATCCAAGAAGGAAAAGAAGAGCAAAAAGGATAGGAAGAAAGAGGAGAAGGCCGGTGATGGGCATGAAGACCATGAAATGGGTGAAGGCGGTGAAGCATATGGAGAAGACGGGGAGTGGGACGAAGAGTGGGATGGCACGGAGGAGATGAGGAAGAAGAAGCTACAAGAATACATGGATTCCTTATTGGAACTAGAGTTCAACGACGTGGTAAGTGCGACTCGTTTCCGACACGATAACCATGTTTCTCACCACGCGCTCGCAAAGGTCGCTGGAATCCCCACGAGGTTCAAATACGTTGCCTCCGCGCCTCAGACGTTCGGTCTGACCGCTGCAGAGCTTCTCATGGCTGATGATAGGGACCTTAACCAGTACATGGGAATCAAGAAGTACGCCCCGTACCGAAAAGGGGCGAACTGGGACGGGCAGCGGCCGGAAAGGCTAAAGGAATTCAGAGAAAAATTAAACACCAACAAAGCCAACTGGAATGGTGAAGGCGGAGAGGTACGGGCGAAGAGAAAGGGGAAGAAGGAAAGACAGAGGGCGAAGGCTGCTGTGGCAGAAGGTACCGTGCCGGAGCCAGATGAGCCACAGGCCAGCGGCAAGGAGAAGAAACGGAAACCGGAGGAGCCATCAGAAGGACTGGAGGCAAGCTTGCCGAGGAAACGGAAGAGACGACATGGGAAGTCCTTGCAAACCACTTCGGCGGAATGAGTGGGCGTTCCTTGCTGTCGATAACCCTAATTTACGTACCTGTTTACACCCTCAGGCGGAAGCTGGTGACGATTTCAACCTTTCTAGCTTCGCTTCCAGTCGGTCGCGAACCCCTCCCTTCACTTCCCACCGCTCCCTGGTATATTCATACCACGCAACGTGTCCCCACTCCTCGACCGTCAGCCTTGCTGTAAGCCCAGCCACTTTCTCTGACCACCCTCGCATCTCCTCGTTTTTCTGTTGCGTTGCGAGTGCGATTTCTTCGACGCCGTCTAACTCCTCAAAGGCATGCTTGCTTGCGGTATATAAGGCCTCCGTCCCAAGCGATTTCCACCCACGGCTCGAAATTAAATCGACATCCGTGATAATTCCCAACTCTGCCTTTCGGCCTGGGGTGCCAGGCGGCTCCATCCTCGCGTAGCCTGTGACCCCAATAAGCTCGCCAGTTTCGGTCCAAATGATCACCAACGTCAAGGCTTTGCCTTCCGCACGTGCCTGTTCCTGTAATTCGACGCGGGCCGCAATATCCGAAGGGCACCAAAGGCCCCGAGCGCGACCTTCAGTCCAACCGCCAGGCGGGGCGAGCTCACCGAGGTGCTTCATTGCGGTTGGACTGTTAAAGATTTCGGCTATCCGCTCGAAATCGGACGGCAGTTGTGTCCTCAGTGTGAGCCGTGAGAGGTACGTGGGTGGGAGTGTAATGGGGGGCGGAGGTGTGAACGGTGGGCTGTCCGGACCTGATTTGACCTGGGGTATCGGGTCCGAAGAGGGTTCTTCTTCCGGGGTCGACATCTTCGCAATGGGCTTCGACGCGTGACAAGAGGAGAAGTAAGG
>Ga0307515_10009436_pt1 | contig 18863 bp, 9 predicted proteins | sample 17_EM_MG_FD_194513 | JGI IMG/M metagenome (GOLD analysis project Ga0307515, IMG submission 194513) | Populus trichocarpa ectomycorrhiza microbial communities from riparian zone in the Pacific Northwest, United States - 17_EM | ecosystem: Host-associated > Plants > Roots > Unclassified | place...
AAACATAAAAAAAATCTAGTATAATCAAAACAAACCAATAAAATATATCTAATTAATCAGAAAAAAATCACCATAACAAGAATTCAAAAAACAATTGGTAGAACTAGCAGATTTGAGAAAAAAAAATGAGCAAAAATGGTAGAATTATATAAAAAAAAACCTCATCAAATTATTAACAAACATCTCAAAATAAAACAAAAATAGATTTAAATTTAATTTACCTTGTTTTATTTGATGAAAGATAAATTAATTGGTGGCTCTGCTTCAATTTTTTTATAGAAAAATTTTACTCATGATTTGTGTTTTTATTTGTGTTTTTATCGGCTGTAAGATTTATATTAGGGCTACACAAGGTAATGACCTTATATTTTTTTCTTTTCACGTCGATCAAGAATAAATAAAAATCAAAAGTAAAGTTACATTTAATTACGGTTAATAAGGCCATCTTTTTAAAATAAAAAAATTTCATCAGTCAAATTTTGCCATGTCATTTTTATTTTATTTTTACATAAAAATAAAGTAAAATTATTATAAATGACTTGTAAAATAATTTGTGTGTGTGTATCTTGATCAATGAAAGGAAACATACATGGAATGCAACCACCTAGAACACAGAACAAACACAAAGATAAAAACTAAAAGGCAAACCTGTTTGGCAAGATTGCAAGCACGAGAGTTAACACCTCCAGCTCATACTTATTACCTAATAAAAAAATTTAAAATGTTTTGGGGGGCCCGGGCCCCTACTTGCCCCCTGCCTCTGCCCCTGTCCTCAAGTGAAAGTCTTTTGGACTTGAAACTTGCACAAACCCACATTATCTTGTACTTAATTTTTATCAAATAAATGGGGATGATGAGATTTGAACTCGAGACTACTTGGTCATTAAAACTCTGATACTATGTCAAAGAACCAATTCAACTCTAAAGTTTAAGCTGTTAAGTGAGATCTCATGATATAATTTATTTTATTTTCTAACAAAATACACATGCATATACAGGTCAGAAAGTATGTGGATGGGGAGACAAACCTCATCAAGTGATGTATTCGCCAATGCTATACTTGTCAAACTACTTAATGGATTCTCAGCAAGTTTATGGCAGTTGGAAAAGTCGAGATCATGAAGCCTTTTTAATCTCTCAGCTTTACTAATCTTGAATACCCTTGTTAATTGTGAAAATCTTTCCAGTGATATGCAATCTCGGGCACCAATACACTTGATACTTGGCGGAAGCTGTGGAATTTCTCGAAGCCATTTGCAGTTCACCAGTTTAAGGCGTCTCAATTTCTTGAAACTGCAGATGCTTGTTGGAAGCCTAAAAAAACTGTTTCCTGATAGATCTAAATCCTTCAACATGGAAAAGCAATCAGGATTCATGAGGAAATCAACTTCTAACAAATTGCAGTTCTTTAGATCTAGACATGTTAGCCTTGGAAACCACTTTGAGCCATAATTTAACTTCAAGGACACCATGGAAAAGATTGGATGTCTTTCGTTCCCCACATTCTCTGGAAAATTCTTAAGATTTGAGCACCCTTCAAGAAGCAGATGCTTAAGATGCTGCAACATATAAATGCTACTTGGAATGCTAGAAAGGTTTCTGCAAAATGATAGAGTTAGAACTTGAAGCCCAACAAGATTTTCAATTGATGAAGGAAGCTCTTCTATAGCAGTCTCATTCAAACAAACTCTCTCTACACTTGTCATTCTGTCCTCAATGTTTGGGAACTTCTCAAGTTTTGAGCAACCAGTAAGGAGAAGTGTCTGTAAAGATCTTAATCTGAGGCTAGTTGAAAGACTCTTTAGGTTTGAACAGAATTCAAGGCTCAAGAAAACAAGTTTGTCAAGGCATCCAATGGAGTTATGGATCTTAACTAAACTCGTACAACCTTCAAGATTCAATCTCTCAAGATTTGGGATGGTTGAGAAGTCAGGTGTTTCTGTCAAAAATTCACAATCCCGGAAATCAATATGCTTTAAATAACTGTAATCCTGTACAACAGAGATAAATAGAGAGGAGAGAGTAGAAAAAAATAAAAAACGAATTAGCATCCAGGAGATCCCATGGCAATATTCCACAACAAAATCTTAGTCATTATTATACCTTGAGCATGAAGGCTTCCCCTAACTGTCTGATGCAACTGCGTTGCATGTTAAGTACAACGAGTTTCCTAGCATGAAACGTTGATGGCATTGACTCTATGGGACATTCAGGCCATTCAAGCCACCTTAACTCATTGGGTAGATTTTCCAGGACTCCGAAAACGTGTACATTATGGACAATAAGTATCCTAAGCCTTTTCATCTTTGTGAAAGTATCAGCACTCAAGCACAACTTTTCTGCTTTAGGCAAGTCTAGAATTATGCCTTCAATTTCACAGGATCCCTAACAAACCAAGTTTAGAACGTTATTGAATTGAATAATAAGGAAAACTTACAGTTCAAGAGGAACTAAAGGTTTTGATTTGTATTCAATGCCATGGTTAGGAAAAGAAGAAGAAACAAGAATACTTCTTACGATATTTTCTGTCAGCACATGGAGAACATCCTCATGAAACCAGAGCCTGCTGCGTCTTCCAGGTATATTAGGAGATTCTTGGTGAACAATTTGCCTACCCATTGATTGAAGCAATTCGTGCATCTGGATCTTATTGTTTTCAATATATATCAAAGACTTCTCTATGAGAACCTGTATGCCAATATCAGGGTTGACATCACAAGCATCTAGTATTTTTATCACATAATCTTTTTCTTGCCCTTTAAAGAAGCGTGCAATGTCCAGAAAAATGGTCTTCTCATGATACTCAAGTCCATCAAAACTTATTTTAAGCACTTCGTAAATTTGTTTATTGGGAATTCTTTTTAATCTATCCAATTCACTTTCCCATTCACGTATGCTTCTTCCATACAGAAAAGCGCCCAACACGACAAGAGCCAGCGGAAGGCCCTGGGCGTATCTCACTGCCCGAAGTGAAACCTCCAAATGATCTTCAGAAGGATGGGGATTCCTAAAGGCATTCCAAGAAAAAAGCATAAGAGCATCATCAGGACATAATTCCTTCACCTTATATAATCTTTCCACTCCATGAGCAAGTAGCAGATGTTCATCTCTAGTTGTTATAATAACTCTACTTCCCAAGCCAAACCAGTCAGGCTCTCCAGCTAATTGCTTAAGTTGGTCTAAATTATCCGCATCATCAATGACAATAAGCACCTTTTTATTGCGAAGCCTATCCCTTATCACATTAATTCCTCTATCAACACTTCCCAGGACTAAATTTTTATCCCCTAGGATCTCATAAAGAAGTGTCTCTTGTAGACGAAGAAGACCATGTTGCTTTGAGATTTCTCTGACATTTGAAAGGAAACAGCTGCCTTCAAATTGATTAGCAATTAAGTTGTAAACAGCTTTCGAAATGGTTGTCTTACCAACTCCACCAATTCCACAGAGTCCTACCATACAAACACCATCTGACCTGGTATTTAGCATATGATTTATTTCTTCAATATGGTTATTCAATCCAACTTGGTATGCAGCAATGTGCAAGGATGTGTGATTCAATTGTGACAACACCTTTTCAACAATTCTCCAAATAAATTTAGCCTCATTCCTGAAAGTTGTGAGGCAAAAGAAGAATTTAATAAAGCAGGGCAAAGCCAAAAAATAAATAAAAAAAATGTGATTTTCCTGAATCCTATTTCGTTGTTTCTACACATTCTAATGACTCTGTCAGAGGTTGCTTACTACAATTTGCAACATTTGTTTTTCAATTCCTTGCATACTATTTACTCGCAGACTCTATCTACTTAGATAACAACATTTGTGCATCTTTAACATAGCATTTATAGGTCTTTCATTGATTGCTTGAAAAGCTGATTTCACAAAAAAAAAAAAAAACAAAAAACTATAAACAATAATAGGCTCAATGGCCTGTTCCATAATTAAGAATACACATCTTTACTAGTTTGATAGTTTTGGGGGGAAATGTGAACTTAAAACCTCTCTGAATAATGAAATTACAACTACAATTACACCATGTGTTGTAAATAATAAAGACTATTTTAAAAAGTTTTATTTCACATTGAAAAAACATAACTTTTCATGAACATAAAATATATATAGAACTTTCTATCCCATATTAAAAAAATAAGATCTTCATCTAATGTTTATACAGTGAACTATAAAATTTGATAATAACCAACAAAAAAAGAATAATAAACTTGCATGTTTAAGGTTGAGTCGAGCAAGAGAAAAACCTTTAATTGCCTCCCATTGTGTGTGAGGCAACGCTTACACTTTTTAAACCTTTTGTTTCCGGCTATAATTTTCTAACAATCATAACATCCTGATAGCTCTTTTATTTCAAAACTTTTTAATAATTACAACTCTTTAATTTTCTAACGGTTTTTTTTATTTTTTGAATTGTTATAATAACTCTTTAATTCTCTAATTTATTTTCTACCTAACTGTTACATATTAACAACCTATATATACCTTACACTTTTATAATCAAACAGTGCTGAAAACCATATTAGTTCCTCATGTTTACAATATTTGTTGTCATTTCTTTTTGTTTTTGGTCTGGTTGTTTCTGTGACTTTTGTTATAGAGAAGGAACTTGTTAAATCCTAAAGAATAGCACTGTGGTGAGAAAATATTCTTAAAAACAATATCTATACAAGTCTTAAGTTTTATTTTGTTTCTGTTAATCGTCGTATTTTACCACAACACCATGTCTTAACAACTAAAGAAGAAAGTTCAAACAATTTACAATCATACAATGTTCATAAGAAATAACAGAAAATGTCAAATGAACCCAAGATGAAACTAAAATCTCCAAATTGAATTCTTGCATTATGGGGCTAAATGGCAACTGACTTATCTGTCACAAATCTTATCTTAAAAAACCATCATTAGTTTTCTAGTATTTTCGTTGTTGTATCAGGCATGTTACAAAGCAAACTAGAACCACCAGCTGCAGCTGCTAAATCATTCAATTCACTCTAGCTGTTTAGCTTTGGGAATTCCAAACTTCCTAAGTAGGAGATGTATTGCAAACCTAAACAAAAAGTTAAAAAAGAAGAAGGAAACAACAAGCGTGAGGAGTAACAAGAATTTACCCATTGTTTAAATGCCATCCAGACAATTGAGCTGCTTTTGTCAGAGCTTCCCTCCATTTCTGCACCCTCTCTGTATCAATCCCCCAATAGGTTTCATGGAAAAGCAAGGCCTCTCCGAAACTTCCATTTTGTTCTTCGACATCTGAAGGATCCACATTATAAAACACAGGAAAAACAACTTGCCCCTTTGATTCTTTACATTCAAGTATCTTCACCAGCTCATCCAAACAATAAATAGACCTTGCATAGTTTTCAGAGAATATTAGAAGAGAAATCCTTGAGTCTTCAATAACCCGGTAGAGTTGAGAAGTAATGTGTTCTCCCCTCTCAAGCTTGTCATCAATGAAAGCATTGATTCCTTTGTTGCACAGAGCATGATATAGATGGGCTGTAAAAGTATTACGGGTCTCTTGGCCTCTGAAACTCAAGAAAACATCATACTTCCAACAATTAGATGAAGAAACCATTTTCTTCCAACATTTTGATAATTTACACAAGGACACTCTTTTTTTCTTGTCCTAATATACATCAACAAAGGAAAGCTAAAACAATTATGATCTGGACAAAGAGCTAACGTTTTGATCCTTCTCAGAAGTTCAGTAACGATAAGGTAATGTTGACAAAGTAGTGGAGGGAAGAAGATAAGTCGAATATGGATGTTGTCTAATAATAATGACCGAAAGTTGTGATATTGATGTTTTTTATTTGAAAATATATTAAAATAAATTTTATTAATATTTTAAAATTATTTTTAATATAATTATTAAAATAATTTAAAAACATAAAAATAAAAATTCAAAATTTTTATAAAACACGGATATACCAATTAACGGTTCCCTTAGACACAGAACTGGCAAGGCATGTAATCGTCTCAAAAGTCAAGACGCACGGGGTAGTTGAGAAAAGGAGAGGATGTTTAAAGGTTATTATTACCCATAAGGCTAAATAAACTATTAAAGTAGTATTAATTTTGCATTTAATTTTTTTTTACATAAATTTTATTTTTTTCTTAGAATCACTTAAATCTTGAATTGAGTTGAGTTTACTGTGCATTTTTTGTATTTTGTATTTATATGACATGCACACAAAAGTCATGGTCATCAAATATTAAACCCCAACTTAAGAATGGGCTTGATATAAAATTTAGGTTACAAATTTATTGAGTTATTTAAATTTTTTTAAAAAATAAAATAATATCAATTTCAAAATAAACAAACTTTGATTAGATCAATCAAATTATAGATTAATCCAAGTTTTAATTATATTAATTTTTTTATTTTTTATAAAATCCAAGTCAACTAAGATTTCAAATAAACTCGCTAGTGCAATTTGGGTTTCTTCAACGTTAGCCATGGGCTCCAGTTCATATAAAAAAGAACAGAAGAAAACAAAGGGATGGGTCCGGTGATGCGGTAAAGCTTTGGAAATGGAAAAGGAACGTTCAGCTACTTTTCCCAGCTAAACTGTATCTAGGGGGAATTCAACATGAGATTAAAAAACAGTGATGGATTATTGGAAGTAATTATTACATAATAGTTTCAACTTTTAAAGGATATAAAAGTTCGTTTTTAAGTGTTTTTATGTGTTAATAAATTAAAAGATTAAATGCTATCGAAAAGAGAGAAAATAATTAAATTATTAGTGGTAAGTGGTAAGAGAGAAATAAAAAAAATATTTAATATATATTTTAAGACAAAAGAGGTCATTGATTTAAATTTGAGGGTAAATTTTAAATTCTAAAAACACCAATTTACATAATACGCATTACCCTTCTTAATAATTGACCCTTTCCCAAAAAAAATATATTCATAAATATAACAAACAAACATAATTTTGTAAGGGTAGATTCTAAGTGTCATTAACACCATGCCAAACATAACCTTACAGACTAAATTTTATTTTTACCCTTATAATTCATCCATGTTCCCCTTCCACCTTCATAATTTAAAATTTCCTAATATTGTCTTTATTATATATGAAAAGTTTAAAAATTATTCTTAGCTATACTCTCTCCCTCTTTTAGTTTAAAAATTCCTAATATTCCCAATTCATCTTCAAATGCAAACAATTAAAATCAATAGACTTTAATCCCATCTAGTGTAATGGTTTGGTCTTTGCAAACATATACATTTCATGAGTTCATGAACAACGAATTCACTACAAACTATTATGTATACATTTAAAACACCCGGCTCAAGAGTCATGGTGTGAGGGTGACTGTCCATCTTCTATCCATACATTTTGGTTTAGAATTTGGTCACCTCAATGAAGGAATTGCTTAAGTCAATTGTCATTCTATAAATAAAATGTCAAAATGTTGTTTTAAATAAACATCAAATCATTTCTAAAATAAAAAAGCAAGTTCAATTTTTTCAAAATTCCACTAGGGGAAAAGATTTTGGTATAAGAAATGAATTGAGTCTATGAGATCATGTAGGGCTTCAAATGTGTATTTGTGAGTTCTTATAGGGAACCTTTTTCAGGATTTATGAAAATGAATAATATTTGATTGCAAATCAAAGAAAAAGACACAATTGAAAGATAAACCCACTATTTCATTGAAACTTTTTTAAAAAAGTTCAACAACAAAGGTCTTATGCCAACATTTTGAGCTATGATTACTAGCAATGTAATACATGAAAAAGGCTAAACACTTAGCAACCATTGATTGGAATTTTCCAATCGTTCCTCCCCAACAAACTCATCAACAGAGGTGTCATTCTAATAGTCAATTGGGGTCAAATGTAGAGCATTATTTGGCTTAATGACACTGTAGCTTTATCTTCAAGAAAGTTGATTTCTGGAATCAGTATGGAGAAGTTAGCTATAGAAGGGGTAGGTGTTTTTGTTTTGATAGTTTTTTCTCTTGCCTTTGTAACCACCTTCGATATTGTGAACCTCAGTTCCTTCTTTTTTCCAGTAAAACCTTTCTCCTCAGTCGAGTTAACAATCTTACATAACTCGATGACCTTTTCAATCCTCTCAGCTATAACAACCAGGTCAGTGAAATGTTGTGTCGAGCTTCTAACCAAATATTCAAAGTAAGGGGCCTTAAAGGTGGTTGAAAATAAACTGATCATCTATTTTTCTAACAAAGAAGGATTAACCTGTGCAGCTACCTCATGCTATTTTTAGGTGTATTCCCTTATGGACTCTTTGTTATCCTTCTTCATAGCTTACAAGCTTAACCTATCAGAGGTCACGTCTGTAATGAGCTTATATTGCCTAATGAAGGCATCAATAAATCCTTCCACTTTTTTCACCTTGGTATTATCCACCCACATATATCAAGTGAGGGTAGCATAACTCAAGCTATTTTGAAAAAAATGAATCAACAATTTCTCATCATAAATTACCTTAGCCATTTTGTTGCAGTATGCTTTGAGATGAGTTATAGGGCATTGAGTTCCAATATATTTGATAAATTCTGGCACTCTAAACTTTTTGGGAATGACCACATTGGGCACCAAACACATCTCAGTAGCTTTTATAGGATCATATAGATTAGTTCCTTCAATTGCCCTCATCCTTTCCTCTAGGGTTGCCAAATTTTCCAGACCACTTTCTTTTACCATCTTATTCTTTTGAGATTTCTTCACTGTAAAGTCCATGAAAGATGACATTCTTATGGGATATGCTAGTTAAGCAAATTAGAAATACATAGCTTATTGAGATTCAGGTGGCACCTTATTTGCCCCCAAATTCTATGAATTGAAAGGAGTTGTAGGCATCTATAGAGGCTAAGTTGTAAATGTTGGTTCTCCGGGTTTAGATCCCGAGGCCTGTTCAAGTAGACTAGTAAGCCTTGCGACTTCTTCTCTAAGACTTTCCAACTTTTTTTGGTGTTGGGCTTCCAACTGGGCTCTTTTTCGTTTTCCATTTGTCTTTTTTGCAGTCAAGTGTTATAGGTGCATTTCAATGAGGAACCTATATTTCAACATGCTAAATGAAAATCATGCAATTATGCAAAAGTGATGATGTTATCAACAAGAAAAATACATATTCAATGTGGACTCGTGTTTCACGGGGTGACAACGGTCATTATTCATGGATTTTAAGAACCTGATATCGTCATCATGCCAACAGGGGGGATCCTTGTCTAATCTTGTCTAAGTTTGAGCTTTTGATAAGCTTTCGGCTTCCAATTCAAGACAGTTTTCTTTTGTCAACTGTAACAACTCTGACCCTTTTAAAATTTCTATATGACGACCATTTGTCACCCAATGGTCTTAGAATTCAAGATGCCACATGTTGGGCTTGCCTTAGTGACATTACACAAGGAACAACCTAAAAGGTAGGTTCTGGCCATTAAGTGCATGGGGTGAGTTGTTATATAGTCTGAAAAGGAACTTTCGCATGCTTAGTGATCGTCCTCGAGAGGTCAATATGAGGTTTACAAGCAGTGTAAAGATAGAGGCCCTGAGTGGTATCAAATTGGTGTATCGACCACTATCGAGTAAACAATCAAGCGAAAGTTGGATAGTTTCACGAGTCTTACTAGGGCTAAAGTCATTATGGTACCGTTACTTCTCCACATATCCTAAATTTTAAGGTATGTGCTCTTTAAGTGATGCATGATAATAGGGATGTGTACTAAAGCTGTAAAAAGCGATAACCAAATGAACACAACATAAAAAACATTATAACAATTGACAAACAAAATGCAAAGCTTAATCCAATAACAGTTCCTAGTGGAGTCGTCATTTTATAACACCTGATGTCGCACGTCCCCCGTGCGGCGTCTGATGGCGATTTTTTGGGGCGTTTATACCAACACCATAGCAATGCTCATCACGTTCAATGCTCATCTACAGAGATTGGCATAAGCCTTTTCATTACAGGTCAAGTGTATGGGTTGGCCTGTTTTGTCAGGCCTATTAGTTTTAACAATTCTTGTTATTTTAATATTTAATTAGTTTTAACAATTGTTTTTTGATTTATCAATCCATATATTTTTTAATTTATTCTATAAAGTATAAACAACATCTTTACTTTTTTTATTTAAAAAAATTATGATAGATGAAAACAGCAATTATTTTCTTTTCTTGTGTTAAGAAATAACTTAAAAACTCCACCCATGGCTTGAGTACAAAACTAGCATTTGCTAAATAAAATAGAATACGTTTTAGTTTTATTATTTATTTTTAGGAGGTTTTTTCATGGAAAATGATAGGATAACAATTAATAGCATTCAATTATTAAAGTTGTTCAATTGGATCTTTCCATGGCTCCTTATCGGTTGGACCAATGCCTCTGTACATGGGTGAAATTTTTATTCGGCTACTGCATTCGTTTTGCAATGTCTAACATTGTTTGTTGTTTTTCTTCTAATTATAATTAAAAGTGTAAGATTCGTTTGGAAAATAGATTCTTTTTTAAAAGTAGTTTTTTTGGAAAATAGGTTTCTGAAAAGTAAATTATTTTTTGATGTTTGGTAGTATCATGGAAAATAAGTTGGAAAATATTTTTCAGTGTTTAGCTATGTCATGAAAAATGAGCTAAAAAATAAATTGTTAATTTTTTTTTCAAGTTTATTAAAATAATGAGACACAAATCTTACAAATTAAAAGGTTAAATGAGAATAAAATTTAAAAAAATCTAATTTCATAAATTATCTCAAATAAAATAAATAACAATCAAAATAATAGAGATCAAAGTAATCTAACAGATAAAAAAGTTGAAAGATGGTGAAATTAAAAAAAAATATAATTTCATAAATTATTTCAAATAAAATAAATAACAATTAAAAGAATGATGACCAAATCTAATAGATAAAAAAATTCAATTAAGAAAATCAAATAACAATCATAAAAATGAAGACCAAAGTTGATATAAAAATCAAATTAAATCAAATTCTAAGGGATAAAATTGAAAAAAAAGTTTCAAAACAAAATATATAGCAATCAAAAGTTTGAGGATCAAATTTGATATAATCAGCAAATAACATGACATTTCTAAATTTTTCATAATTTCTGCAAAGTGTTTTCCGCCTAAAATAAAAGGAAAATACTATCCTGAAAACCAAGCCAAATTTTTCTTTGACTGAAAAGTGTTTTTCATTAACCAACTTTTCTAATGACAAACAAACACAGGAAAGTTTGAAAAATGATTTGCAGAAAATCTCTTCTCATGAAACAAACAAGGTCTTAGTTTATGCACAATTAAAAAAAACAAATCATTTTCATTAAATAATAATAATAATAAAAAGAATAAAATTATTATATCTTGAATTTGTTTGCTTTAACTTAGTGGGTGGATTAATATATGTTAGGTTGAGACGATCGACTTCAACAAATCATTTTCATTCGCACTTGTTTCCGAAGGTAGATCAAGCTGACAGCTGAAGCTCATGTTCATTATTGTTGAATGTCATTACGTGCTCCTCAGTCTTTCTCATCCCTTTCCTTGGTGTGGCTGCTAATCTTCAATGGCAGAAGGATCCTGAGTCATCGGAAAAATGGATAGCAGAGGTAAAGCAAGTGATGTTTCTAACTCATTTTCATCTTTCCTTTCCATCCTCTTCCTTTCAGAGAATTTGGATGCGTTTCGTTAGTGTCATATGATAAAAAGAATAAATACATAAAATATGAAAAAATATTTGGTCGGATTGACCTGCAAAAACATAAAATAAATCTATTTTTAAAATAATTTTAAAGTAAATTTCTGTCCATTTCAAAACAGAAAAAACAAAGATACATGTCTCCTATGTTTTAACTGTTTTCAAATTTTCTATCTTTGAAGGAAATGATATTGGATATCAAAATTAAATTTTTAACTAAAACGATGTCGGGAGACGGCTCCCATTTTTTTCGTTTATTTGACAAAAAGGGTTTTTTTTCTCAATTGGAGGAAACAAAGATTTTATTGGAGTCGCCATCTAGTAATTTGAGGGAAACTAGAAATCCCAAATTAGACACTGGTCCCAGAGATTCGGGTACGGGGTTAGTTATGATTAAGGAAAGGTAGACACCACCCTTAAAACATCCTTTCAAAAGAAAGGTTACCCTTACTTGTGTGTTTTTTATTTGATTCAAATGCTATTATATTTTGGGCTTATTTGCAATTTTTTTTTTTAAAATGGTTAACGTCGGTCCCTAATAATAGGAGACACGTTAAAAATGATATCAGTCCCTAAAAATTAGGAGACTTGTCTAAAATATGACGTTTTAACCCTAAAAAAGAGAGTTACGTCCGAGTTACCAAAAGAAATAATGGATATAATCCATTATATTTTGGGTTTATTGGTAATTTATTTTTTTAAAAAAAATGGTTAACGTCGGTCCCTAAAAATAGGAGACGCGTTAAAAATATTGTCAGTCCCTAAAAATTAGGAGACTTGTCTAAAATATTACGTTTTAACCCTAAAAAGGAGAGTTACGTCTGGGTTATCAAAAGAAATAATGGACATAATCCATATTTGGTATTTACATTTTTGACATCGGTTCTTTTTAAAAAAAAGACGTGTCGACTTTGGTTTTTTTGTATTTTTTACGACATGCAAGAAAATTTACAAGCATTTATATATATATATATAAATATCAAAAATACCAGTAGAAAACCCCAAAAAAAATTACCTGAGTGCCACTGTATAGGTAAAAGACTGAAATACCCTCGGGTTTCTAGAAAAATTACGAAAATGCCACTGGAGGCGCGTGTGGCACACGCGCGGTTACTGTTGGCGGCGGCGAGATTTTCCGGCGAGATTTCTGTCCAACCGATGGTCGATCCTGGTGGATCTGATGTCGAGGATTCTGATGGTGGTGGTCTTGACGGTCGTTTATGGCTGATGAGTGAGAATCGACGACTTGAAGCTTCGGTGGCCGACAAAAATCGCGCCCTTTTTCCGTTCAGATGGGGAGGTAAAAACGCTGAAAACGGCCGGGGTTTTGCTTTGTAGGAGGTTGGAGACCTTTCTGTGGTGGTACGGAGGCTTCACACGGCCGGAGATGGGAGATCGGAGGAGAGAGAGAGATTCGCCGGCGAGAGGAGAGAGGCTCTGGGTTATACTACGGTGTGAACGCCATCACGGTACACCGATGCAGCTGAATCCTGTGAGCCGTTGGATCTCTGATGAAAATATCGTGCGGCTGCGATTGGCTCGATCTGCAGGTTGATCGACGGTCCGGATGAGCAGATTTGTTATCTGGTGTGACGCGGTATACCGAGAGCTTGGTACACCGGGTGACATGGCGCCACTGGATCTAAAGGCAAATTTTATTAAGGGCTGAGATGGATTTGGATTTTAATTGGGTGTGGTAAGCCCTATTGTGTCCTATTAAATCAACGGTTCATATCTAAATATTATTAGATATAATGGTTAGGATATTTTTGGTGTTTTTCAGATTGTTTTTAATTAAAATCAATATCTTACCTGCATGAAAAAATAGTAAAAAAACATGAATAGTGATATAGGATATCGTCTCTCTATTCTTCTCTTTTCCCCACTGGCGCACTGTCACTGGCTATTTATAGCCAGTGACACGGAGACATGCAAATCTTAAATTTTCATAAATCTTATTTTTTAATTACTGTTTGCTTTCGGCATTTTTTAATCACCGTTTTCTTTCGGCGCAACTGCCCGTTTGACAAAAAAAATTTATTTTATTTTTATTTTATGTATAATAATATATATTTATATAAGTAAAATTAAAAACTCAATTCAGTATTAGAAAAACCCGATTCAGCCGCTAAAAATCCATTTTAATGACCGAAAATTATGTTGAAACACCGGGAAAAAAACTTTTGATGGGTATCAACCCGGTAAACCGGGTTTTGACAAAACATAACAGTTTTGACCCAAAATAGCCTGAAACTCATTTTTTACCCCGGTCGACTTGGTTTGACCCGTATTGACTTGGTGGACTCGGTTCTTATGGAAAGATGCGGTTTACACGAGAAAAAAAATTTTATTTTTATTTTTATTTTATTTATTTATTTATTATTATTTATTTATTATTTTTTTTAATTTTAAACTTTTTTTTAATTTTTTTATTTTTATAAATAATAATAGAAATAAAATAACATTCAAGAAAATCTTGGTGAATCCAAAATTGGGTTACAACACTAGTTTTAAATTTAATCGTGTAAGAGTTGTCTCAATGTGACATAGTAATCTTGAAGGGTCCAAAGATAACCCGAGTGATTAGTAAAAGATTTATTTTGACCTTAAAAAATTTTCAAGATGCATCTTCAAGGCATAATATTGAGAATTTTTCAGTTTTTGGTCAATAGTTAATGGTTCCAATTTGCCTTGAATTTCAGCTTTTATGACTGAAAATTCACATTTTATTTTTGCTTTCAATAGAATTCAGATAATGCGTGTTTTGATATATTATATAAAATTAATCAAGGAGATAGATCCAATCCAAAAAAAAAAAGGATTTTTTTAGGAAAGGGATTCAGATTAAGAAAAATAGAATTCAAGATACAACTACAAAAAAAAAATTTAGTTTTTTTAATATTGAAATGATGATATATTAAATTAATCTAGACATCATGACTTAATTCATCAAACTCACAACCAAAATCATGGAATCTATTAGATTTAATAATTTTTTAAAAAAACTTTTTTTACTCGATGACATGATAATAAAAATAAACACTGGTAAAATTAACATCAACTAAATATCAAGACGTTTAACAAATTATGAATATAAGTTCAACTTAAAGATAAAATTGAAGGAACAAAAACAAAAAAAAAAATTCATTGAAAGAAAAAAATTGATAGACAAGATTTTAAAAAAAAATTATTTAATATTATTATTAAATGACTTGACTTCTTATATAACCTTCTTGTTTAATATAGATTTAAAATTAATTTGTATAATCTTGTTTAATGTAGATTTAAAATTAATTTGCATTAAAATTAACTTATAACTTAATTAACTTAGTAAGTTTAAAAAACAACCCTAACAACCAGTTAAACATTATCTGGCTTCAAAAAAATTTAAAGCTAATTTTTTTAATTTAAAAATAAAAACATATTAAATAAATCCAAACTTCAGAACTTAACTTATAATACTATCTAATTTTTAAAAACTCTTTTTTTTTAAATTATTTTTATCAGATGTGGTGTCTGGAAACAAATTATGATAATTAGCTCAAAAATTAAAAGATAAAAATAAAAAAAAAAGCAAAAAAGGAGTTTGAAAAAACCCAAGAAGCTTCTTAAAGCACCATAAGCTTCTTAAAGCACCCAAGAAGCTTCTTAAAGCACCACTCACCATTTTTTTATTTTATTTTTTTGACAATTTGTTGTTTTTTTACCATTAGACAATAGACTTGTTCAATTCTGCTTTGATTAAGAGCAAAGCTACCCTCCATACACTTCTCATGAAAGCCCTACCAATTTTGTGTCTGAGGATGCCATGCCATTACTATGAAGATTAAAAATACCTGCATGGCCAATTGTATCCAAGGGAAACAAAAAAAAATACTTTTTGTGCTTGTTATCGAATCATTACTAGGCGATCAGATATAATTAAAACAAACAGAAACACAAGTCCGAGACAACAGAACTTCAAATGTTCTACCACTCCAAGGAGCACAAAATGTAAAAAGATCTGGTGCTAAAAACCTTATTAAACCTTATTCCATTATCCATGCCTCGGAACAGAGAAGGGACAGTATACGAAGCATTTCGTGACTTGGTTTTAGCTGAAAGACCAAGAGAGGAATCGAGGGCTTCATAACTGAGATTGTCACAGGGAGTTGGCCACATCAATCACAAACCGGTACCTGACATCCGATTTGGCAAGCCTATCCATGGCTGTGTTGATTTGATCCATTCGGATCACCTCAACATCTGAGGTAATATTGTGCTTCGCACAGAAGTCCAACATCTCTTGAGTCTCTTTCACCCCTCCAATATCACTTCCACCAACTAGCTTTCGCCCTGCAAGAAGAAGATGGTCACTAGTATAATACAGATTTTCAAGCCAATGTCATGTTTGTAAGGCTACGTTTTAGAGGTTATGGTGACTGAGAAACACAATGAGGTTTGTAGGTGGTTTGTTACAGCTTAAGTTCCATTTACTCAAAAGTACTTAATCTTAATTCAGAAAGCACAGACCAGGTTGACTCATCAACATGCGATCCCCTGAATTTGGGGATCAGGAATGGAGAAACTTACCCAAGACCAAAGGGAAGATAGGCAGCTCAAGGGGCTTCTCAGGCAAGCCCAAAGTAACAAGTTTTCCATTTGTCTTCAGCAGACTAAGAAGTGGAGCCAAGGCATGAACTGCAGACACAGTGTCAATGATGTAATCCATAGTGCCAAATGCTGCCTGCAAAAAAAGCATCACAAATCATCAGGATCTCTGGTAAATGGTAATGCCATGCAGTAAACATATCGGTCTAAACTTCATGAAAGATTTGAGTTAGCAACCGGTATCTACTCTAAAATCTTAAGCTATTAGGGTAAGCTGGAACAGTTCAATTTATAAATAACAAATACAAGTGTGCCTCTACACATGTTGAGAGTAATTTAAACAAAGTAATAAGCAAAATTCATATCCTCATACAAGTCTTCTTTCTTCAGTGAGGGAATGAATTTCAAAAGGTGGAACTAGACTTGCACTCAAATTGAATACAAGCCCCGATTTGTTAATATATATCCACTGCATACCAAACATCAATCAAATTCTAAAACCTTTAACAACTGCAAATAAGAAATACAAGGACACAGGTCATATTAATTAGTCACCCTAAACCTTAACTTTTACTGTGTTATTATTTAGTGGTTCAATCTGTTATTAATTTGTGAGTGATACCGCATACCTTCATTTTCTCAGGGTCACTGCTCACAAGGAATGAATCAGCACCAAGTCTATCAAGTGCTTCGCTCTCCTTTCTTGATGATGAACTGATGACTGTAACTTTCAAACCAAAGGCCTTACCAATCTTCACAGCAACATGTCCAAGCCCCCCCAATCCTACGATTCCCAAATGCTTCCCTGGTTCTGTCATTCCATAATATTTCATTGGGCTGTACACTGTGATCCCAGCACATAATAGTGGTGCAGCCCCATCAGCAGGCATGCTATCAGGAATACGGAGTACAAAGTGCTGGTCAACCACAATTGTATCAGAATAACCACCATAAGTTTTTGTCCCATCATGGTTTTGGGCATTGTATGTAAATATCATTTTAGGGCAGTAATTCTCCAAGTCCTGGTCGCAATACTCGCATGACTTACAGGAGTTCACCAGTACTCCAACACCAACCTGATCGTCCACTTTGAACTTCTTCACATTGCTTCCAATTTTTGTCACAATACCAACAATTTCATGCCTGCGGAAAAGCAATGGCATTTATTATCTTCCAAATTACTTAACATGCAAATAGCACAAGAAAAAATTCAAAATTTGTTATACCTCCATCATGTCCAACACAAAGTGCACCAGGCACCACATACATAAAAGGTCAGATTTTAATCCTTCACTCCATTTGTGACACAAGGAAATTACTAAGTCCTAAGAGTATTTTGCAAATAAGTTAAGCGTAAGTTCAGTATCTGCAATCATAAACCTAAGAATAAAATCCTTACAGCACACTATATCTTAGCCAATCATCCAACACTCAGCAGAACAGTTCTTTGGCTGTATGTATTCAATGGAAAGAACTAAAAATGAGGTAAACAAAGAATTCAATTTCAGCAATTATAAATCTAGGAGTGGCATTCTTGGGGACAGCATCGAAGTAAAATCATCTAGCAGTTGGCAGAACAATGGCATTGCTAGTGTATAGATAAGCGTCCCCAGCAGTTAGCATTCAGTCAGACTAAAAGTTGTTTAAGCACCTTCTCTGCAGCCGAGGTACAAACTCTCAAGTAACAAAATAGTTCAATATCATGTCCAGGGCATTACACATTTAGAAGCAATCAATACTAATTGATGTTCGGCATATGCTCACATGGAGAGTGTTTCAGCATTTCTCAATGTAGAGATGCAGAAGACAGCCTCAAGGCAGTTTCAGATGGTAAGCAACATAAGTGTTATTTTCTTTGGAACTTCATAAAGACCATCCTTAAAACGGTAGAACTTTGACAACAAAAAGGATCTGGCTTTGCATTAGTGGCTTATGTGCAAATAACAGTTATTATGGGCAGGCATGATTCAGCAAATAACGATAAGAATAAAATTTTTGAAAAGGGAATGAATATTGCATCACACTCTCAATGCACAAAATCAATTATCAGCTTTGGCTGATAGAACGAGTAGAACCTATTTTGTGAATGTGATATGAAGATCATACCCAGGAACCAAAGGATATCTGGAAAACCCCCATTCATTCTTGGCAGCGTGCAAGTCCGAATGGCAAACTCCACAGTACAGGATTTTTATGGTCACATCTTCAACTCCATTGTCCCTGCCAATAATACAAGCAAGAACTTGAAATAACAACAATAACAGGATTGCTTATGAAAAATTTTGTGCCCAAAATTCGTCTGGTATAAGTCTAGAAGCAGTACAAAACAAAGCTGGTAAAGAACCAAGTATCAATATTGATTAGAATAATCTGTAGCACCAAATTCAGTGAAAAATTACAAAGGTACCCTCTAGTTGGTACACCATAATACAATCTAACAAAAAGAAATTACCAATTGATTAGAATAAACATCATTTGTTAGATTTTTCCACCAAAATCATGGAATCACCCCTTCGAAAGATGACTTGGCACACCATGATTTGTCTTTTGCGATGAAAACAACCAGCTAAAATAAGCTTTCCCTCAAAGGGATC
>Ga0307515_10009437_pt1 | contig 18863 bp, 5 predicted proteins | sample 17_EM_MG_FD_194513 | JGI IMG/M metagenome (GOLD analysis project Ga0307515, IMG submission 194513) | Populus trichocarpa ectomycorrhiza microbial communities from riparian zone in the Pacific Northwest, United States - 17_EM | ecosystem: Host-associated > Plants > Roots > Unclassified | place...
TTATAATTAATATTATAGCACTTTAGCAATCCTATAAACGGCGAGAACTTTTTAAGATTTAATAAATTAATAGCTAAGATAACCTAGTAGATATAATAATAAAGGCAAACCTAAATAAGGCTCTAGAAACGTTTATTAATATAAACACTCTATATATATAGGTTAAAGGTTAGGTTAAAAGGGAGTAGGAGTATAATAATCTATAAACCCTAATTCTAACTAGCTAATTAGGATTTTCTATCCCTGGGATAAAAAATTGCTATTAGCTTACTTATAACTAGCGCCTTAGCGGCCCTAATACAATATACACCTATAACTCTAAGCAAAAAAGCACCATATGCTAAAAAGCAAATTTTAAGACAGCGAGACTTATATTGTGATGGTAATAGTAAGTAAAGAGGATTAATATTTATTACGCTAGTTAAGTAGTATTTATATATAGATAGCAACCTTAAAAGAAGAGTTGCTAGTGTCGGGAATGAGGCAAGCGGTCGTTACGTGACGCCGCGGCACTAGCGTGGCGAGGAGTCTTAATGTCACGGAGTCGACAAAGCAGTTTACAAATAAGCTTGATTGCTAGCTATTGACCGTGCTAAGTACATTGACGCGTGATGGTTCAAGACGTTCGATACAGAACAGGAACAGGTTAGGAAACGTGGTCGAAGATATAGGGGTTGCGATGGTACGTGCGTAGGTGTCACGGGACGAACGTGCGCGGGTGACTCCCGTGACAGTACCCCCCTCTTAAACTCGAGCTCCTGCGAGACGTATACGTGTACAGAAAGAAAAGACAGGAAAGGGGAGGGTGGGTGGGTAAAAGCTAAAGCTATATCAGCCTTGCTCCGACGCCTCTACGTCCTCCGCCTACGTGGCTTCGCCGGTTCGGGCCTCCTTGCTTCATCGTTAGGCCACTGGCTCGTTCAGCCCAAAGCATAGCCATAGCCTCTGTCGCCAGCTTCGCTACAGTCCTCGCTGCTAGGAGACGCTATACTAGAGCTCGTACGGTCCCCTTACTCGCTCTTAGCAGCTCTACGGCTTCCTATCATCCATACTAGGTCCCCCAAAAAATTATTCCAAAAATCCGTTATTTTCGGTCCAAAATACGGTCCAAAACGGGCGTTCTTAGCGGTATTTGTCGACTTATATGGCAGTAAGGTGCCAGCTCAGGGTCGTTTCCGTAGGCAGATCGGCACGGAGCTTATCGGTTCGGGTTCCACAGGCATATCAGCGTGGTGCTTATCGGTTCGTACGGTAGCAGTACAGTGCCAGCGACAGGTTTGGGGTCCGTAGGCAAATCGGCACGGAGCTTATCGGTTCGGGTAGCAGTACAATGCAAGCGACGGGTCGTCTCGTAGGCATATCGGCACGAGGCTTATCAGTTCGGGATGGTAGCAGTACAATGCCAGCGCAGGTCATGCGGCTTAAGACAGTCTAGGTATCGGATGCGGATGGCTTCGGCGGCAGCAGTACGATGCCAGCAACAGGTTCGGGCGGCTTAGGACCATTCGGTATCAGATGTAGAGAGCTTCGGCTGCAGGTTCGGACAGTGGTAGTACGGTACCAGCGACGGGTCGTCTCGTAGGCATATCGGCACGAGGCTTGTCGGTTCATGCGGTAGCAGTACAATGCCAGCAACGGGTTCAGGCAGCAGTACGATGCAAGCGACCGGTTCGTCTCGTAGGCATATTGGCACGAGGCTTGTCGGTTCGGGGTAGCAGTAGGATGCAAGCCGTCAGGTATCCGTAGGCAAATCGGCACAGAGCTTATTAATAGGTCGTAGTTCCACAGGCATATCAGCGCGGAGCTTATCGGTTCGGGTAGTAGTACGATACCAGCAACGGGTCGTCTCGTAGGCATATCGGCACGAGGCTTGTCGGTTCGGGTAGGTAGCAGTACAATACCAGCGACGGGGTCGTGCGGCTTATAACAGTCTGGGTATCGGATGCGAATAGCTTCGGCGGCAGCAGTACGATGCTAGCGACAGGTTCGGGCGGCTTAAAACAATTCGGGTATCAGATGCAGAGAGCTTCGGCAGCAGGTTCAGACGATGGTAGTACGGTACCAGCGACAGGTCGTCTCATAGGCATATCGGCACGAGGCTTATCGGTTCAGGTAGCAGTACGATACAAGCGCAGGGGTTGGTATCGCAGGCATATCGGCGCGACGGGTTATCAGGGTCGTATCGCAGGCGTATCAGCGCAAGGTCTTGTCGGTTGCAGGGCAGTAACAGTGCAGGTCAGTAGGACAGCAGTAAGGTGCCAGCTTCCGTGTTCGTGTTCATCATGCAGTAGGATGCGAGCCATCAGGTCAAACCGAGGGGCAGTAACATGCCAGCGTACCCTTCCTATCATATACAGACGACGGTACCAATATTGCTTCCAGCCTCGCAGCCAGCGGCAGTATGGCTATCCGCTATACAGTCATTACAATGCGGCCGTAGCACTGCGGCCCGCGACCGGTCCGGTAACACAATACCAGTAGGTAGGGGATCGAACGTAATGTCACGGAGTCAACAAAGCAGTTTACAAATAAGCTTGATTGCTAGCTATTGACCGTGCTAAGTACATTGACGCGTAATGGTTCAAGACGTTCGATACAGAACAGGAACAGGTCAGGAAACGTGGTCGAAGATATAGGGGTTGCGATGGTACGTGCGTAGGTGTCACGGGACGAACGTGCGCGGGTGACTCCCGTGACACTTAAGTCCTCGCCCTTCCTCATTCTAATTAATAAGCTTTATTAACCAACATCACTATAACCTACTTAAGTAGTTATTATTGGTAAGTCACCCTATGTGACTAATATTAAGCTTTATAAAGACCTTAGCTCTACTTATTTAGGCTAAAATCTTATTAAGTACAGAGGTGCGTTTCAAAAGTCTTCGCCGCCCCTTGTTAGGCGGTCTTATGGGCGGTGGCTGCCTTAAGGTTGGTAGGGCAACGGGCTAGAAGCCGCCCAATGGCGCCTAAGGTCCCCTAGAACCGGCTTAGAATGCGCCCAATTTTCGGCTATATGCGGGCTCTTTAGGCTCAACCTAGGTAGGGCCGGCAAAGACTTTTGAAACGCACCTCCGTAGGGGTAGCGGATTGCGGTCCTTGCGGGTTATATTATTTAGCTTATAGTAATTAATATAGAAGCGGAGTCCTCTATTTAGCTTTTTAATAAAGAGAATAAGTAAGGTAAAAGGGGCTTAGCTAGGCTTAATAAAGCCCTTATTTAGGTTATTAATAAGATACTACTTTATAGCCTATAGTTTAGTAATAAACTGCTTATAGAGGGGGCTAAAGCTAAGGGTGTTTTCCTTACCCTGCTTAATCTTAATCTTATAGTTATATAATTAGTAAGGTAAAAGTATATTAGACGCTACTTTAGAGAATATATTTTTAAATTTCTAGTATTAATAGGGCAGCTTTTATTCTACTAGTTCCTTATTTATAAGCTCGCTTTCTTATCTACTAAGCTCGCTTCTCTTTTCCTTAATTATTTAATTAATTTTATATAAGCTTGTTATAAAGGCGACGGTATTAGGCTAAACTAAGTTTTAGTAGAATCCTACGGCACTAATACTATAACGGAACCTTGTAGCAAGTACTACGGTAGGCTCGTTATTAGGCTAGATATATAGGTGATACAAATTAAAGTTAATAACGTAATAATAACTAGTGGAGTGGTTGCCTAACAGATTAACTTTAATTGTATTCTAAGAATTACTACAAGGAAGGAACTATCTAGGTAGGGACTAAGGGTCCTTAAATACACAACCGTACTCTTATAAAATCCTTCTTATACGTAATATACGTAAGGTATATAAGGTACGTAATAGACCTTATAGACCTTACAGACCTTATAGACCTTATTATATAACCTTAGTTACCATTCCTCGTTATATAGCTTAATTAGGTCTATTCTAGACTGTGCCTATATTAACTAACTAGCTTCTTCTAACTCCTGTCTAAGTAGTTATAATATTATACTTAAAGCATCCGTAATACCATCTCCCTCCTCTTTATCTTCGTCCTTAAAGATTCCTAGTATCTCTAGGTCGTTTACTAGAGGTATAATATCCGTTTAATTAATTTAGTTAATATTATTACTTATTATACCTAAAGTAACTCCTTCTTCTTTATTTTAACGACGTGCTCACACCGTTGCTGTTATACTATTACTTAGTAAAATTATGCCATCTCCGTATTCTCGTTGTGCAAAAGAGGGGTTAGTTTATATTATATTGGCGAGTCCATCCTCTTAGTAACCCTCTTTGTATTTAGAGTGCACTAAAGCAAACATTTATTCCTCTTATAATGTCCGTTCTACTTCTAACGCTAAATATACGCGTCCTATTACTCTTAATAGTTGTTAAGTTCCCTAAGTAATTTATTATAGGGTCTCGTGTTTAATCTACTGCTGCGAAGCTTAATGGTAAGCTTATAAGTGCTCTAGATAAGTTACGCCGATCGCGGAAGGCGAAGCTAGAAGCCTCGGCTACTTAGCAGCGTGCTCTTAATACTTATCTATCTGCCTCTACCCGTCTTCTTTGTCTTAAGAAAGTGTGTAAGAAGGTTTATTTTAAGGAGTGGAAACTTATAAAATAAGGTTTATAGGAACTTAGTAATAAGAGAACTAACTCTCCTCCTATAAAGGAAACAACTCTAAGTAGTTTAGCAGTCGCTCTTCCTAGGTCCCCCTTAGGTAACTTATTCTTTGGCGATCCTTCCTTATTAATATTGCCTAACTTATTCTCTTCCAATACTCCTATACCTTTCCTATAGCATTCTTTAAATTTTTTAGTAGCTTCTAGGTAGTCTTATTATAGCCTATCCACTTTACCTTATACTATGTTTTATTATTAATGTCCTTATAACTAATAATCTTTAAGACTTGCTATTTATCTTCTTCCTATCCTCTATACGTGTCTGCTTTATAAACTAGTAGCTTAATATTCCTATATACTGGCTTTAGTATTACAATATGCTATATAGGGTAAATCTTTATCTTAGCTGGTAGGTTTAACTTAATATAAGGTAAGGATGTGGATAGGGAGTCCAATGATAGAACAATAGGTATATTGTATAGACAGAGACGAATCCTTAAGGGAAAAGGAGGAGTCTGTGTGCGAGGTAGGAAGGGTTTTCCCTAGGTACGTACAGAGCACGTGCCTCACGGGCGAGTCACCCCTAGGTTGCCCCAGGGTCGCCCATACCTTGCAGCTATATAACTATCTACTTAGGTTTCACCTAATAATGCCCCCCCCTTTAAAAAGGGTCGTCCCCAATCCTTTATATACTTAAGCCTCAATAAAACCCCATAAAAAACCTTAGTAAGGAAAAAATTTGGAGGGGAAAGAGCGTCTTAATTTTGCGTATAGAGAGACGGGTAGTACACATACGCGGCGCGAAGATGTTAAGGAACTTTAACCAGCGGTCGAAGTTGTCTAATTAGTTAGATTTGCCTTACTAAGACTCTACCGCATTTAACTAAGCTAGTAGCGATTTTATATACCCGGTATAGAAAATCCTAATTAGTCTATTTAACAGGTAGAGCTAGTGGAGCTTAATACCGTCGCCTGAATTTAGTAGACCAAAAATATTCTAGAGCTCGTTTACGTAGGTAGGTCGCTAGTACCTTATAGGTAGGTTATAGGTTATTTATATACAGCCAGATTCGTAGACAGTAAGGCTATATACCTGTTAAATCCGCCGCTAACCCTGCTTTAGCCTTACGCTATACCGGTATAGCGCCGTGTATACTTTATAGGTAGGTTATAGGTTATTTATATACAGCCAGATTAGGACAGTAAGGCTATATGCCTATTAGACCCGCCGCTAACCTATGTTTTAGCCTTATACGTTATCTACGTAGCATATACGTGGAATAGTATAAGTTATTAGTATAGGTTACTACTAGCGGGTCACCAGTAGGTCATAGACCCTAGTTAAATAGACCCCGGTTATAAACGGGCCTATTCTCTAATATATAAACAATCTGCTTAGCTAGTATAGAGTAACGGACTAGGTCTAAAAAGGGTGCTTTCTAAATTAAGTTTCGTTGCCGGCATACGTTGTGGCCTCGCCTATAAGTCATAGCAATCGTTACTTATTCTTTAATCCCTTTAGACGTCCTCTATTCCGCTTTAATGCAGGTTATATTTTAACAGCGGCGCTTACTTTTCGCCTGCGCTTCAGCTGTAAGGCTAGGGTGTCCCGCTTACGGTACTTATCCAACAGTTATTAACAATTCTTAAGTTCTATCTTATATTTCCATTTATTATACTTATTTAGCTATCCTAGCCATTTAATAAGGTACTGCGGTTGTCTAGCACAATCCTAGTGGGCAATGATTACTTCTACTTCCTAGCTGCCTTCCTTAAGCTCTTCTACTACCGGGGGTTAAAACCCAGGGCGTAACCTATAAGGCTCTAGTAAGGAGATATAGAAGACTAGGTAGAGCCGTGCTATAGTAGGTAGAAGCTCTAGCTTATATACTTGCTGCCCTACGCGCTCTAGGATCTAAAACGGTCCCATAAACTTATGGTTAAGCTTTTTATAGGGACATTTTATGCGGATGTTCTTAGAGGAGAGTAGGACTTATTTACCGACGGCGAAATACTTAGCTAGGTGGTGACAATTGTAGTATTTTGCCTAAAGCTATTAGGCGTGCATTATTGACGCCGTCGCTGCCTTATATGTAAGGCATAGGCGTTATAGATGTGTCTCTGCAAGTTTAACATTTATTAACTTAGACCTCTCCCTACCTTACTAGGCGTCCTAGACGCCGTCCAAAACTCCATTTAGGACGTTTGGCAGCTGGCTATAGGCGAGCTTAATAGGGGAATACTTCGTTATAGTATGGACCTTAGAGTTGTAGGCAAAGGCTGCTTCTTTAAGTAGGAAGGCCTAATTAGACTGTTCCTAGTTCGTGAATATACGTAGGTATGCCTTAAGCTCCTAGTTCTAGCGCTCCGTCTAACCATCTGTCTATAGGTAGAATATAGTGCTAAGTTTACGTTAAACGCGGAGATAGTAGCATATAGTGCTTTAGTACTCGCTCGTAAATACACTACCCCTATTAGAGACGATATCGTCTAGAGGCCCTATTTACGTAAAGACTCTAAATAAGAGTTCTACGAGTTGTGTAGCATTAATTATTTTACGCACTAAATAGTAGCGTACTAGCTTTATAAAACGGTTTATAAGGATAAGGACAGAGTTATACTCTACGCCATTAGGAGTCTTAGACTCTAGGAGATCCATAATAAAGTTAAGTAAATAATGCCGCCAGGCTCGGGTGGAGGCCTAAAGAGGCTGTAGCTCACCATAAGGTTTATAGCGGCGCGATTTAGAGCGTTAGCAGGCATTATAATTATCTAGGTATTTATAGAGGTCCTAGGTAAGGCCGTTCCAAGTATACTTTTACGCAATTACCTTAAAAGTACGGTTAAAACTATAGTGGCCGCCTATAGGATCGTTATAATTCCGCTTAAGGATCTCCTATCACAGTAGTATGCAATTCGGCACCTAGACCTTATTATTTTACCTTAGGAGTCCTTAATTATTAAGGGTGTAGTCCTTATTATTAGCAGGAACTTATTTTTAGGTTAACTAATTATATATAGAGCGTGTAAAGGCGTCCTTTTTTTATACTCTATAAATAAAATTAACTAGTAACTTGGGGGGTTGTTCCGTAAACGCCGTTTTAGCTAAAGCAGCTACTACTACTTCTTACCATAGCACGAGACTCTGCGTAAAGTTGGTGCTAGCAAAGTAATATATAATGCGTAGGTAACTCACCAGGTCGTTGCGGGGGACCATAGCCTAGGCTAAGGAGTCTTCCCTAAAGTTAAGCGCCATTAGGTTAGTTAGAGTAGTCTTAAAGAGAATAGCAGGATGCTCTGGTCCGCCGGCGCTAAGTTCGCAAGGGTCGCTCGCATACTACACGCATACTACTCGCTGGTTTAGTATAATAGCACTAGGGCCGCCCATAAGGCCTATAACCCGCAACTTTTGCTATAATATAGGCAGCATAGTATTAAGGATTGTCCTCTTACTACTATCTTTAAAGCCTTTAGTATAATCCGGGCGCCGGGATAGTATATTAGTAGGATTTATCTTACCTGGCTTATATTTAATCTTAAAATTAAACTTAGCTAGTTCCTTAGCGTATTAGGCCTAGCAAGTAAATAAGCTCTTAGTGGTTATAAAGTACCTAAGATTGTTATAATCGTAGAGCACGCGCGTTATATACGCGGCGTATTTAAGGTAATAGCGCCACGTCTTAAAGCATTGCACTATAGCGAGTAGTTCTTTATTATGCATATTATACCATACTTCTAGGCTAGTAAGCTTCTGACTATAATAAGCAATCAGGTACTAGTAGAGTTAATCTTCCTACCCTAAAGGCTGCAGAAGTATACCGCTATAGGTATAATTAGAAGCGTTAGTAATCACTATTAGAGGTAGATTAGGGTTAAAGTATTAAAGTAGAGGAGCCTATATAAACGCAGCGCGTAGCTTACGGAACGCCTACTACGCGTTATTGGGCTAGGACTAAGGTTGATACTATTTAGTAGGCCCTTTTAACTTACGTTTCTTCTTCTTCTCCCTATCTAATGTTGGGTTACGATATGCCCATGCAAGATATGCGTGCAGGGGGTATACGGTATCCAAGTAGTTCCAGATAAATCGCCAATAGAAGTTGGCAAAGCTAAGGAAGACCTAAATGTCCCTATAGGACTTAGGCTCAGGCTATCCCTTAATAGCTTTTACGCGGTTAGGGTCTATTATAATACCCCTAGAGGTAATAATAAAGCCTAGGAACTTAACGTTCTTAGTATAAAAGATACATTTTAATAGTTTGGCGTATAGGCCCTAAGTACGGAGCTATCGCAGTACCTACTTGATATGCTTAACGTGCTTATCCTTGTTATTTAAGTAGATAAGAATATTATCTAGATAAACTACGTAAATAGTATCTACTAGGGTTCCTAGAGCTTTATAAATATAGCTCTAGAAAGTTATAGGGGCGTTAGTAAGACTAAAGGGCATTACTAGGTACTTGAAGTGACCGTAGTGTATCTTAAATACAGTCTTCCATTTGTCTCCCTTTTTAATATGAATCCTATGGTACGCATTATAAAGATCTAGCTTTATAAATATCTTTATATAGCTAAGCCTATTAAAGAGCTCGCTGACTAGCGGTAGGGGGTACCAATTTTTAATCGTAATCTTATTTAGGCGTCTATAGTCAACGCATAGCCGCATTATACCGTCTACTTTCGGCATAAAGAGGATGGGCGCTTTAGTAGGTGACTTGCTAGGCCTAATCCAGCCCTTTTTAAGAGCACTGTTTAGGTACTCTTATAAGATCTATAACTCTTTCTATAAGAGGTTGTAGAGGGGTATTTACGGTAGCGTCTTGCCTTCTTTTAAGTTAATCGCATAGTTATACTTAGAGTTCTGCGGTAGTATACTTACTAACTCGTTAGAGAAGACATCAATTTCCTCCTTATATACCTTTGGTAGGCCGGAGGCCATAGAGGTTAAAGCGACTATTGCGTAGTAGTGTGCTTCCGGGAGCTAGTAGAGAGAAGGGTGCGGCCAATATACGTTTCGTAGGTGTGCTTGTATAGAGAGTATATATAGCTCTGCTGCAGTATACTTAATAGTTTTAGAGTTTTGATCACCTCCCCCTTGCGTATAGGTAATCTGCGCCGGCACCGGAGGGTCTCTATAGGTACTCGCTGCTAGTGACGGCAGGTCCTTTACTGTGTTTATAACCAGTATCTCTACGTCCGAAGGGTCTGCACGGGTACTCGCTGCCAGTAATAATAGGTCCTCTATTATATTCACGACCGGCGTAGAGAAGGAGTCTTCTGGCTATAGCGAATAGACTATTTCGCTAGCCTTAATATCTACTAGGAGAGCGTTAAGGGTAACTATCTGGAGGCGTCTAGGGTCCGAAGTACCCTAGACAAACTATCTAGAACGGAAGCTAATTAATAGATCTGCTTTCGCAAGCCAATCCTATTTAAGAACTATATTGTAACTATTAAATAAGCTGCCCTAAAAGGTCTGCGGGCTGATAGTGCGAGAGGTACCCTAGGAGTCGCTAGTGGTAACCGTTAGATTATAAGCATCCCAGATTATTATCTAGTTGCTATTAAGGAAATATGTAATAGGTTTATATAAACATAGCGCATAGCGTATAGGCAGGTTAAACCTACGGACAATATCTTAATTAATGAGGTTGATTTGGCACCTATTATTATATAAAGTATATAGGCGGACTTCGCCCTAGGGCGTATCCATCGCGATATATACTATAATACGTTTCTTCTCTCCCTCTATATTAGGCCCTAGTTGCAGTTAAGAGAGATACGCTACTAGGGCTTTAGGTTTTCTAAAGCCCAAGCTAACTTCTCCTTATTGGCCTACTTCCAGTGTTCCTTACGGTGGCCGCCTATAGTTCTTTAACTCGCCTGCGTAACACCGGCGTCTAAGGGGTCCCCTAAGCCATCTAGCTTTTAGGTAGTCTTCCTAGGAGTTTACTTAGAAAAGCGTTGCCCTTTTTAGGTTCTATTCCCTAAGCCTGACTCTATAGAGCCTATACTGCAACCACGCTTTATACGCGATAATTTACCACTGCCACTTACGCGATCTTCCGCGAGCTTTATAGTATTAAGCAATTGCTCTATACAGCGGATTTCGTTAAAGAGGTCTTTAGCGGTTTTTACCCATTAGGCAAAGTTCTGGCGGAAGAGCTCTGCTTATAGGTAGGCTGGGAGGCATAAGAACTAAAAGTCTACCTATTGCTTAGGATTGACAAAAGGGGTATATAAAAAGAGGTCCTCTAAGCTACGTATACGGGCTAGGAAGACGTTAAACCTCTAATTCTCCTTTATAATAGCCGTATAGTACATTATAGCGTTATTAAAGCGTCTCACTATAGGGTTCCTAATCTAGTCTTGGACTATAGTTTTAAATTCGTCCTATAGTAAAGGACTTTTATTTTTAGTGCCTAACCGGCAATGAACTAGTTGGGCGATTGTCTTCTTTTTTGTAAGACCTTTAATGGCCTAGCGCGTGCGTCACTTATAGTTATAGTTAGCGTTATTAACCTTAAATTAGTTCTCAACTGCGGCAATCCACCGGTTAAAATGCTGTTAAGTAGTACCGCCAATATTGGGTAGTAACTTCTTAACTAGGGCGTTAAGATTTAATCGGCGTATGCGTTCGCTATATAACTTATGCTCTTCACTAGAGAGGCGACAAAAGGGCTTTATTAAATCGATAATACTCCATAAGTTGGCTATTTTCTTAGCCAGCTCGTCTAGCTCCTTTATATTAGCGGTATTAGGTAGGACGCTAGTAACCTTACTAAGCTTTTGTTAAGCCCAGGTATATAAGTTAAACTGGTCTCTAGCGTTTATAGATGTCTAATCGTTTTAAGGTTTAGAAGGTGGCTTAGATTCTGCTAGTGTGCTTCTAGTGGTTTCGTCTGCACTAGATCCTAAGGCGTTCTGCGGTTATATCGCTAGCGTATTACCGTCGGGTGTAAGCGTTGGTTTTCTTTTTAGAGGCATTATAGGAAAATTAAACCGGCTATCCTTCTAAGGGGATTGGTAAGGATTTAAATATAAGGTAAGGATGTGGATAGGGAGTCCAATGATAGAATAATAGGTATATTGTATAGACAGAGACGAATCCTTAAGGGAAAAGGAGGAGTCTATATACAAGGTAGAAAGGGTTTTCCCTAGGCACGTGCAGAGCACGTGCCTTACGGGCGAGTCACCCCTAGGTTGCCCTAGGGTCGCCTGTACCTTGCGGCTATATAACTATCTACTTAGGTTTTACCTAACACTTAAATATAACTAATAAAATTCTCTATATAATTTTGAAAGGTCTTAGTCTAATATAATCTAACTTCTTACTTAGTTATTAACTTTTGAAATTTTTATATAGTAGCTATACTTTATCTCCCTCCTTAAGATCTGGTCCTTTAGATCTCCTAGCGTTATAGTATTTTTTTATTCTTTACTATACTACCTTAGCTGTTTCTATAAGGTTTGTATAAAAATTCATTAATATCTTTATTCTCTCTTTAGCTATGCTACTTATCTTTTTTATTTATTATAGCGATAATAACGTTCTTAGCTTATACCCGTAATTCGCCTTAAATAGTAATATACCTATTCTTTCTTGTGGTGTCGCATTATATATAAACTGTATAACTAATAATAATAATACCCAATTATTCTGTATATAATTAATATAGTGCCTTAAATACTGCTTTAGTGTCTAATTTAATCTTTTCATTTAGCTGTCTATCTATAGATAATATGTAGTAGAAGTTACTACTCTAACTCCTTATTCCGCTAAAAATACCTCCTAAAATACTACTACGAATCTTAGATCTCTATTTGATATAATCTTACTTAGTACTCCATGTCTTGTAAATACTTCTTTAATATAGATTTTAGCGACATCTTCTGCTAATATTTCTTCTATATACGCTATAAAGTATCCCCACTTTATAAGCTTATCTACTATTACTAAGATCGCGTTATAATCTTATCTAGTAATATAATCTCTTAATTTTAGTAACTTAATAATAAAGTCCCATAATATAACCTCCCATAGTCTCTCTAGTATTTTAATAGGTTATAGCCCTCTATACGGCTTATACCTTATTAGTTTATTCCTTTAGTAATCTAGACACTCTCTAGTAACCTTTCTGGCTATCCTCTAGATTCCGTTAATAATATACTCCTTCTAGAGTCTTAACACTAAGCCCATAGCTCCGTTATATCCTTAAGTTAGTCCCTTATAGAAGTCCTCCATAAACTACTCTGCTATGCTTTTTAGGATATACTTTATTTCTTAGTTTTCGTATATATCCGCCTATAGATCTTCTAGCTATATTTTTAGAATTCTTTATACCTAAAAGCTTTTTAGTGTCTTATAGACTTTCTCTAGCTTATCTTCCTAAGTTGCTGTAATTTTTAGATAATTAAACCTAATTAGTCTATCCGTATCTTTTTATAGTAAAGCCCCTAATAGCTTGTTATTATTCTATAGTTTAGTCTTTCTACTTAGAGCATCTACTTGTGCATTCTCTGTACCTTTAGTATACTAAATCTTAAAATAGTATTCTATAAGTATCTCTACCCATCTAACCTGCCTTTAGTTAAGTTCCTTTATTATTAAAAATCCCGTTAGGTTCTTATAATCCGTTTTAACCATAAATAGTTTCTCTATACCTTATAAGAATGCTCTTTATTCCTTTAATGCTATAACTATACCTAATAACTCCTTATTATAGATGTTATAGTTTAACTCCGGTGGTGTTATTTTTCAACTATAGTATACTACTAGGTGCCATCCATCTAGATGCTTTTATATAAAACATACTCCTAATATAAAGTCTAATATATCTATTTTTATAACCGTCTCTAATCCTAGTTAATAGATCTTAAGAACTAGCTCCTAGGTAAACAACCTCTTAACTTCCTTAAATAGTTCTTATTACTCCTTTCCCTATACCTATAGTTCTTCTTTCTTTATTAATCGCGTAAATGGCTTAATGTCTTTTAACCATTACGCTATAAACCTTCTATAGTAATTGCAAAACCCTAGAAACGATCTTAACTACGTAACATTCTCTAGTTCTTACTAATTCACTATAGTCTTAATCTTCTTTAGATCTATACTAAGTTGGCCTAGTTTAATAATAAATCTAATAAAATTGGTCTTTCTAGTAAAGAACTCGCATTTTTTAATTACTACTAGCATCTGTTTTTCTTGTAATCTCTTTAAGACCCATTTAACGTGTTCTCCATATTCTTCTTTAGTCATTAAGTAAATAATAATATTATCGAGGTATACTATAACAAATTCATCTAAGTATTCTCTTAACATATTGTTAATTTGCTTCTAAAACATTACTAGTGCATTTATAAGCCTAAATTATATAACTAATGGTTTATATAGTCCTTCCTTTAACCTAAAGGCTGCCTTTTATTCGTTGCCTTCCTTAATCCTAATCTAATAGTATGCCTATCTTAGATCTATCTTTGTAAAGATTTACGCGTTGCCGATCCTATCTTAGATTTTGCTAATTAAGGGTAAAGGATACCTATCCTTTCTAGTAATGCTATTTAACTGCCTGTAGTTAATATACAGCCTTAGTTTACCATTCTTCTTTAATACAAATAGTACTAGATAACCCGCTAATAACTGCGATGGTCTAATATATCCCTTTTATAAATTTTCCTAGATAAACTCTTTTAGTGCTCTACCTTCCTCTTTAGTAAGCTTATAGATTAGAAAAAACCTTAGACTTATTCCTAGTTCTAATTCTATCTTATAGTCCTATACTATATACTTTAACAGCTTTTTACTTTCTAGTAACCATAGTTTCTTGCCATACTTATAGTATCTCTTTGGTATATAGCCTAACCCCTTCTCTACTTCTTTGTAGGTTGCTCCTACTTAGTACTATACCAACTTAGCTTATTGTTATATCTTACGGCGTTAAGTATCTCTAATATTGACCTAACCTATAATCTAATTAATCTTTAGATTGTATTCCTGTAACTAAGGCATTCCTAATACTGCCTTATTATTTCCTAATAGTAATATGTCGAAAGACATCTCGGTTTATCTCCCTTTAATAGTTAACTAAATAGGTCTTGTTTTAAGATTAATAATACCTCCTCTATAGGCTATCGGATCTCCTAAAATTGTTACTAATAGGTAAGGGTGTTCCTTTTTCCTATATGGTAATCCCATTCTTTTAACTACTATTAGCGAGATATGGTTCCTTATTGCTCCACTATCTATTAGTGCCTTAAACTGTTAATCTTGCCACTTTATTTATAAATTTAGGTATTAACCTTAAATTCCTTTAAGGGTCTAAGGCTCTACTACTAGCTCCCTCTGGTCCCATAGGCCTCTACTTTTCCTAACTATTGGCTACTAGATCCTGCTTATACTTGGTCTAACTTAGGCCAATACTTAGTTTGCTTTTTGTCTTTAATATACTCTAGATAGGTATTCTCTAGACAATCCTACCATTATTATCCATCTAGGTATTCTTCCGTAAGGAATCTTCCTAGTTAAAGTATTAAGTCCCCTTATTCTTAAACTTCTACTAGGTGCTAACTATATATATATTTAGCGTTTTAATATTTCGCCTTGTCCGTTATCTAATACATTCTTATTAGATACTTCCGATTTTTATCCTTAGGTGCTCTATATATATTGCACGTATTATCCACGCATGCTATCTATAATAGTGTGTAGTGTGCTTAGTGTTTAGGGTTAACTCTTAGCTCGTCTTTATCCTTAAGTTTAAACCTCTCCCGTATTAATCTAAGCGTTACGACTTTATTCACTAGTACTAAGATTCGTCTTTCGCTTCTCTAGTCCTCTAATTACTCCTCTAGATCTTTTAATATTATAATTAAGGCTCCCTTAATATAAGTTATAGCCTTCTCTATAATTGGGTGGTCTTAGACAACTTTTTCATCTAGCTATATATAGAAATCTTTCCACTCGTCATTGTGCCTTTGCCTATACCACTTTTAGTACAGCTGCTTAAGTATATATAGTCTGTCCGTAAGGAAGTATCTTTTTATTACTACGTCGTAACAACCTTTAGTGTGTCGTTCCTCGAACCTGGTTAGAATCCCTAGATCCTCTTCTTATTCTAGTTCGGTAAGCCACTTAGCTCTCAGTATGCCTACTTTCGGCCTATTAATAATTCTTTATACTAGCGCTCTGTCCCTTATACGTCCTAATATACTAAATCTCTTATTTAGTTTCTGTTCTTGCTATAAGGTAATTCTTGCCCTAAATTCCTCTATAGTTTCCTTTCTTTCGCGTCTTATAAGTGGATCCTTAAAGTCTTTATACTTCTTAATCTCGGTATTAAACTTTCAATCTTTAGGCTGAACACTATATTCCCCTAGTAAGTCCTCTAGGTCTATATATCTGTCTCCTAGTCTAACTGCTATTTATACTATAGATTCTCTAATCTATAGAAAGGCCGTTTGCCTCTTACTTATGGGTGCCCTAATTTATACTCCAAATTCCTAGTCCCTTAGATTCTTTAATCCCGAGCTTACTTTTAACTTAAGCTTAGCTCCCGCCTTAGTCTAATTAGGCATCTATAGTGTTCTCATCTTATCTTAAGAGTCTTAAATCTTACTTATCTCGTCTTAAGAATCTTGTGCTATAGGAAACTCTTATCCCAAGCTTATTTATATATTACTAAACTAAGCTGCTGCCCTGCTCTATCGGTTTCCGTCTATTATAGGTCCTTAGGTGTACCTCATCTCGTCTTAAGAGTCTTGGTCATCTTTTATCTCATCTTAAGAATCTTAAGCCTGTGGCCTTTTGCCTTTATTAAATAGTAAGCTAGTACTAGCAGTTATCTGCTTGCTTAATTGCCTTTAGATATTACTCCTTCCGTCTTATAAAGCGATAGATACTATATCTAATAGTGCTATAATACCCGTTACTAAACCTTACTCTATAGCGGTCTCAGTCTCTGCTTCTATTGTTGCGTTATTAAGGTTTGGATACCCCCAGTTAGTTCCTTTACTATCCTCGTCGCTATTAATTAATAAGTACTCCGACTCTATTATCATTATTACTAATTATTATCCGCACGTTACTGTAATATCTTAATCTAGCTTATAGAGTTAATCCTGTTCTTTACCTAACTCTATAGTTCCTTTAAGTCCTCTTAACTCTAGCTCTTGCGGCCAATAGCTTACGCTATACTTAGCATCTTTATAAATTTAGTATGCATTGTTATAACAAAACGCGAAACTTTTAATTGAATACTCTTTTGTTCCTTATAGTACACTATTATCCCTCTATACGTGTGTGTCTTTTACTACTAGTCTGGTTCCCTTTATTGCATAGTAACTCTAACCATCTTTATAATCCCTCGCGAAATAACCTTGTTTTCCGCAATTTATATAAGCTCTATCCTTAAACCACTAACTTTGCTATAGAGTCCGCCTAAACGTCTTCTACTGCTAAGATCCCTAGTTTAGCCTATGCTCCTTAGTCCTATAATTACTAGATCCTTAACCTCTAGGTTTTTATAGTTTCTTACTCCATCTCTTATAGGCTTCTTTAGTACTACTTAGGTCTATTAGCTCTACGCCATACTATAGTTTCTAACTTAGCTTTAGTTAATACGTACTCTGCGCCTTATATAACTATAGAACTCTGTCCTGGCCTCTCTTAGCCTATTCCCTTTAGTAGATCCTATTATTAATCTTTATTACTTAATCTATTAAATCCCTTAGGGTATCCGCATCTTCTATTAGAATAATTACGTCCTAGACTTTAGCCTTAAGTCCCTATTTATACTGTGCCATAAGCGCCCTATTATTCCACTTAACTTATATAGCTAACGTCTGGAACTGTGTTATATACTTAATTGCTAATATTCGTTGCGTAATATCTTAAAGTTTTCTTTCCGCCGTAGTTACTGCCTCTAGGTCTCCAAATATTTGTATAAGTCGCTCTATAAATCCTTCCTAGCTTAAGAATATAAACCGCACCTCCTGATTGGTGGTTGTTATTCTATTTACCTATATTTCTATAAGGTAAGGCTTAAATTACTTAAGCGCTCTTCCTAATAGGAATAGTCCTGCGTAAGCTATTCGATCCATAGGTGTTAGTAGCTTTGCCCCTTCCTACGTAACTTTAAAGTGCATTTACGTAAGAAATCCCTTAAGCTTTAACCTTTCTCCTAAGTATCTCTTAATTAATAGTAACTTAATCTTCGCTGCTCCTATCCTATTAACTCTTTCTTCCAGTGCCGCACTGTTAGTTATTAACTAGTTAACTATCTCTTATAACTGTCCGACTGTTATAGGTTGCTATAAGTTAGTATCTGCTATACTGGTGTCGCCTTCTAACCTTAAAGTAGTTGCCGCCGTTAATGGCGTCGTGGTGGCTGCTTTTGGTGGCATATTGTTCAACTTTCTATATTTAATACCGTAACTAGGTAGTAATTATATAACGGAACCTTATAGTAAGTACTACAGTAGGCTCATTATTGGGCTAGGTATGTAGGTGATGTAAATTAAAGTTAACAACGTAATAATAACTAGTGGAGTGGTTGCCTAATAGATTAACTCTAATTATATTCTGAGAATTACTACAAGGAAGGAACTATCTAGGTAGGGACTAAGGGTCCTTAAATACACAACCGTACTCCTATAAAATCCTTCTTATATATAATGTACGTAAGGTACGTAAGGTACATAATAGACCTCGCAGACCTTATAGACCTTATAGACCTCGTTATATGACCTCGGTTACCATTCCTCGTCATATGGCTCAATCGGGTCCATCCTAGACCGTGCCTATATTAACTAACTAGCTTCTTCCAACTCCTGTCCAAGTAGTTGTAACATTGTACTTAAAGCGTCCGTAATAAATATAGCAGATATTAACTAGTGGGAGGTCTACTGGTTTCCTTACAGCCGTTTTCCGGACCGTATTTTGCGGTCTAGGGTTTATAATCTTTCTTAGCTCCTATTCTATCTTCTATAGGTTATCCCTCTAATTTATTAGTTTAGTATAATATCTAACGTCCCTTACTGTTCTTTATAGCTATATAGGGCCTAAGTTCTTTATAGGGGGCTTTTTTAGGTCACTACTAACTTCCTAGGTCTTTAATGCGGGTGGCGTAATATAGGTAGTCTGGGGGCGACGTAGTATACGGATCTGTTACGAATTAAGCTGTATATCTTTCTTAAAGGCCTAGTCTCTACATATAGTATCGGTTTAGTAAATAGTATTAATCTAGGGCCGTATAAGGTTTTTTATTATAATGCT
>Ga0307515_10009438_pt1 | contig 18859 bp, 10 predicted proteins | sample 17_EM_MG_FD_194513 | JGI IMG/M metagenome (GOLD analysis project Ga0307515, IMG submission 194513) | Populus trichocarpa ectomycorrhiza microbial communities from riparian zone in the Pacific Northwest, United States - 17_EM | ecosystem: Host-associated > Plants > Roots > Unclassified | place...
TGTCCTTTCACCAGTCCGACATTCTGTTACGCGAAAAAGGCACCGCGAGAGCGCTTGAATGGGCCAGCACCATCGGAAAGATGGATTTGACTGACGTGCAGAACCTTGAACTTGACTATTTCCAGGCTAATGCCTGGGCCAATCGCACGGGAAAAGCCCAAGATAGACAAGCTGCCTGGGCGTGGGACAACGAACCGCTTCAATATCAGATTTTGCTTCTTCGCCGCGCGGTCAACAATCCCGCGTTCGATACCGCGGAAACGAACAGGAAATGTCAAATACTGACTAATCTCGCGAATTCCTTGAATACGGCGGGTCGGTTCGTTGAGGCGCACGAATACTGGAACCGAGCACTCGTTATCGAGCCTCGCTTCTGGATGGCTCTTGGTAATCGCGGTCGCGGCCGGATTGAATATGCCAAGGCAATCTATTCGCAACATGCACGCGAGGAGTTGATCTGGACTGCCTATCGGGACCTTACGCGTGCTGTCGAACTCGTGGATGAGTATCCCTATGGCTCTCCGGGCGCCCCAGAGTTTTTCAAGTGGCACATCACTGATCTTCTCGCCAGATTTGGATCCGACTTTCTTAACCACGAGATGAAATTCATCGATTATTCTCTCGGCCGGTCGCGCCGAGAAAAGGTTTATCGCGCTTGGGCTCTGCAAGAGACGTTGTTCCTAAACATTCTCAATGATTTGGGGACCTATAGCGCCGCCGCATCAGATCCCCTGCATCTTCCGGCCTATCTTGCGCCGTTCAATGAGCCGCCCATCCTGATCGGTTTCTTCAACCAGATAAAGCAGGAGTATGTCTCGGCCCGCTGGTTCTTTTTTGATTCACTGGACTCTGAGGACTCTGACAAACCTCATTTCTCGGACCGGGAGGTCCACCTTTTGAACACCCTCGACTATCCAGTATGCAGCGTCGCGGCGGAGAAGATGAAGCTGGCTTTTCGAGCTACCTACTCGATCTTCGATAAGATCGCTTATTTTTTGAATGCCTATATGAAACTCGGTATTCCTGAAACCCAGGTGAATTTTCGAAGCGTATGGTCAACAAAGGTCAATAAATCAACTACCTTGCGGCCGGAGTTCGAAGGGTTGGAAAACTGGCCCCTGCGCGGTCTCTATTGGCTATCGAAGGATTTCTTCGAGGCAACATTCTCCGATGTTACCGAGCCCGATGCTCGCGATATCAACAAAGATCGGAACCATCTTGAACACAAGTATTTCAAAATACATGATGATCTGTTTGGTCTTATTTCTGAAATAAGCCCTCTGTTCATAGACACACTGGCTCATTCTATTACAAGAAGTGACTTGGAAAAGAAGACGTTGCGGCTACTTAAGCTAGCCCGCGCAGCCTTGATATATTTGGCTTGCGGGATGTCAGCAAGAGAACGACACCTGCGCGGAGAAAAAGCCTATGACGTAATGATCGCAGATATGGAATTACCCACGATGAAGCATAGGCATAAAATTTAGCGGGTGGTGAGAAGCAGTGTCGTCTAGCCTCGGCCGCCTTTGAAGTGGGTGATTTGAGATGGGAGGCTATGGATCGTAGATAGAATCGGTTCCAGCTCGATGTTACTTCAGAAAATTATAGACTTACATGTCCGCCCTCGGCGGATTTTTTTGAAAAACTCCTGAGAAGTGCCGTTGAAGCGCTTTCGCCTAGCGATCATAGGAATGTTGATTTCGCCTGCTGCATTCATGGCGAACTTCTTTGCATCGAAAGAGCTGCGAACGCGCCGTGACGCAATTTCATTTCGCGAAATGTGCGTCGAAAATAGACGCAGCGAGTTTTCAACACAATCGGCGCAAACCCGCCATCGAACTGCGCCGTTACACCCTTTCCACAAACCCGTCCAACACCCGCTTCTGCCCGGCGCGATCAAAATCAATCGTCAGCTTGTTGCCCTCGATGCCGGCGATATTCCCATTCCCGAACTTGATGTGAAACACCCGGTCGCCGACCGTGAATTTCGAAGGTTCGTCGATCTTGGACTTGGCGATGAGTTCGCCGTCGATGGTGCGGGCCTTGGGGCCTGACTCGCCGTAGCCGATGCGGTCGATGGAGACGCCGGAGCGGTTGCCCCAGTTGTCGCGGGTGGCGTCTGTCTTGTTGGCCTGGGCGCGTTTCCAGCCGGGGGTGGAATAGGTGTTGGCGAACGGTTCCTGCTTGTCGAAGCGGGACTGGCCGTAACCGCCGCGATTGTAGCCGCCATAGGACTGGTCGGCTTCCGACACTTCGACATGGGTAACCGGCAGTTCGTCGAGGAAGCGCGAGGGCAGGGTCGATTGCCACAGGCCGTGGATGCGGCGGTTGGAGACGAACCAGATGTGGCAGCGGCGCTTGGCGCGCGTCAGGCCGACATAGGCAAGGCGCCGTTCTTCCTCGAGGCCCGAGCGGCCGCCCTCATCGAGCGCACGCTGGTGGGGAAACAGGCCTTCTTCCCAGCCGGGCAGGAAGACGGTTTCGAATTCCAGGCCCTTGGCCGAATGCAGCGTCATGATCGAGACGGCGTCGAGTTCGGCGTTCTGCTCGACATCCATGACCAGCGCGATGTGTTCGAGGAAACCGCGCATGCTCTCGAACTGTTCCATCGAGCGGATCAGTTCCTTGAGGTTTTCCAGCCGGCCGGGGGCTTCGGCCGACTTGTCGTTTTTCCACATGTCCGTATAGCCGGACTCTTCGAGGATGGTTTCGGCCAGCTCGGTGTGTGGCGTGGTTTCCAAGAGGCCCTGCCAGCGCTGGAACATGGTGACGACATCGAACAGCGACTTGCGCGGTTTTGGCTTCATCTCGTCGGTTTCGACGATATCGGCGGTGGCTGCCAGCATCGGGATGTCGCGCTTGCGGGCATAGTCGTGCAGGGCGCGCACCGTGGTGTCGCCGAGGCCGCGTTTCGGGGTATTGACGATGCGCTCGAAGGCGAGGTCGTCGGCGGGCTGGCAGACGAGGCGGAAATAGGCGAGCGCGTCGCGGATTTCCAGCCGCTCGTAGAAGCGCGGGCCGCCGATGACGCGATAGTTGAGGCCGAGCGTGACGAAGCGGTCTTCGAACTCGCGCATCTGGAAGGAGGCGCGCACCAGGATCGCCATGTTGTTGAGCGGGTGCTGGTTGCGCTGGAGCTGCTCGATCTCCTCGCCGACGGCGCGGGCTTCCTCTTCCGAATCCCAGGCGGCGTGGACCTGCACCTTGTCGTCGTTCGGGTCGATGCGGTCGGTGAACAGCGTCTTGCCGAGGCGGCCTTCGTTATGGGCGATCAGATGGGCGGCAGCACCAAGGATATGTTCGGTGGAGCGGTAGTTGCGCTCCAACTTGATCACCCTGGCGCCGGGAAAGTCCTTCTCGAAGCGCAGGATGTTGTCGACCTCGGCACCGCGCCAGCCGTAGATCGACTGGTCGTCGTCACCGACGCAGCAGACGTTCTGCGGCACGCCCTTCGGCCGCTGGGCCAAGAGCCGCAGCCACATGTACTGAGCGGTGTTGGTGTCCTGATATTCGTCCACAAGGATATAGCGGAACTTGTCGTGATATTCGCGCAGCACATCCGGGTTGGTGCGGAACATACGGATGGGGTGCAGCAGCAGATCGCCGAAATCGCAGGCGTTCAGCGTCATCAGCCGGGCCTGATAGGCGGCGTAGAGTTCGCGGCCCTTGCCATTGGCGAAAGAGCGGGCGTCACCCTCGGGAATCTCGGCGGGACCGAGGCCCTTGTTTTTCCAGCCGTCGATCATCTGGGCGAACTGTTTTGCGGGCCAGCGCTTGTCGTCAATGCCGTCGGCCTGGATCAGCTGCTTGATGAGGCGCACGACGTCGTCTGTGTCGAGGATGGTGAACGAGGACTTGAGCCCGACCAGTTCGGCATGGCGGCGCAGAAGCTTGACGCCGATCGAGTGGAACGTGCCCATCCAGGGCATGCCTTCGACGGCGCCGCCGACGAGAACGCCGACGCGCTCCTTCATCTCGCGGGCCGCCTTGTTGGTGAAGGTGACGGCGAGGATCTGTGAGGGGAAGGCGCGGCCGGAGGCGAGAATATGGGCGATGCGGGTGGTCAGCACGCGGGTCTTGCCGGTGCCGGCGCCTGCGAGCACCAGCACGGGACCGTCGAGGGTTTCCACCGCTTCGCGCTGTTCCGGGTTCAGGCCGGAGAGATAATCAGGCACCCGATGCTGGTCACGCGCTGCCATGGCGCGGGCGGCAATACCGGCGCTCCTTGGCGAAGGTGGCGCCGCCTCGAAGGCGCCGCCGGCGGGCGCGGGCGGTGCCGGCTGCGGGCCGCCGCCACGCTGCGGGCGCGGCGCCGGTTCCTCGTCGAAGAAGGGAATATCGTCAAAACCATTGCTCATGCGGCTCAATGTAGTGATTCGGAGCCGAAAGGCCAGAATTCCGTTCTGCTTTTATTCCGTGAAGTCCAGCTTCTTTGCGGATACAATCGCTTTTCCGCCGCGATCAGGGCTGATGATCGGCATCGAAGACGGGGTCGACGGGGAGCTGCAAGGCGGTTGCCAGCTGGTTGGTCTTGGCGGCGAGCGATATGACACGCAGCAGGTCGGCATGCTGTTCCGCCGTCATGCCCTTGGCTTTTGCTGCTGCCGTATGCGAATGGGCGCAGTAGCCGCAGCTATTGGTGACGGAAACGGCGATATAGAGCAGTTCCTTGACCAGCGGATCGAGCGCGGAGGGTGTTGCCATCACCGCTTTCACCTCGGCCCAGGTGTTTTCGAGCAGGTCGGCGTCGAAAGCGAGATAGTGCCACATATTGTTGATGAAGTCGGACTTGCGGGTGGCGCGGATGTCGTCGAACACGATTTTCACGCGGGGATCGGTTTCCGGGTGCTGATGTCTTGCGATGGTGCTCATGGGGTCCTCCGATTGTGGCCAAGCTATTGGCGCCAAGCGATTTTGTCGAGCGGCGCTCCCGCCGAGGGAGCTGAAAAGGGCTTTTATTACAATTGCGTAATGATGGCGTTCCGGGATTGTCTGCGGTGCAGCAAAAAGGGATAGTTGCGGTTAGTGACGGGTTTCGCGCGCCACAGTGGCCGGAACCCCTGGATTCAATTGGAGTTCCGCATGCGGCTTTGGAAGCAGCTTTTGATCTGCCTGGTCATTCTCGTGGTCGGCCTTGGCGTCTGGGTTCGCTTCGTGCCGGGCGCCGCCGCGATGCTTTCAAAGGCCGGCGTGCCGCAGCAGCTGATCGCCTATGCCGCCAAACCGGCGGATGCGGCCAAGGACGGTCAAGGGCAAGGTGGACAAGGCCAAGCTGGACAAGGGCAGGGCCGGGGCCAGGGTGGCGGTGCGCCGCTGGTGGTCACGCAACCCGTCGACGGTGCCGTCGTCAACGATCGGCTGAATGCCATCGGCAACGGCGAGGCCATCCTGTCGGTCAGCGTCACGCCGCTTGCGACCGGCAATCTCACGGACGTGCTGGTGAAGTCCGGCGACCGCATCGGCAAGGGGCAGGTGATTGCCCGCCTCGACAGCGACGAGCAGAAGATCGCCGCCGCGCAGGCGAAAGTCGCGTTGGACAGCGCCCGCGAAAAGGTCGAGCGCAACCGTAAGCTCGGCAACGCAGTATCTGTCGCGGTCCTGCGAGACGCCGAATTTGCCATGCAGGCAGCCGAACTGGCGTTACAGACGGCGGAGCTGGACCTGAAGCGCCGCGACATCGCCGCCCCGTCCGGCGGCATCGTCGGCATCATCACCGCGCATCCGGGCGATTACGTCACCACCTCGACGCCGATCGCGGTGGTCGACGACCGTTCGCAGATCCTCGTCGATTTCTGGGTGCCGGAACGTTTTTCCACCAAGATCGCGGTCGGCCAGGATATTTCTGCGACGGCGATCGCGTTGCCGACCTCGGAGCTGTCCGGCGTCATCGACGCCATCGACAACCGTGTCGATCAGGCAAGCCGGACGCTGCGCGTGCGGGCGCGGATCGACAACCCGGACGACACGCTGCGGGCCGGCATGTCGTTTTCCGTTTCCGTGCGGTTTCCCGGTGACCACTATCCGACGGTCAATCCGCTGGCGATCCAGTGGAGCGCCGATGGCTCCTATGTCTGGCGTATCGAGGCGGAAAAATCGCAGAAGGTTCCGGTCAAGATCATCCAGCGCAATTCGGACAAGGTGCTGGTCGACGCGGAACTGGCCAAGGGCGACGCGGTGGTGATGGAAGGCGTGCAGCGCCTGCGGGACGGCGGGGCCGTCCGCATCGCCGGCGAGCAGCGGCAACAGAAGCAGAAACCGCAGCAGGGTGACCAGGAACAGAAAGTTTCCGAGGCGGAGGCCGCCAAATGAGTGGCGGGCCGGAACACCCGGGCGCCGGCCGAACGGCGGGCTTTACCGCCCTTTTCATCCGCCGGCCGATCTTTGCGCTGGTGGTCAACACGCTGATCATCGTTGCAGGGCTTGCGGCGTTGAACGGCATTGAAGTTCGCGAGCTGCCGCAGGTCGACCAGCCCGTCGTCTCCGTCAACACGACCTTCGACGGCGCCTCGCCCGAAACGGTGGACCGCGAGCTGACCTCGGTGATCGAGGGGGCGGTGTCGCGCGTGCAGGGCATCAAGGGCATCTCCTCGACCTCGCAATACGCCCAGAGCCGGGTGACGCTGCAATTCTCCGACACGACCGATATCGGCCAGGCATCCAACGACATTCGCGATGCGCTCGGGCGGATATCGAACGACCTGCCTGATGATGCCGACGAGCCGCGCATCGTCAAGGCCGATGCCGACAGCCAGCCGATCCTGCGGCTGGCGCTGACATCCGACACGCTGTCGATGGAAGACCTGACGCTTCTGGCGGAAAATGAGATCACCGACCGGCTGGCCGCCGTCGAGGGCGTCGCCGACGTGCAGATCAACGGCGACCAGGAGAAGATCTTCCGCATCGACATCAACCAGTCGAAGCTTGCCGGGCGCGGCCTGACGGTCGCCAATCTGCGCACCGGCCTTGCGAGCGCATCGCTCGACGTGCCGGCGGGATCGCTGACCAGCGTCAACCAGGACATTTCGGTGCGCGCCACCGCCGACCTGCAGACGCCGGAACAGTTCGAAAACCTCATCCTCGGCGATAATGTCCGCCTCGGCGACATCGCGACGGTAACGCTCGGTCCGGACATCGGCACCTCGTCGCTGCGCTCGGACGGCCGTCAAGGCATCGGCCTCGGCATCATCCGCCAGGCGCAGTCCAATACGCTCGATATTTCCGAGGGCGTGAAGAAGGCAGTGGCGACCATCGCCGAAATCCTGCCGAAGGGGACACAGCTGAAGGTCACCAGCGACGACGCGGTGTTCATCGACGGCGCGATCCACGAGGTGGAGATCGCGCTGGTCGCCTCGGTGATCATCGTCACGCTGGTCATCTACATGTTCCTGCTCGACTGGCGGGCAACGCTCATTCCGACGCTGACGATGCCGATCGCGCTGATCGGCACCTGTGCGGCGATCTATCTCGCCGGTTTCTCGATCAACATCCTGACGCTGCTGGCAATCGTTCTGGCAACAGGGCTGGTGGTGGATGACGCGATCGTGGTGCTGGAAAACATCGTGCGACGGCGCGGCGAGGGCATGGGGCCGCGTGCCGCGGCGGTTCTCGGTACGCTCGAAGTGTTCTTTGCCGTTATTGCCACCACGGCGACGCTTGCCGCCGTTTTCGTGCCGCTGTCGTTCCTGCCGGGGCAGACGGGCGGTCTTTTCCGCGAATTCGGCTTCGTGCTGGCCTTTGCCATTCTTTTGTCCGCCTTCGTCTCGCTGACGCTTTGCCCGATGCTGGCGTCGCGCATGCTGAAGCCCCATAGCGAAAACCATGGCCATACCGGCATCATGGGCCGGATCGGCGCCTTCGCCGCAGGGTTCTACCGGCGGTCGCTGCGGGCCTGCCTCAATTCGCCGCTGATCGTTTTCATGGTCGCCATCATGGTGACGGTTGCCGGTGGCGGCGCCTTCACCCTATTGAAATCGGAGTTGACGCCGACCGAAGACCGGGCGCGTATCATGCTGCGGGTGCAGGCGCCGCAGGGCGTTTCGCTCGAATATACGCAGGAACAGATGCGTCGCGTCGAGGATGGGCTGAAGCCGCTGGTCGACAATGGCGAGATCGCCAATGTCTTCTCCGTTTCCGGCCAGGGCGGCTCCGTCAACACCGGTTTCATGGTTCTGACTCTCGCGCCGTGGAGCGACCGCGACCGCACGCAGCAGCAGATTTCCGCCGATATCACCCGGATAACGGCGAATATTCCGTCGATCCGGGCTTTCCCCATCCAGCCGAACAGCCTCGGCATTCGTGGTGCCGGCAACGGCCTGCAGGTGGCGCTGGTCGGCAACGACTATGCGAAACTCGGCGATGCCGCGTCAAAACTGGTGCGCCAGATGGAAGACAGCGGCCGCTTCGAAAACGTCCGCCTGAACTATGAAGCCAACCAGGCGCAGCTTTCCGTGACGATCGATCGCGAGCGGGCTTCCGATCTCGGCATCGATATCGTCGGGCTGTCCTCGGCGCTTCAGGCCATGCTCGACGGCAACAGCGTGCTGGATGTCTATGTCGAGGGCGAATCCTATCCGGTCAAGCTGTTGTCGACGACCAATCCGGTCAACGATCCGACCGACCTGCAGAACATCTTCCTGAAAACCGGCGACGGCAAGATCGTGCCGATGTCGACCATCGCCTCCGTCGAGGAAAAGGCGGTCGCACCGCAATTGTCGCGGGAGCAGCAGTTGCGCTCTGTCTCGCTTTCGGCGGGCCTCACCTCCGGCATTGCGCTGGGCGACGCCCTGACGATGGTGGAGCAGATGGCCGAGCCGCTGCTGCCACCCGGTTCGCGTGTTGTGCCGCTGGCCGAAGCCGCGACGCTGAACGAGAACGCCAACGGGCTCTTCGTTACCTTCGGTTTTGCCATCGTCATCATCTTCCTGGTTCTGGCGGCACAATTTGAAAGTCTCGTCAGCGGGTTGATCATCATGACGACCGTGCCGCTCGGGCTCGCCTGCGCCGTTTTTGCCATGCTTCTCACCGGCAATACGCTGAACATCTACAGCCAGATCGGGCTGGTGCTTCTGGTCGGCATCATGGCGAAGAACGGCATCCTGATCGTCGAATTCGCCAACCAACTGCGCGACCGTGGCGAGGATCTGCGCTCGGCGATCGAGAACGCGGCGAACATCCGTCTTCGGCCGGTGATGATGACGATGATCGCCACCATCGTCGGCGCGGTGCCGCTGGTGCTGGCAAGCGGCGCCGGCGCCGAGGCCCGCGTGGCTCTCGGCTGGGTGCTGGTCGGCGGTCTCGGACTTGCGACCGTCGTGACGCTTTATCTGACGCCGGTCGCCTATCTGGTCATTGCCCGGTTCACCAAGCCGCATGTCGACGAGGAGCGGCGGCTGCAAAGCGAAATGCAGCATGCCGAGACCCTGCAACTGGCGGAGGCTGCGGAATAGGCTGTAAAGCACCAATTATCCACCGTTCGGCATCAGGCACGTCTCCGTAAACCAAAGCTGCCTTATCGAGCGTTTATGTTTTGATGGAAGCATTCATAGCGCATTTGGTGCTTGGTCTTGACCAAATTCTATTTGTTCGGATTAGGGTTTGAAGAGTAGGGCAGCAGGGACCAAAGCCATACCAGCTGCAACGGTGTCGCAGTTGCTTTCGGTCCAAGTCTCATCGCCTCCACTAAGCCGAAGGTTGTGCACTTAATGCGGGAAGTATTGCTAAAAGCATGCTGTGAGGGTACTCTTTTGGGATAAAGGGGACTGACGATGATTAAGCTGTTGAGGGTCTTGTTTATATTCGGAATTTTATTTGGCGCTATAACGTCCGGGATTGTGGTCAGTGCGAGCGCACAAGCGTGTCCTAACGGTAACTGCCCTCCGAGGTAATCAACATGTGGGAGCTACTTGCATCGACGCAGTTTTGGGGTGGAGCGTTTTTGTTGTTGTGCTTTCAGATCGGAAAGTATGGCGAGCTCAACCAAGAGGACGAAGACCTGCGGCGCTGGGCCGGCGTTATCCCAAATCTAAGCGCGCGACATTTCCTGAATTTCAGTTCTTATATCGGTACGTTGACAGCGTTCCTGCTGGTGTCCTTCGCGGGCTATTTGGCTGTCTGCGTGATATCACCCTCTCTCATCGCGGGTTGGGTGCGTGTGACAACGGCATCTGCCGACGCCACCGCAATCGAGTCATACATCGAGTCTGTTCCATACCCGCTCTTTATCGCGGCCGCGTTTATGGGGCTCGCACATCAAACCATTCCGGGTTTCTCAAGAATCGCAAACCTTCAGCGTGATGTTTTCCATGAGCTTGTTGGGGTGCCAGGTGTGGTGGCAGCGACGGCGACCGACTACTCGATACAGCTCTGGTCGAAGCTCGGTAGTGATGATCAACGTAGAAAATTCCTGAGTGATCTCATGGTTTCTGATTGGCATACTAGTATGCGTCGATATGCAGATGTCGGCTTCTTTGACTACGAAGTCTCGCGGCGCTCGGACGGTGCAAGCGACGTGATCGCGATGACACCCACCGAGTTGAAGATTAGGCTGGAGCAGGTTGTCTATATTGCTGCTATCGCCGCAGTTCGTAAAGGCGGCGGGAAGGCTTTGAGGGGGCTGGGTCGTGATCTAGGGGTGGATGTTTCAGATCGTATGCGCGTGCCTTTTCGGGGGTTGATCGCAGGTGGTTTGGTTTCTGTGGTGACGTTGACCATGCTGTGGTTTGGGATTCCCTTGATTGCTCCCGTCGTTGATTATCTGAATGGCCCGCAAGATTTGGCCTTCTGGCCGGCGGGCGTAGATGCTCTGAAGTCGTCCGGGATTTATCTGCTCGCGCAAACAGTGCCAATCCTCGCCGCTACCCTGACGCTTATCGTCGTGGTATCGCCGAGATTGGAGGATGTTTCCAAGGAGCTAAGCTTTCGTGGAATCATTGAGAAATATGCGCTATTGCTGCTTGGGATTGCGCTGTTGGTGATCGTGTTCGATTACGCTCAGATCATTTCCGACTATGGTATCTATTCTGCGCAAATTACATCGACACCACTTCGATTCTTCTGGTTATGGGCTCCTTACAATCTCTTGCATGCCACGATATCGCTCGTCGTGTGCATCATTTTGCTAAACTACATCGTTCGCGGAGAGGTAGTAACAGCAGGAGTCTCGATAACTTATGTTTCGCTAATCGTGACATTTTCGCTACTCTTGGCGCTGTTCTACGCCTTCGTCAGACTGCGGTTTGACTATCAGCTGCCGATTGCCATCGACTACCTCGTAATCATAGGTCTTCTGAATGTCGTTGGCGCATTGATCTCGCTGTATCTTGCACAAAGCATCTGCCATCGCCAGGTGCTAAAAGTGAAGGCCAATCCCGTATCTCCTGGAAATCAGGTGGCGCCTGCCACATAGCAGCTGCCACAAACCGCGCCAGCGGAAGGGCGGCCAAGTCGATCGTGAAAACATACTGATGCAAATGCTCCATGATGGTTGAAGTTCGCGAACATTAGCTACGAGTTCATCAATTTTTAGATGGGCGTACTGATATTCGGCATTTTCCCCATGCGCCAGATGAGCCAATTCCCATGCCTCTTATCGATATCCTGAATCAGTGCCTCTTGGTATGATGGACAATAAGGCGCTGGCGATGGCAGCCGGCGCTGGGGAAAGAGAGCGGTGTCCTCTCACTTTTTCAGCAGGCTCAGGGCTATCTATCCCCTGTGTCCGGACTGTCTCACTTTGTCGTAATTCTTTGCTAAACCCGTCAGGTTCCGGATGAGGTTCTGGACAAACTGATTCCGATTTGCACAGTAGCGCGTTGAAATCTAAGAATTTCCGCTACGTGCGGCGGTTGTTCGGGGGAGGCATATGGCGTTGAAGGCGATCAAGGCGGGTAACCGCAACGAAACCGGCATAGCCGCCGCCCTGCGTTTGATGGGCGACCGGTTCGGCGATCGTTTCCAGACAGGCGAGGCCATTCGCGCCCAGCATGCCCACACCACGACCTATATTCCGGCACAGCTGCCCGATGGCGTCGTCTACCCCGACAGCGCCGCCGAGGTTGAGGCGATCGTGGCGATCGCCAGCGAACACGGCGTTCCGCTGATTGCCTTCGGCACGGGTTCCTCGCTTGAAGGCCATATCAACGCGCCGCATGGCGGCATCAGCGTCGACATGAGCCGCATGGACAAGGTGCTGGAGGTCAATGCCAGCGATTTCGATTGCACCGTCCAGCCGGGCATCACGCGGGAAGCACTGAACGTGTATCTGCGCGACACCGGCCTGTTCTTCCCGATCGATCCCGGCGCCAACGCCTCGATCGGCGGCATGGCCTCTACCCGGGCGTCCGGCACCAACGCGGTGCGCTACGGCACGATGAAGGACAATGTGCTGGCCGTGACCGCGGTGACGGCGGGGGCTAAGGAAATCCGCACCGCCCACCGCGCCAAGAAATCCTCCGCCGGCTACGATCTCACGCGCCTGTTCGTGGGAGCTGAGGGTACGCTCGGCATCCTCACCTCGATCACGCTCAGGCTGCAGGGTATCCCCGAGCTGATTGCCGGCGGCGTCAGCTCGTTTCCCTCGGTCGGCGACGCCTGCAACACGGTGATCCTGACGATCCAGTCGGGCATTCCCGTCGCCCGCATCGAACTGCTCGACGCCTTGCAGATGAAGGCGAGCAATGCCTATTCGGGACTGTCCTTTCCGGAAGCGCCGACGCTGTTCGTCGAATTTCACGGAAATGCGGAGAGCGTCGCGCTGCAATCAAAGCAATTTGCCGAGATTGCCGCGGAATTCGGCAGTTCCGAATTCCAGTGGACAGCCAATACGGAGGAGCGCAATGCGCTGTGGAAGGCGCGGCACAACGCCTACTGGGCGCAGAAGAGCCTGGCGCCCGGCCTCGCCATTCTGTCCACCGATGTCTGCGTGCCGATCTCGCGGCTTGCCGATTGCGTCGAGGCGACCCACGAGGACATCGCCGCGCATGGACTGATCGCGCCCATCGTCGGACATGCGGGAGACGGCAATTTTCATGTCGGGCTGCTGTTTGACGACAAGGACGATGCCGACATTGCCAAGGCGGAGGCTTTCGTTGCGCGCCTCAACGGGCGGGCGCTGGCGATGGACGGCACCTGCACCGGCGAACACGGCATCGGTCAGGGCAAGATGCCGTTTCTCGAAGCGGAGCTTGGCGATGCGCTGGATCTGATGCGGCAGGTGAAGCGCGCGCTCGATCCCGGCAATATCTTCAATCCGGGCAAGATTTTTGCCATGTGAAAACAGGCAGTGGATGGTAAGGAGTGGTAGACGCCGTCAAGGGCGCTACCTGGCGCGGCCAAAGGAATAGGACTTTCAACTGGTGCTTTCGCGAATTCTGGTCTTTACCGGTGGTCTTTTGGTCGTGGCGCTGTTTGCCGCGCTGATTGCCCCACTGTTCGTGGACTGGACCGATTTCCGCAAGGATTTCGAGCGTGAGGCAAGCCGGATCATGGGCAAGCCCGTGGTCGTTCACGGAAGCGTCGATGCCCGCCTGATTCCCTTTCCATCGGTCACCCTCAACGACGTCCGTGTCGGGCAATCCGAAACGGGCGAGCCGCTGATCCAGGTCGAACACTTTTCGATGGATGCCGAGCTGGCGCCGTTCCTTTCCGGCGAGGCCTTGATCTTCGACATGCGGCTGGAATCTCCGAAAGCGAAGATCAGGCTTTTGCCGGACGGCACGCTCGACTGGGCGCGGGGACGCAAGGCTTCCATTCCGGCCAAGACCGTCATTCTTGAAAATGTTGCCATTACGGGCGGCCAGATCGATTTCATCGACGAGCAGACCGGGCGGACCCGGCGGGTCACCGGGCTTGCGGCGGATCTTTCCGCCCGTTCGCTGGCAGGCCCCTGGAAGATGGAAGGCCGCGCGGCGCTTGACGGCGAGGCGGGCAGCTTCGCTTTTTCCAGCAGCGAGGCAGACGAGACCGGCACGCTCGGCCTGCGGTCGCGACTGACGCCCGACAAGCGGCCCTTCGGCGTCGAGCTCGATGGCGACCTGAAGATCGTCGACTTCAAGCCACTCTATCAGGGCAAGTTCACGCTGACGGAAAACAAGCCGGCGGAAGCACAGAAATCACAGGATCAATCGGCGGCCCTGCGGGTGACCGGCGAGTTCGAGCTGAACAACGAGCGCATCCGCGTGCCCGATTACCGGCTTGAGATCGGTCCCAAGGACGACCCCTATCTGGTGACCGGCGAGGCGACGCTCGATACCGGCAAGGAGCAGGAGTTCCTGCTTCTGGCCGATGGCCAGCAGATCGACGTCAGCCGCATCGGCAATACCGGCGAGGCCGGAAAAACCGGGCGCGATCCGGCGATTTCGGTGCGTCAGCGGCTTGCGGCGATCATGGCGATCGCCGCCGACATACCGATCCCGCAGGTGCCGGGCAGGGCGAGCCTGAAATTGCCGGCAATCGTCATCGGCGATACGACGGTGCGCGACGTCCGGCTTGACCTGCGGCCGGACGGGGCCGGGTGGATGGTCGACAACGCGGTCGCGCAACTTCCCGGGCGCACGCAATTCGAGGCCAAGGGACGATTGCAGCTGAGCGGGCAACGGGCCTTTCGCGGCGAGATGCTTGTGGCTTCCAACCAGCCTTCGGGGCTTGCGACCTGGCTTGCCGGATCGGTCGATCCGGCCATCCGCAAGCTGAAGACCGCCGGTTTTTCGGCGCGGGTGAACCTGACGGACACGCTGCAGGAATTCGAGCGGCTGGAAGTGGCGGCAGGTCCCGCCGTGCTGCGCGGCCGGATCGAGCGGCAGGCGCTGGACGGCGTGCCGCCGAACCTGTCGTTGCAGCTCAAGGGCAATAAAATAGACTTGGAGGCGTTGCAGGCGCTGGCCGGGCTGGTGGCCGGCGATGCCTCCACCGCGACGCTTCTGTCGCATACGATCGCGGCGGATCTTTCGGCCGAACAATTCTCGGCTTTCGGCGAGAATGCCAGCGACGTGCAGATGGTCGCAACCTTGAAAAACGGCCAGTTGCAGGCCGAGCGCGTGTCGATCGGCAATATCGCCGGCACGCAGCTTGCCCTGTCGGGACGCATGAGCGGTGAAATGACCGCGCCGGTGATTTCGGCCAAGATGAAGCTCGCCTCGCCGGACCTGACGTCTTTCCTGAAGATGATCGAACGTCATGCCGAGGCGCATCCGGCCCTGGAAAGGCTGGTCAAGAGTGGTCCGTACTACAGCGATGCGGCGCTTGACCTGACCCTTTCGGCCGGCAGCCAGGACGGCAAGGCGCCGGTGACCTTCGGCATTATCGGCACCGCGAACGGAACGAAGATTGCCGCCAACTATCAGGCGCCCGACATCGCGCAAGCGCTGGCAGGGCAGGGCATCCTTCTGGAAGCAACCATGGAAAACCCGTCGACGCCAATCCTGCTCGGCCAGATGGGGTTCGACCCGCTGCCGTTCGATGCCGACGAGAATGCCATTCTGTCGGTGAAACTGCAGGGGACCGATGGCCAGAAGGCGAATGCCGGTTTGACCTTCACCACGGCGCGGACCTCGCTTTCGGCAAACGGCGATATCGATCTTTCGCGCGACAAATTCCTGTCCGGACAGTCGAAGATCACGCTGGAAAGCCAGGACTTCGAACCGTTCCTGCTGTTGCAGGGCATTGGGCTGCCGCAGATGGGCACCGGCCTGCCGCTGGCGCTGAAAGCCGATATCGCGACAACGCCTGAGGCTGTGACGTTCTCTGCCATCGAGGGCAAGGCGGACGGCAACGCATTTTCCGGCACGGTTGCAATCGACCGGAAAACGCCGGGCAAGGCGACGGGCCAGCTGGCGCTCGATACGCTTGATTTAACCTGGCTCGGCGAGGGTATCCTTGGTGCCGTCCAGAACGCTGCGAGCGGCGATCTGTCCACGTCGCCGGTAGTCCAGCCGGCCTGGAGCGGGCTCGACGTGGCGCTCGATGTTTCCGCCAAGCAGTTCTGGCCTGGCGTCTACGGCGCGGTCTCGGACATGACCGGCAAGCTTGCCTGGAAGGGCGACCAGATCGAGATCGACGCGCTCGCCGGCGGCTGGCTGGGCGGCAAGGTCGACGGGCGGTTGCTTCTGGGCAATGGCGACGGCTCCGGCTTCTTCCAGACGCGGCTCGACCTCAAGGACGGCGATCTTGCCGCGGCGGCATGGAAAACACGCGGCGCCGCGGTTGCCGAAGGTAAGTTCGACCTGTCGCTGGCCATGGAGGCATCCGGCAAGACGGCGCGGGCGATGGCGGAATCCGCCAGCGGCTCGGGGAGCGCGACGCTGCGCGATGCCGTCGTGCATGGTTTGAACACCGCGGCGCTGCCTGCGATGATGGCGGCCGCCGACCATATTCAAGGGGAGATTGCTCCGGATGTGGTCAAACCGCTGGCCGAGAAGGAAGTGCTGTCGGGGCAGGCGGTACTTGGGGCTGTGACTGTGCCGTTCAGCATTGCGGGCGGCACGCTGCGGGCGCAGAACGTGACGGCGGGCGACGCGGCTGCGGATCTGTCCGGAAATCTGGAAATCAGCTTCCCGGACGAGCGGATGAAGGCCGATGTCGATATCGATTTCCGGCCGGGCGAAGAGGCATTGACCGGCGCGGAGGCTCAGGTGAGCCTCGATTATGCGGGGCTTCTGCATTCGCCGGGCCTGACGCTCGATGCCACCGATCTGTCGAATTTCCTGTCGCTCAGGGCCTTCGAGCGCGAGCGCCGCCGCGTCGAGACGCTGCAGGCGAACGTGCTGGAAAAACAGCGGCTGCGCCGCGAAGTGGCGCTGTACAAGGCCAATGCCGTCGAGCGCGAGGCCGCGCGCCTGCGGGCCGTCGAAGAGCAGCGCCGGCGCGAACTGGCCGCCGAGGCGGCTGCGCGGCAGAAGGCGGAAGCCGATGCCAAGGCACTGGCCGACAAGAAGGCGGCGGACGAGGCCGCGGCTGCCAGGGCCGCGGAAGACGCCGCCCGAAAGGCCGAGGAGCAGAGAAGCCAGAGCCTGTTGCCGTTCGATCCGACCGGTGGCGTGGTGCGGGGCGAGGAGCTGACCGCGCCGCAGGACGGCACCACGCAGCAGCCCGGGCAGCAGCAGCCGGTTCTCCCGACCCCGCAGCAAGGGCTCAACTTTGAAGTGCTGCCGGGTGTGAAGGCGCAATAGCCGCTGCGACGGTCATCGGAATCTTACAAGGCGGGCGTGCGGTGCCGTCGCGCTTCCTCCACGCTCAATGCCCATGGGATTTGATCCAGTCCAGCACATGGACCCGGAGCGCCGACGACAGATTGCTGTCTGCCGGGCGCCCGTCGTCGATCTCGGCGATCAGTTGCGCAAGCGCTATCTGCCGGCTCCCGGCGATCGCTTTCAGCTCCTGCCAGAACGGCTCCTCCAGCGAAAAACTGGTACGGTGGCCATGCAGCGTCGCGGAATGCTTGCGGATCACGATGTCGCCTCAGAAAGTGAATCACCTTTTTCTGAAAGTGATTCCGGAGATTGGGCTTGTCTGTTGATTTTACATCGAATTAAAGGGTTTTGGGAATTGAAGGGTTTTGGGTGCGGCGATACTTACGTCTTGTCGCCGAGATCATCCGGCGGCGGCGTCTCGCGCTTGCCCTGATCGAGGGCCTTGCCGGCCTTGTCGTTGAGCGCCCTGGTCAGCTGTTTTTCCGCCTTCGTGCGGCCGAAGGAGATGCGGTTCTGATCGGCGGCCCTGTCCTTCTCCGTCCGTGCCTTCTGCTTGCGGAACTGACGGAGATTGACGACGTCGCCGGTCATGGTGAACCTGTCTGGAAGCTGGTTTCAGTTCTTCTTGCGGAAGGAATCGAGCGAGATCACCGATCCACCCTCCTTCTTTCCGTCGTCGCCGGGCTTGGCGGCGGCTTCGGTCTCGCCATCCCCAGACTTTTCCGCCGTCGCGATCGGGTAGGCGGTGATTTCCGCGCCTTCGTCCTCTTCGACGGCCGCGACATCGAACTCAAGCTCGAAATTGACCGAAGGGTCGTAGAAGCCGCGGATGGCGTTGAAGGGGATGACCAGCTTTTCAGGTGTGTCGGAGAAGGACAGGCCGATTTCGAACAGCGTCTCTGTGACCTTCAGGTCCCAGAACTGGTGCTGGACGACAATGGTCATCTGCTCGGCATATTTTGCCTTCAGGTGCTGCGAGATGCGCACGCCCGGTGCGCCGGTCAGGAATGTGATGAAGAAATGATGATCTCCGGGAAGGGCACCTGTCGCTGCGACCTCGATCAAAACCTTGCGGATGACGCTGCGAAGGGCGTCCTGCGCGAGAATGTCGTAGCGGATATGGTCTTGGCCCATAAGATCCCCGTCTTTCTTGTAACTCAACTCTGTCACACTTATGCCATTGGCTCTGTACGCAGGAAAGTCCTGACATACGAGTCATTTGCATCATCTATAGACCATTTCAAGGCATTGGAGAAGGCAAAGGGAAGCGGGGGAAAGCTGAGTGCAGGGGAGAGAAGTGGAGGTTTCTGTTGCCAGGTACCTCCGAACCCCGCCTTACGGTGCGAACCGGAAGGACTTGATTTGAAGTGTCACACTGCGATTAAGCAGCGAGACGAGCTTCCGCATAGTTGTCGTTTGCAACTACAATTTTAGCCCGATAACGGTGGTACAATGCCGAGCAAAAAGTCGATCTTTACACCCTTGTCGATCCTATTTCGCCCCCATCAAAAGCCGGTCGGTAAGTTACTCCTGACCGGTTTTTGGTGGAGGCGCCGGGTACCGCCCCCGGGTCCAATAGGCTTATTCCATCGCCTGTTTATCACCATAGCCGCCCGAAGACGGCAACTGTCATATAGGTCTTAAACTGCGCCAAGAAAAGGGCCTTTTGGAAAATA
>Ga0307515_10009439_pt1 | contig 18859 bp, 2 predicted proteins | sample 17_EM_MG_FD_194513 | JGI IMG/M metagenome (GOLD analysis project Ga0307515, IMG submission 194513) | Populus trichocarpa ectomycorrhiza microbial communities from riparian zone in the Pacific Northwest, United States - 17_EM | ecosystem: Host-associated > Plants > Roots > Unclassified | place...
TAGCGTCCTTTTAAAAGTTTAATAGCCCAGAACTCCCTATTATCCTTAGCCCTTACTAAAAGACGCTAACTAAGAACGACTTATTTATTGCATTCTGCAATAAAACAGAACATTTTTAGTTAGCGTCTTTTTAGAAGTTTAATGGCCCGGAACTCCCTATTATCCTTCTCTAACTATTACTGCCTTTACATATCTTAATGCTATGGGTCTATACCTACAGGAAGACATAAGCTTAATTATTAAAGAATTCTTACAGCTCTTTTAGAGAATTAGCCCGATCTATCCTATAAGTCAAATTTCCTTTATATGCACTTAGACGTATCTAAAACTTATAGTCACTATTGGATCATATCGTAAGGATTGTATATTCGCTGTAATGTAGAGATAGGGTTGCGAGGCTTAACGTTCTTAAGGTATCCTTATTAAAACTTATAGAAAAACGGATATACCCACCTAAGGATAAGGCCCCTTAACTAAAGAGCAATACTTCTTAAGCCTTACTAAGCCTACTACTTTTAGGTGCTTCTTAAGCCTTACCAGAGGCCTCTAAAGCCTTACTACCTTAACTAGATACTTCTTAGGCCTTGCTAAACCTACTACCTTTAGGTACTTCTTAAGCCTTACTAGAGGCCTCTAAAGCCTTACTACCTTAACTAGATACTTCTTAAGCCTTGCTAGGGAGCGAGGCTTTTAAAGCCCTACTAGAGAGCGAGGCTTTTATAGCCTTACTAAAGGATATTTAAGATAAGGTACTCTTAAATAGGAGCACTAAGCAACTAGCTTTTTAATTCTTTTTATCGTTTGCGATTAAGACTAGTTAAAGCTCCCTAAAAAATGTATTACGTTTATAACCAAGAAGCTCCCAGAAAAATGTGTTACGCGACTTGTAAACTTATCTCACCAATTTCATCCCAAGATTTTACGAGTTTTAGTCGTTATTGTTTAAAAGGAGGATCGCCCTTGCAATTTTGGGGTATATATCCTAGCCTTCTAGAATAGAATGTTAAAAATATAATTAGCTTTCTTTGTTCTTATATTACTAAAAAAGATTAGAATTACCCAATATAAGTTATAAAATCCTTCTCAGTCTCCTATTAATGGCAATAGATAATAAAGAGGCTTAATTAAAATCGGAAAATAGCGGCTATGGTTAGTTTAGAGTATAAGTACGTTCTATATATAATAATAACGGGGTTAAGGAAAAGGATATTACTAGTTAAAAATGGAGGCGTTTAGAACGTGGATTGATTTTAGCCTTTAGGAATTCTTAAAACGCGACAGTGTAAGTTCTTACTCGTTTTTACTAACTTTGTCATTGCTAATAAATAACAACGTAAAGAGGGATATAACTGGGGATGAATTTGACGCGCTTAATACGTAAACCGTAACGCCGAATTACGTAGGGCTAAGACGTCTTTCCCCTATAGTGGAAGGGCTAGAGGTATTATTTCTGGTTTATATTATAACTAGGGAGACTAAAAGTTTAGGTAAAGTCTATATTTACTAGCATTTAATTTGCTTATAATTTTGTAGTTTAGGTATAGCTCTTCTAGATTCTAACAGAAGAAGAGTCTAATAAACGCAAGACGTGCGATACTAAGGCCTTGTCATAAACAGCGAATAAAAAAGTCTATTTAGGGAGCTGGTATAGTAAGTGCTTCTAAATAGGATGGTACTGCTAAAAGGGGCTAATAGTTAGAAGATACATTTCGGCAGACGATGGAGATGCTTTATAAAAATCCCCTATTGGATTCTCCCGCCGATAATTCCGATAAGTGGTGTGAGTATTAGGCAAGTTCTAAAAATATACTAGATAGCTTTTAACCGGCTCCTAGAATAGATTATAGAAGTAAAAGTGCTAGGCAAACTAAGGTATATATAGCCGGTAGTAAGTGTATTTATATTATAGAGGTCGAACGACTTTATTAATATAGCGCAGAAAAAAAGGGATTTAGTAAAGGCGCGAACCCTATTCCCGTTCCTATCTCTTAATAATACGATTTAGGACAGGGAGATCTAGAAGTAGGTTTACGTACTATAGCGAACCCCCATATGTCTAATGGTTAAGAAAATACTAGACAGAGCTACCCAAATCTCGCGGATAACTTTAATAAAGTTGGCTCCGGATTTTCAATAGGTTGTTTAGATAATAGTTTAACGGGGCAAGCCTTCCCCAATAGGCAAGAAAATACTAGATAGAGCTACGCGAATCTCGCGGATAACTTTAATAAAGTTGGCTCTAGATTTATAATGGGTTATCTAGATAATAGTTTAATAGGGCAAGCCTTCCCTAATAGGTAAGAAACTACTAGACAGAGCTACCCGAATCTCGCGGATAACTTTAATAAAGTCGGCTCTGGATTTTTAATGGGTTGTTTAAATAATAGTTTAACGGGGCAAGCCTTCCCTAATGGGTAAGAAAATACTAGATAGAGCTACCCGAATCTCGCGGATAACTTTAATAAAGTTAGCTTTGGATTTATAATGGGTTATCTGGATAATAGTTTAACAAGGTAAGCCTTCCCTAATAGGTAAGAAAATACTAAACAGAGCTACCCAAATCTTGCGGATAACTTTAATATAGTCAGCTTTAGATTGGCGGATAGTTTTAATAAAGCTAACTCTAGATTCGCGAATAAAGATAGTATTAAGACGCTTAGTCTCTTACGGGTGGAATATTTAATAATGTTTTACGGAGTAACTAGTCTAATCGCATAAAGCGGGTAGCTTAATTTATATTAGTTTCTTAAACATTCCTATTTAACAGGCTAGTATAAAACTACGAATTTAACGCCACTGCTAATAAACACCGCATTATTAAGTTTATAGTAAAACATTATTCTATAGGGAAAGGATAGATTCGTCTTCCCATCTAAAATATATAGAGGGGGAAATCTATCCGGAACCCTAATATAGAGAAGCAGCCGTTTATGCCCCCCAGTTAACTATCCTCCCCCTTAAGGATCTTTTAGTCTAACTACGGCGCATAAATTTTGCGTCTGGTTTTATTAGTATAAGGTATTAAATATCTTATAAAAGGAATACCTACGGCTGAAAACTGCCTACTTACTTTATTATATAAGGGGCTAATTTCCTCTTCTAACCTAGTGCTTATATACTGATTAAAGAATTTTAACTCGGTAGCCGGTTAGTATTTTCCATTCTTTATAAGCTATATATTTAGATTTTCTACTATATCTTCTGCCTCTTTACTAAGCGCTACATTATATAGGTTTTTCGGCATTAGGGGTATAGTAAATGACGTAAATTATATAGGATTGTAAAGCCGCTTAAGATCTATATTAGAGTAGATATACCTACGTAGAATAGTTTCTTAGCGCTAGTCTTAGTATAGGGGGTATTAAAGCCTTACAGAAATACCTCCTTTAAAGTGTTGGGGCCGGACGCAAAATATAGGCAAAATTTATTGCTGCTACTAAGGGCGTTTTAGGCAGTTATATAGAAGGCGTTAGGGGCATTTTAGGCGTTGTTTAGAGGGGCATTTTAGGCAGTTTTTAGAGGGGCTTAGCTAAACCATGTGACTCACTTTTTTATGCTTAGTATTCCGGTAAGCCGTAATATATAAGACATTGCTTTATGCATCTTTCTAAAACTATTAAGCCATCTCTAACTTCTAGTTTTGATGGGCCGCCTGGCGTCTTTATTTATGTATATCCTTCTATCTATCTAGCAACTTAGTTAAAACCCACATAATGCCCTTTACTATACTAACGGATATATAAAAGACCACTTTAAATAGTACGGGATGTTTATAGGTGTTAGTAGGTGCAGAAAAGTGCGGGCTATATCCCTTAAACCTGTTGGCGTTTTACTAGAAGCTAGCCCGTGCTTAAATATTAGAATGAAAATAATATATATAGCTAATTACTATTAGTAATGCCTTCTAATCGTACTTCTAATAATATAGACCTTGTTTAACCGGCTCAATATTATAGTATCTAGCCGAATCGATATGCTAAAAAGCCACTACTAAAGTTATGGGCGCTGCCCGATTTTACTCCTATTATAATTCGATTTAGTTAATCTAATTGGCTAGTTCTTGTCGATAATGGTAGGACGAATATTGGCGGGTTTAGGGATAGCTGCTTACCTTTAATTACTTTTAGCGCTAGGTACCAACTCTAGAGGTCTTTTAGTGGTCTATTTATGCGTCGGGTTAGTAAGCAGCTGACTACGGCTATATACACGTTTAACTAAGGATAGTGCCGTAATAAAGGCTGCTATAGGTAGCTAGGCACGCTAATTACAATCAATTTTTAAAGTAGCGTTTAGATGTTGGTAACGGAGCCGCAGAAAGAGTAATATGTAATTATAATTTAAATTTACTTACTTTATAAGTTAACCACTTGAAATTATTTCTGGGGCCTTGTTAAATATTAAACGTGACGGAATTCTTGTGGATGGGCTCTGGATATAGGATAAACATTTACTGCATAACTCCTATAGTAAATTCGTTTAATATATTAATTATACGGAATCAATTTCTATGGACAACCTTTATAAGGCTAAGGATAAGGTAAGTAAGTATATATCTCTTTATACTTCTTTATAATATCTATCTACACCACCCTAGCGCATTCGGTTAAAAGCGTATGTTAATCTTAGTAATTAAACGGCAGAGTTTATACCTTTTAAAGTAATACGCATGGCCACTTTAACGTAGTTTTACCCTTTTTAGATATAAATCTTTGCATTTTAATTAGTGTTATTAACACGCGCTTTTAACCGGATGCGCTAGGGTGGTGTAGTCCTTCTACCTAAACCTTTTAGCTAATAAATATTAAAGTATTTCTCTGCTATCTTAACGCTTACGTCATTTTAAAGCGTAAGGACGCGTATATAAAGTGGATTTAGTAACGCAAACGCCAGGCCAATAACCCCTTTAATGTCTTAAGGTCCTAGATTTTCCCCCATTAGGGCTGCTAAGTGGAATAGATCTAATAGCAAAAACTGCGTCAAGACTAACTAATTATAGCCTAGTCTGAAGAGGCAATTATAATCGGCTAAACACGGGCTCGTGCGAGATGCCCTTACTAAGACTATAAGGATCGGAGTTAGGCTTATCATTGCTGGCTAGGCAGATTTTATAAACTTAGCCCACTAAGATAAAGGCTATAGAACTGGTTAAGTGCGGATTGGCTAAGTGGAGTAGATTTATATAGTTATAGATTAACTGAATTGGTTTATATAAATAGGGTTTCCTAGAGGATAGGGGACTAGATCGGATAATATTAGTCTATAATAGTAAGATCCTTAGAGGTTGTCACGGATTTAATCTAGAAAGGCCGCCATCTTAAGCACTTAAGTCTTGGCTAGGTCGGGCTTATCTATCTTAGGGAACTAAACCCGGTTTCCTATAACTAAAAGGAGATATTTTTATATATCCCTTTAGGGACGTAGACTTGGAGGAACTAAGAGCTATTATAGCGTAGCTTTGAAAGAATTAAGCTATATTAAGCTAAAAGACATATAGAGACTGGGATTTAGCGTTAGAGAAGGGATATCTAGAGGATTAGGTTGCTATAGTCCTAGCTAGGTATATAGCGCCAATTTTGCTTCCATAAAGGCTTAAAGCCTAGATTAAATTATAAGAGGTCTATCAAGGTTATATAGCGCAGGTTTTAGAAATAGATAAATCTAGACAGTACGATCTAGAAGACACAGTCTTTACCTCCTAAGTAATATAAGGCGTAAAGTCTCGGGGTCCTAATTAACTTAATTAGTGGAGGTAATGTAGGGAGGTGGATAGACCTACTGGAGTTAGGCATTAATGACTCTATAGATAATACCTTATTCCCTCAAACTATACGGCGTAGCTTGACATAAGTTACCCGTCTACGCTTTACTAAGGAGATCCACTCGCCTAGCTCCTCTATTTAGATATTCCCTAGCAAACCCATTTTCACCTCTAGAAGACTCTACTACAATTTACTAGTTAAGTGTGGCCACTAATTGGAATCGTTTTCACCCTAATAACTTAGGTGGTGGCTCTTTAAGAGGAGAAGCTGTATATATGCATTAAGGTACTATCTTCTCTTAGCTTCTTTAGTTTGTCAACTTTACCCTCACCGTCATTCCTACCCCGCTACCCTATAAAAGTATACCCCTTATAAAGTTATTAGTAACTTGTAAGATTAGAATAAGGATGAAATTTAAGGTGTATAAGGGCTTATATTAATATAGTTAAACTATTTAACTGCTCTAGACTTAATTCGCGTAAGGTATTAGAGGTTTTATTAAATGCTAAATAAGGAGGCTATGCCTAGAATATATAGACCTTAGTCCGCTTTATCTTCTAATTCTTCTTATAGAAAATCCAGATCTGGCTATTTGTTATATTTAATACTCCGCTACACTACTACGCCTATTATATATACTCTTTAGAAGGGAATCTTTAAGGTAGTGAATAAATTTATCTAAGGGAAGGCCTAAATCGTTATAAATGCTTCGTAGCTCGCTATAAGTTAAGCGGGCAGAGACTCTAGCATAAAGCCTTTTTTCTAGCTATTTCGTATGCTTCTTCTTAGCCTTTTAAGTAATGCTTAGTTCTTTACTACTTAAGAGACCGAGGTATCTATAGTGTCCGTTTGTGGAATAATAGGCGTTAGCTTATTGTCATCTTGGTTTAAAGTAGATTTAACGTTTAAAGCTTCTAAGAGAAGAGCGCTAATTTCTTGCGATAGTTCTGACGCCTTTATAGGTTGTAATTTAGATTTTTAAGGAACCTCGAAATCTAAATTAAAGGGCAGCCGGTCGATAACTAAGTAGATATATTTAAGGTAGGTCCGCATCTAAACATTATATACGTTCTTCGTGAACTTATAAGTAGACCATTTCTCTTTACTATCTAGTTCCGTAAAGCTAAAGTCGCGAATAGGGTGGCGGTAGAACCTAGTCTCGTCCCTATCGATTATAGGATAATGTCTGTAGATCCTCACCGCCCGGTGGTCGTGCGAGATTAAGAAGGCGAGGATCTTCTAGTGGAGCTCCTTTTTCTACTTAATGAGTTGGAAGAGCTCGACGACGCTCCTTACGGCAAGAGTTATGCTATAAGCGTTCTGTTAATAGGCGATGTCAAGCGCTATAGTACCGTACTTCACTTTGCACGTGAGAAACGGGAAGTATATTTAGTAGGTTATGACGAAAAAAGAGGTATTATAAACGGTGCTGATAAGGGGATCGAGCTTGTTAAGCTGCTTATTTATAAACGCGGATCGCCTAAATCTAACAGAATAATCCGGTTGTGGCCGTAGGCCCTTTACTAGAATGCTACCTGTCTAGCCTTTATTAATACTCTCGATTAAGCACCTTAATTGTATAGCACCTAATATCTCTAGATCCTCAACTAATGGTATAATGTACTGGGTAATGCTGCGGATGACTTAAGTCTTGTTTCTATTCTATACTTTGCGACATATTGCCTTAAATACATCGTCTTGAAATAGAGAGTCTTTTGGGACCGTCTACTCTGAGTTTAATAATGTCTTATACTAGGTTAGGCTTGTGTTTATAGCGCCTAAATTAAACCTTTTTATATAACTCCCTTTAGCTGTAAATAACGTGGCGTAACGTATATCTCAATATAGAGCACTTTTGCTTTCCCTTTTCTTTTGGTCGCTAGAGCCACTTAAGCTTATATTTAACTATTTCCGGCAAAGTGAGGTTGGAACTTTTTTAATAGGACGCGGGTATTTTATCCCATTGACTTCTATATACTAGATAACTGGGTTTAACAACTTCTTTATTTATTCCTTTGGCCAGCTATTATATTTAAAAAAGTCTTCTCTAGCCTAGCTGTCTTATTCGAAGTATTTGCTAGGCTATTAATTGGTCCAAATCCAACTCTTAAGCGGATTAGCGTTATTCTTACTATTGTCGCTCTCTGCCTCCTTTGGTTCTCCTTTAGCCGTATAGGTTAAAGGAAAAATTTAAGGTCGCTTTGAGGGAGGCCAGTCTTTAGTTTAAGGGGAGGAGTATCTAGCTTTTTGCCCTTATTTGCGTTTTTAATGGAGCTTTAAGGGTTTATAGAGAACCTGTAGGTATTGTAGTACCTTAATTAGGTTAGTGAGACGAGATAAGATAGTAAGAGGAGTGACGGAGGCACATACTATTCCCTCCTCCGCGACTTTTCCTGCTGGCGAGGAGATAGATACCTGTTTAGCCCTTCTCTTCTAACTAAAAAGAAAATTAATCTAAATAGTTTAGCAACTGCTCTTCTTAGGTCCCCCTTAGGTAACTTATTCTTTAATAATCCTTCTTTATTAATACTACCTAATCTAATTTCTTCCGATACTCCTATACCTTTTCTATAGCGTTTTTTTAAAATTTCTAGTAGCTCCTAGGTAGTCTTAGTATAGCCTATCCACTTAACCTTATACTATATTTTATCGTTAATATCCTTATAGCTAATAACCTTTAAAACTTGCCATTTATCTTCTTCCTATTCTCTATATATGTCTGCCTTATAAACTAGTGGCTTAATATTCCCATATACCGGTTTTAGTATTATAATATACTATATAGGGTAGATCTTTATCTTAGCTAGTAGGTCTAACTTAAATATAACTAGTGAAATCCTTTATACAATTTTAAAAGGTCTTAGTTTAACGTAGTCTAACTTCTTACTTAGTTATTAACTCTTAAAATTTTTATATAGTAGCCACACTTTATCTCCCTTCTTAAGATCTAATCCCTTAGATCTCTTAGCATTATAGTACCTCTTTATTCTTTCTTATACCTTTTTTACTAATTTTATAAGGTCTATATAAAGATTTATTAAAGTCTTTATTCTTTCTTTAGCTATACTACTTATTTTTTTTACTTACTATAATAATAACAATATTCTTAGCTTATACCTATAATTTGCCTTAAATAGTAATATACCTATCCCTTCTTATAGTGTTATATTATATGCAAATTATATAATTAGTAATAACAATACCTAATTATTCTATGCGTAATTAATATAGTATCTTAGATACTATTCTAGCGTCTAATTTAGTATTTCTATTTAACCATCTATTTGCGGATAATATACGGTAAAAGTTACTACTTTAACTCCTTATTTCGCTAAGAATACCTCCTAAAATACTACTATAAATCTTAGATCTCTATCTAATATAATCTTACTTAGTGCTCTATACCTTATAAATACTTCTTTAATATAAATTCTAGCAATATCTTCTGCTAATATTTCTTCTATACACGCTATAAAGTATCCCTACTTTATAAGCTTATCTACTATTACTAAGATTACGTTATAATCTTATCCAGTAATAGGATCTCTTAACTTTAGTAATTTAATAATAAAGTCCTATAATATAACCTCCTATAATCTCTCTAGTATTTTAATAGGTTATAGCCCTCTATATGGCTTATGCCTTATTATTATTATTCATTGCTTAACGTCCGATTCGGATCCCTATTGGGCCCACGCGGACTACTCCTTATATACATGTGGGAAGAAAACTCTATTTGAGAAAACCCCGTGATCCATCTCCCCGCCTTTTGGGACTCGCCTACGAGGCGCCTGCGAGGCGCCTGCGAGTCACCTGTGGTGCTCTACTACCTTACTTTTTGACCTCCTTGGGAACCACTGCTGCCGTAACAAGCCTACGGACGCGCTAGTATCGCAAACTTTACTCTACCACTGTAGAGTCATTAGGGGGCGCCCGTTGAGAAGAATATAATATGGAGTAGAAATCTATACACTAACAAATCCGGTATAATAGCCATATTATCTACCTTACTATTAAGGCCTTCCTCTTCTAAGGCTTAATTTAAGAAGATAAGCTTATATTGTATAATATTAAGGATAAAAGAGGACTTTAAGTTAACCTAAACTCTAAGAGTAGCCGATTTTAAGCTCTTAGTATACTAGATAAACTCTACAATATTATTATATACACTTAAAGCTTACCTGGCCGTATAAATAACTTCCTTACTCTTACTTAAAGAAGAATTCCATTAGATAATCGTATAAGGTAGAATAGCTGGCATTAAATACTTTAGGTTATCTTAGAGCATAAATTAGCAATTAATCTTTATATAAAGAAGCATACTAAGACCTTAGGCAAAGATTTCTTAACTCTATAGAATTAGACTTCGCTTTATATAACGTATAACTTCCTCTAGATCTTTAAGAGGGTAATATTAGAAACTTAAGGGCATAATGCAATAATCTTAAGCGTTCTTTTTTTAATGGATATTCTTATAAGGCATTTTAAGCAGAGTCTTATAAGAATTCTCTTTGCTTTTAAAAGTTTTTCTAATATTATATAATAGGAACACTATAAGAATAATAGCTACTTTAGTAAAAGGATTCAAATTAGATGGAAGGTATTTAATAAATACTACCTAAAATCTAATAAATCCCTATTATATACTGCGGTAATTATTCTTTATCCTAAACGTTATATAAGGTATATCCAAGTAAATTAAAAAAAGAAGTGGCAGAAAGCTGCACTTAAAAAGGTTAAAGGACTTTAGGAGGATTACTAATTATAAGCTTTAAGGCCTAAGACTTTTTCTACCTAGCTATCAGTTTTACTATACGGGCAAGCCTCTACTAAATAAGAATTAGATTCGTACGATCTAATTATTAAGGATTTTAATAAGTTTACTTAACCTTAAAGCCAAGACGAGTATAATAACTATATTACCAATTCTTTAAGTTAAATTAGCAAGCTTTCTACCCTTAAATAGTAGTGCTAAGAGCAATAGCGTGTATAATAGCCACGACTATTACTACTAGCTATTACTATTGTAACGGAACCTTATAGCAAGTACTACAATAGGCTCGTTAATGGGCTGGGTGTGTAGGTAATGCAAATTAAAGTTAACAATGTAATAATAACTAGTGGAGTAGTTGCCTAATAGATTAACTCTAATTATATTCTAAAAATTACTATAAGGAAGGAACTATCTAGGTAGGGATTAAGGGTCCTTAAATACACAACCGTACTCTTATAAAATCCTCCTTATATATAATATACGTATTATACGTATTATACGTACATTCCCCTTATATACTGCGTATACTGCGTATAACGTTATATAACCTTAGCTACTATTCCTTATTATATAGCTCTATTAGCTCTATTTTAAACCGTACCTAAATTAACTAACTAGCTTCTTCCAACTCCTTTCTAAGTAGTTATAATATTATACTTAAAGCGTCTGTAATACCATCTCCCTCCTCTTTATCTTCGTCCTTAAAGATTCCTAATATCTCTAAGTTGTTTACTAGAGGTGTAATATTTATTTAATTAATTTAGTTAATATTATTACTTATTATACCTAAAGCTCTTTCTTTTTTATAGACACAACGTCGTGCTTGTACTATTACTGCAATATTATCTCTTAGTAAGATTATACTATCTCCGTGTTCTCGTTATTTAAAAGAAAGGTTAGTTTATATTACGTTAGCAAACCTATCTTCGCGACAACTATCCTCTTACTTAGAGTGCACTAAAGCGAATATTCGTTCGTCCTATAACGTTTACTCTATCTTTAATACTAAATATACGCGACCTATTACTCTAAATAGTCATTTAGTTCCCTAATTAATTTGTCTTAGGGTCTTATATTTAATTTACTACTACGCAGCTAGATAGTAAACTGTCTTAAGCCCTTATTAAGTTAAAACGTTCTCGTAATATAGAGCAGAAGGCCCTTAAAGCCTATATCGCGGCGTCTACTTAGTTGCTTTGTCTTAAGAAGGGTTATAAAAAGGTTTATTTTAAGGAGTGGAAACTTATAGAATAAGGTTTATAGAAACTTAGTAATAAAAAAACGGACTCTTCTTTAACCGAGAAGGAAATAGGTCCAAGTAGCTCAGCAATTGCTCTTCTTAGGTCCCCCTTAGGTAACTTATTTTTTAGCAATCCTTTTTTGTTAATACTGCCTAACCTAATCTCTTCTAATACTCCTATACCTTTCCTATAGCGTTCTTTAGGTTTTTTAATAGTTTTTAGGTAGTCTTATTATAGCCTATCCACTTTACCTTATACTATATTTCGTCGTTAATATCCTTATAACTAATAACCTTTAAAACTTACTATTCGTTCTCTTCTTATCCTCTATATATATCTGCTTTATAGACTAGTAGCTTAATATTTCTATATACTGGCTCTAGTATCGCAATATGCTATATAAGGTAGATCTTTATTTTAGCTAGTAGGTTTAATTTAAATATAACCGGTAAAATTCTCTATTTAATTTTAAAAGGTCCTAGTCTAACGTAGTTTAACTTCTTACTTAGTCGTTAACTCTTAAAATTTTTATATAGTAGCTATACTTTATCTCCCTCCTTAAAATCTAGTCCTTTAGATTTCTTAGCATTATAGTACTTTTTTATTCTCTTCTATACTCTTTTTACTAATTCTATAAGGTCTATATAAAGATTTATTAGCGTCTTTATTCTTTCTTTAGCTATACTACTTATTTTCTTTACTTATTATAGTAATAACGATATTCTTAGCTTATATCTATAATTCGCTTTAAATAGTAATATGCCTATTTCCTCTTATAGTGTTACGTTATATACAAACTATATAACTAGTAATAATAATACCTAATTATTCTACGCGTGGTTAATATAATATCTTAGATACTGTTTTAGTGTCTAATTTAGTCTTTCTATTTAACCGTCTGTCTGCGGATAATATACAGTAGAAGTTACTGCTCTAACTCCTTACTCCACTAAGAATACCTCCTAGAATGCTGCTATAAATCTTAGATCTTTATCTAATATAATTTTACTTAGTGCTCTATGTTTTATAAACACTTCTCTAATATAGATTTTAGCGATGTCTTCTGCTAATATCTCTTCTGTATATACTATAAAGTATCCCTACTTTATAAGCTTATTTACTATTACTAAAATTATATTATAATCTTATCTAGTAATAGGGTCTCTTAACCTTAGTAACTTAATAATAAAGTCCCATAATATAACCTCCTATAGTCTCTTTAGTATTTTAATAGGTTATAGCCCTCTATGTAGCTTATATTTTATTAGTTTATTTCTTTAGTAATTTAGATATTTTCTTATAACTTTTTATATTAAGCCCTAGATTCTATTAATAATATACTCCTCTTAGAGTTTTAACATTAAGCCCATAGCCCCATTATATCCTTAAGTTAATCCCTTATAGAAATCTTTTATAAAGTGCTCCGCTATACTTCTTAGGATATACTTTACCTCTCTATACTTATATAGTATTTCTTCTTCTAGATATTCTAACTGTTCCTCTATTTATACTTTAAAGATCTTTTATACCTAAAAGCTTTCTAGTAACTTATAAACTTTTTCTAGTTCCTCTTAATGTTGGTATACTCGCTTTATTAACGGGCACGAATATCACTATATAATATATATGCGGTGTTAAAGTTGGTAGTTGTTAATTGTCTAGAAGTAAGGGGTTGCTCTAAGGTTAGGTTAGCTAGCCTCGCTTTGTGGTCTTGTGACTATGTTATATAACTAACATTCCGACACTAGAGCAACTCTAAAAAGAAGGCTAATCTATACCCTAAAGTTAAGTTTACTTCTAGACTATTTGTAGCGTATACGTAATAGTTAGAGATCTAATTAATATGTAATAGCTTCCACGCTCCTTTTATAGGTTCGTAATTATAAGAAGAATTGTTAGGGGTAGTAGGTTAATATATCGCAAGGGCCGCTAAGGCGCTAGTAGTAAGCGAGCTAATAGTGATTTTCTATCCCGGGGATAGAAAATCCTAATTGGCTGGTTAAATTTAGGGTCCGTACCGTTATAATTAGTTACCTAATGCTAAGCTAAATCTAAGTTTGTTTATTTAACCTATCCTATAACTTATAGATTGATTTAGTTTGTATTAATAAGCCGTTAAAGAGCCATATAGGGGTTTCCCTTCGTTATAGCGTTAGTAGGGTTGGCCTCTCTATTAATTTATTTTACCTTTATAATCTGTCTCCGTTTATAGGCTTACCGGAGGCATATTACGTTAATTATTAGGCGCTTTTCTTAGGTGGTTTTAAGTCGTACTAGACAGTTATATAAGGACTTAGAATTAGTATAAAGTATAAGTAGGAGGTTAATTTGTAGGATCTTATCTACTATAGACTTAATTATAACGCTAATATTAAAGCTATGGGCTGTACCGTAGAGTTTAAAAGCTAGTATACTTTAAGTAACTCTTTTATACTTAACCGAGCTCTAATAAATAATGTTGGCCTTCTTTATAATATTGGCTAGTATAATAATATAGCCGATCTGCGAAGAGAGGTCCTTATTATTAGTAAATAACGCGTTTATAAATACTAGGAGCTATAAGGTTTTAATATCTAATTTAATGAACTTAAGGCCTCTATTGGCGTTCTTGATTTGCTAGTTTAGACGCTTATTTAACTGTTTTGTATCTTCCTTATTAGGGTTAATTACCTAGGCGGTAAAGGATAAATTAAATGAGACTTCTGGCTAGTAAACTGAAGTAATATATGCACCTTTAGTACGTTAAGTAATGTACTAGTCCTTTAGAGTTAAGGTTCTTATAGCTCCTCTTAATCCTATACTTATGGCAAGCTTAGTGCTAATTATACTAAGGTTTATATATTATCGTTCCTAAGTAAGTATAATGCTCCCGTTAGTTAGTAGCTAAATAACTCTACCGTTAAACTTAATGGGTGTATTAATAGTAAGTTGTTCCTATTCTTTAGCTATAAACTTGGCCTTATATAGCTTGTTTTGCTCTGCGCTTATAAAGGTCTTATTTGCTAGGAATAGAGTATTATTAGTTTATAGGCCTATAATACTAAAGGGTTTATTATTTTATAGGAGACAGGGGTCGTATATAGACTAGTCTATATATAACTATTAGATATAATGCAAGTGATATATCTTAAATTAGTGGTTATTGGCTTCTAGTACTCTATAGAGTGGTTTTATAATCTTTAAAATAGAGGCCTTGTTAATCCTAAGTTGCTTAATTAGCTTATGTGGAGGTTATACGTAAAACTCTTAATTTAGTGTAGTGGTTAATTATACGTAGGCCTGTAAAATATTTTAGAGGTAAAGTTATGCCTATAAAAGCTTTATAGCGGCGATATAGAGAATTAGTTATTAGCTAACTTGTTAAATAGTTAGTAATTAGGTAAGAACTAGTTCCTTTTCTAAGTTATTATAAGCTTATATAACTAGTTAGGATTTCTTAAAGGCTTTATTAGTTCCCTTATTCTTAATCTTATTAATAAATCGCGAGTTAAAGAGTTATACGCCTTATAGTATGTCCATAAGTCTTATAATCTTAAAAACTCCCTTCTTAAGTAGACTAGTAAGCTCCTTCTATTAGGAGGTACTGAATTAAGTACTAAATTAACTGTTATTCTATAGGTAGATGGTAATATTAGTTATAGCTATAAGTAGAGGGTATTTATAAGGGCGTCCTTTGTCTTATTTTGGGGGTTATTACTAAGCTTTAGTAGGTCTCTTTAAGATAGTTTTAGGAAGGGCTAACCTAAGTAGAGGTTTAGGTGGTGATTTCGGTCCGACGATTTACTCCTACAATTTAGTTACTTAAAAGTAGGGTTTTATAACTATAGATTAAAAGGCTATAGGTCCGCTAGATAGCTTAACGGTATATGTTTTACCCTTAATGGTAAATAAGGTAAATAGCCTATCCTAATAGCCGCTTTAGCTAGTATTTTCTTCTTTTTAGACTAAAACGGGCGAATTTGGTGGGAGATTATAAATTACATTAATATTAGGTCCGTTTTGCATATTTAGCGCGTTAGCGATCTATTATTTAGCTTATAGCTTCTATATCTCTACTATAGCCTTTTTAATTATAGTAGCGTGTTATATAACTATAGGGGATAGTATATTAGATTTAACTATTTAGGGGTAGGCTCTAAAGACTAGAAGTATAGGAACTAGTTCTTTAGGGCTAGCTAAATTATTAATTACTTTAAGCGCTATTTAAAGTCCTATCTCCTTATTAATTTTAGGGATTTTAGTTATAATAATCTGGTAGGCTCGCCGTAATAGACTATAGTAGCGCTTTACCATTCTAATGGAGTTATATGCTTTAACCGGTACTCTCTTTATACTAATTTCTATAATAGTAGCGTATTATTTAAATTCCTTACTAATAAAGTTCTTTTTAGCGTTGTGGGTAATTAGGTCTAGTAGCCCTAGGTAAATATTAATTTAGTATATCCGTAGAACGTCCTATATATATTTAGCGTTAATATCTTATAGCTATCTACCGGCTTAAAATTGTATTCCTTTATTAATAACGTATAGAAGGGGTAATCCGCTAATGTATATAATGTCAACAATAATATTATAGTTAAAATTAATATTATTTTATAGGGTGAAGCGGAATCTGCCTAGTAATTTACTAAACTTTTAATAGTAGTAGTAGAACTTAGTTAGTTGCTTAATAGCTATTCTATTAGTTTTATAGCCAGTATAGTAGAGTAGTTTTTATAATTTCTTAACTAAGGGATGTCTAAATTGACGGTATAGGCGCCGTAGCTCTATATCTATTAAGTAGTAGGGGTTTGTGTTAAAGGATTTAGATAAATATAACTATAGTAATAAGCTTTATAAGAGAAATAGGTGGCTAAACCGTTACACTACTGGCACTTTTTTGGTATAAGTAATAATAACGTTTCTAAGGTTATTGTAGTAGATTTAAAGTCTGTCTATATCCGCTAAATAGAGTAGGAAGGGGGTATCTATATAGATAATATAAAACTATATCTTGCCTATAGGGGTAATAACGTTTATAGTTCTAATGGAGGTAGCAATTCTAATATTGAACTGCACGTTAACTTGTCCTTTAGTTAAGGTATTAAGTCTTATAGATTAGTCCGCGTTCTATAGTGCCTAGAATTATCTATAATTAGCCGTAGACTTCTTTAACGTACTAGTATTAATTATAATTTCTATAAATACTATAGAAGTATAGCGTGAAGCGGCGGCTATTGTATTATAGTTAAACGGGTTAGTTTCTGTAGTAGGTTCTATAGAGGTTATAGTAAGTAAGTAAGTGTAAGCCTTATTAGCTAGTTCTATACTTATAAAGGTTGCTTTATCTATAGTAAGAGTCCTAAATAATATAAGGTAGCAGCTGTTAGGGTCTTCTAGTTCTTCCTTACTATTATTATTATTAGTGTTTTTATTAGCGTCTGTATCTAGCATAAGAGCTTTAAAGGTTTTATTACACTTATTATTGTCGTCTCCTTTATAGTAGATAGTGTATTATCTAAAGCGTTCTTTAAAGTTACTATTACGGCCCTTGTTATTATTAAAATGTCTTTTATACTTATTTCTAGAATGGTTCCGCTCCTCCTTTATATATTTCTATAAGCGGCAGCTCTCCTTTTAGCAGATATAGTACTTAGCCTTTAGGGATCTAATAGTGTTTTGTTTATAGGAGTGGGTTTAGTTACGGTTGTTACGGATGTTATAGCGGTATATATAATCTATAAAGTAGGCTCCTTAAGACGGTCTTATTAAGGCCTAGGAGGGGTATTCCTTTTTTTATATAACTATAGAAGATTATAACTTGCTAATTAACTAGGAGAGGTCTTTAGAAGGGTTGGAAATAGTAATATGGTATACTAGTACTCCTTAGCAAGTAGTAACTAGCTTATTAGTAAGGAAGAGGTCTATATAAAACTCTAGGTATAATCCATAGTAATGTTTTAAGAGCTTATTAAGGAGTAGTTGGAAACTCTAATAGATTTACTTATTAGGGTTCTTATTAATGATTCCTTAGAAGTTAGTGGCGTTCTATTTAGTAAGGTTTCTCTAATAGTACTCTAGTTCTTTAAAGAAGTGACGTATATAGTTATATGCCTTAGTAAATAATCTAGTTAAAAGGCTGTTATTATAGTAATGATCCTAGGTAAGTCCCTTTAGTATAGTTAGGAATACAGTTATATAGCCTTTAGGAGGTAGATTAGCTCTCTTGCAGATATTATAGAAGATAGTTAACTTAAAGTTAAAGCTATTACTTACTCTATTGTACTTCTAGTTGTTTATATAGATCTTAATAATAGTAGCTGCCTCTTTACTATACGTAGGCAGGTGTATAGTAGGGTTAGTATTGGCAGTACTAGGGTGAAGATATTGGGTAGGAGGAAGACTAGGTGGGATAGAAGCGGTTACTAGAGGGAGGGTAGAGGTAGTTGCCGTAGGCGATAATTGCTAATTCTGCGTCTATAGGAGTTGAGTAAGGAGAGTAAGTAGTTAATCTTAGGTAGAGGTAGGTGCAGCTTACTATTAGGTGGCGGTTGGTGTAGCTTACTAGGGTATAGATGTAATAGCTAGTTAGGGTGTTATAGGGGTAGGTATTTACGTTTTAGGTATTATAGCTATAGCTATAGGCTGGATTACAGGCGTTAGAGGTAGTAAAGGTAGTTAATGGTTTATAGGCGTCGGTACCGTATAGGAAGGTAGTGGGCTGTGGGGGGGGGTTGTAGGAGCTAAAGAGGCTATAACTAACGGGGGTATAGCTTAATTTGATATTAAAGCTATTTGTATTAAGTTAAGTTATTCTTATAGTGCCACTATAATTATAGGGCTGACTTCCTTAAGAGCTCCTGTGATTTCCTTATCTGTCTATTTATAAGGTTCCTTTTCTATAAGAATATTATACAGAACCTTGTAAAGTGGGTATTTATTACTATATATGGCGATATATACTTCTTTTTAGAGTAGGTAAGTACGGAGCTTTATTCTAGTAATAAAGCGTATCTTTTTAAAGTCCTTAATAGTAAAGCCTTTAAATTCTTCTTGGAATAGCGACTATAATATATAATCCGTAAAGTTCTTATATATATACTTAT
>Ga0307515_10009440_pt1 | contig 18858 bp, 7 predicted proteins | sample 17_EM_MG_FD_194513 | JGI IMG/M metagenome (GOLD analysis project Ga0307515, IMG submission 194513) | Populus trichocarpa ectomycorrhiza microbial communities from riparian zone in the Pacific Northwest, United States - 17_EM | ecosystem: Host-associated > Plants > Roots > Unclassified | place...
TTTAAGTGTCGTATTATTCTCTATTAACTAGTTAACTATCTCTTATAGTTATCTAACCGTTATAGGTTGCTATAAGTTAGTATCTGCTATACTAGTATCACCTCCTAACCTTAAAGTAGTTGCCGCCGTTAATGGCGTCGTAGTAGCTACTTTTAGTAGCATATTATTTAACTTCCTATATTTAATACTATAACCTAGTAGTAATTATATAATGGAACCTTATAGTAAGAACTACGATAGGCTTATTATTAGGCTAGGTGTATAGGTAATATAAATTAAAGTTAATAACGTAATAATAACTAGTGGAGTAATTGCCTAACAGATTAACTCTAATTATATTCTAAGAATTATTATAAGGAAAGAACTATCTAGAGTAGGGACTATAGTCCTTTAAATACATAACCGTACTCCTAGGAAACCCTCCTTATACGTAAGATACGTGTTATACGCATTATACATACGTTCCCTTTATACACTTTATATAACTCGTATAACATTATATAACTCGCTTACTATTCCTCATCACATAGTTCTACTAGCTCTATGCTAAACCGTGCCTATATTAACCAACTAGCTTCTTCTAACTCTTCTCCAAGTAGTTGTAATATTGTACTTAAAGCGTTTATAACAATAACACGTATAATAAAGAACTACTTACCATAGTACAATGCTTTAAGACGTGGCGCTATTACCTTAAATACGCCGCGTATATAACGCGCGTACTTTATAATTATAATAATTTTAGATACTTTATAACCACTAAAAGCTTATTTACTTATTAGGCCTGGTACACTAAAAAACTAGCTAAGTTTAATTTTAAGATTAAATATAAGCTAGGTAAAGTAAATCCCGCTAATATACTATTCTAGCGCCCAGATTATACTAAAGGCTTTAAAAATAGTAGTAAGAGGATAATCCTTAATACTATACTGCCTATATTATAGTAAAAGTTATAGGTTATAGGCCTTATAGGCGGCCCTAGTGCTATTATACTAAACTAGTAAGTAGTATATAAGCGACCTTTATAAACTTAGTGTTAGTAAACTAGAGCGTCCTACTATTCTCTTTAAGACTACTTTAACTAACCTAATAGCGCTTAACCCTAGGAAAGACCCCTTAGCTTAGGCTATAATCCCCTATAATAACCTAGTAAGTTACCTACGTATTATATATTACTTTACTAGCACTAACTTTACGCAGAGTCTTATACTACGGCAAAAGGTAGTAGTAGCTACTTTAGCTAAAACAGCGTTTATAGAATAACCCCCTAAGTTACTAGTTAATTTTATTCGTAGAGTATAAAAAAGGGACGCCTTTATACGCTCTATATATAATTAGTTAACCTAAAAATAAGTTTCTACTAGTAATAAGGACTATACCCTTAATAATTAAGGACTTCTAAAGTAAAATAATAAGGTTTAGGTGCCAAATTATATACTACTATAATAGGAGATCTTTAAGCGGAATTATAATAATCCTATAGGCGGCCACTATAGTTTTAACTATACCTTTAAGGTAATTGCGTAAAAATACGCTTAAAACGGCCTTATTTAGAACCTCCACAAATACCTAAATAATTATAATACCTACTAATGCTCTAAATCGTGCTATTATAAACCCTATAGCGAGCTATAGCCTCTTTAGGTCCCTACCTAAGCCTAGCGGCATTATTTACTTAACTTTATTATAGATCTCCTAGAGTCTAAAACTTCTAATAGCGTAGAGTATAACTCCATCCTTATCCTTATAGACTATTTTATAAAGCTAGTACGCTACTATTTAGTATATAAGATAATTAATACTATGCAACTTGCAGAACTCTTATTTAGAGTCTTTATATAAATAGGGCCTTTAGATAATATTGTCTCTAGTAGGGGTAATATATTTATAAGCGAGTACTAAAGTACTATATTCTACCTGAAGATAAATAGTTAGATAAAGCGTTAGAACTAGAAGCTTAAGGTATACCTATATATATTTACAAACTAGAAATAGTTTAATTAGGCCTCCCTACTTAAAGAAGTAGCCTTTACCTATAACTCTAAGGTCTATACTATAATAAAGTATTCCCCTATTAAGCTCGCCTATAGCTAGCTACTAAATGTCCTAAATAGAGTTTTAGATAGCGTCTAAGACGCCTAGTAAGGTAGGGAGGGGTTTAAGTTAATAAATATCTAACTCGCAGAGACGTATTTATAACGCCTACGCCTTATATATAAGGCAGTAGCGGCGTTAATAATATACGCCTAAAAGCTTTAGGCAAAATACTATAATCGTTACTACTTAGCTAAGTACTTCGCCGTTAGTAAACGAGTCCTGCTCTCCTCTAAGAATATCTATATAAAACGTCCCTATAAAAAGCTTAACTATAAATTTATAGGACCGTTTTAGATCTTAGAGTGTATAGGATAGTAAGTATATAAGCTAGAGCTCCTACCTATTATAGCATAGCTCTACCTAGTCTTATATATCTCCCTACTAGAGCCTTATAGGTTATGCCCTAGGTTTTAACCCCTAGTAGTAAAAGAGCTTAAAAAAGGCAGCTAGGAAGTAAAAGCAATCATTACCTGCTAAAATTGTACTAGATAACCGTAGTACCTTATTAAATAGCTAGGATAGCTAAATAAGTATAATAAATGGAAATATAAGATAGAACTTAAGAATTATTAATAACTATTAGATAAGTACTATAAGCGGAACACCCTAGCCTTATAGCTAAAGCGTAGGCGAAAAGTAAGCGCCGCTATTATAATATAACCTATATTAAAGCGAAGTAAAGGATATTTTAAGGGATTAAAGAATAAGCAATAATTACTATAAGAACTACGGCGTATATATAGGGTGAAGTTTTAATTTATTAATATCCTATATAAGCTATACTCTAATATAACCTAACAATGCTAGTAACTTATAGGCAACTTATAGGCAAGGCTATAGCGTATACTAGCAATAAAGTTTAATTTAAAAAGTACCCTTCCTAGACCTAATCCGTTACTCTATACTAGCTAATTAAATTATTTATATATTAGAGAATAGGCCTATTTATAACTAGGGTCTATTTAACTAGGGTCTACAACCTACTAGTAACCCGCTAGTAGTAACTTATACTAATAACTTACACTATTCCACGTATATGCTATATAAATAACGCGTAAGGCTAAAGTATATGTTAGTAGCGGATTTAACGGGTATATAGCCTTATTATCCTAAACCTAGCTATATATAAGTAACCTATAACCTACTTGCGAAGTATATACAGCGCTACGCTAGTATAGCGTAAGGCTAAAGCAGGGTTAGCGGTGGATTTAATAGGTATATAGCCTTACCGTCTATAAATCTAGCTGTATATAAATAACCTATAACTAACCTATAAGGTACTAGCAACCTACTTATATAAGTGAGCTTTTAGAATATTTCTGGTCTACTAAATTTAGGGAACGGTATTAAGCTTTACTAGCTCTACCTATTAAATAGACTAATTAGGATTTTCTATACCAAGTATATAAAATTATTATTAGCTCAGTTAAATATAGGGGAGTTTTAGCAAGATAAATCTAACTAATTAGATAACTTTAACCGCCGGTTAAAGTTCCTTAATATCTTTGCGCCACGCATATATACTACCCGTCTCTCTATATACAAAATTAAAACACTCTTTCCCCTTTAAATTTTTTCCTTATTAAGGTTTTTTATAGGGTTTTATTAAGGCTTAAGTATATAAAGGATTAGGGACGACCCTTTTTAAAGGGGGGGGGGCATTATTAGGTAAAACCTAAGTAGATAGTTATATAGCTGTAAGGTATAGGCAACCCTAGGGCAATCTAGGGGTAACTCGCCCGTAAGGTACGTGCTTTATACATGCTTAAGGAAAACTCTTTCTACCTTATATACAGACTCCTCCTTTTCCCTTAAGGATTCGTCTCTGTTTATATAATATACCTATTGTTCTATTATTAAACTCCCTATTCATATCCTTATTATTTAAGTAGATAAGAATATTATCTAAGTAAACTATATAGATAATATCTACTAGGGTTTCTAGAGCTTTATAAATATAACTTTAGAAAGTTATAGAGGCGTTAGTAAGGCCGAAGGATATTATTAGGTACTTAAAGTAACCGTAGCATATCTTAAATACGGTTTTCTATTTATATCCCTTTTTAATATAAATCCTATAATATGCATTATAAAGATCTAGCTTTATAAATATCTTAACATAGCTAAGCCTATTAAAGAGTTCGCTAACTAACGGTAGGGGGTACCAATTCTTAATTGTAATCTTATTTAGACGTCTATAGTCAACATATAGCTATATTATACCGGCTGCTTTTAGTATAAAGAGGATAGGCGCTTTAGTAGGCGACTTACTAGGCCTAATCTAGCCCTTTTTTAAAGCACTGTCTAGGTACTCTTATAAGACCTATAACTCTTTCTATAAAAGATTATAAAAGGGTATTTATAGTGGCGTTTTACCTTCTTTTAAGTTAATTATATAGTAGTACTTAGAGTTCTACAGTAGTATACTTACTAGCTTATTAGAGAAAATATTAATTTTCTCCTTATATATATCTGGTAGGCTAGGGGCTATAGAGGTTAAAGTAACTATTATATAGTAGTATGCTTTCGGGAGCTAGTAAAGAAAAGGGTGTAACTAATATATATTTTATAGGTATGCTTATACTAAGAGTATATACAGCTCTACTATAGTATACTTAATAGTTTTAAGGTTTTAATTACCTCCCCCTTATATATAAGTAATCTACGCTAGCACCGGAGGGTCTTTACGGGTACTTACTGCTAGTAACGGTAGGTCCTCTACTATATTTATAACTGGTATCTCTATATCTAAATAGTCTGTATAGGTACTTACTATTAGTAATAATAGGTTCTCTATTATATTCACAACTAGTATAAAGAAGGAGTCTTCTAGCTATAGTAAATAGACTATTTTACTAGCCTTAATATTTACTAGGAGAGCGTTAAAGGTAACTATTTAGAGGCGTTTAGGGTCTAAAGTACTCTAGATAAACTATCTAGAACGGAAACTAATTAATAAATCTGCTTTTGCAAGCTAATTCTATCTAAAAACTATATTATAACTATTAAATAAGCCGTCCTAAAAGGTCTGCGGTGTAACGGAACCTTATAGTAGGTACTACAATAGGCTCATTATTAGGCTAGGTGTGTAGGTATTGCAAGTAAGTCAACAACGTAATAATAACTAGTGGAGTGGTTGCCTAATAGATTAACTCTAATTGTATTCTAAGAATTACTATAAGGAAGGAACTATCTAGGTAGGGACTAAGGGTCCTTAAATACATAACCGTACTCCTAAGAAATCCTTCTTATACGTGATATACGTGTGCTCTATTTACTTTATTATAAATTATATAGATTATACAGATTATATAGATTACCTTACGTAACTTATACTACTATTCCTTATTATATAGTTCTATCGGCTCTACCCTAAACTGTGCTTATATTAACTAGCTTCTTTTAACTCCTCTCTAAGTAGTTATAATATTGTACTTAAAGCGTCCGTAACACTATCTCCCTTCTCTTTATCTTCGTCCTTAAAGATTTCTAGTATCTCTAAGTTGTTTACTAAAGGTATAATATCCATTTAATTAATTTGGTTAATATTATTACTTATTATACCTAAAGCAATTTCTTCTTCTTCTATAGCCCGTTAGTTTCATACCGTTACTATTATATTATTACTAGGTAAGATTATACTATCTCCGTATTCTCGTTATATAAAAGAGGGGTTAGTTTATATTATGTTGGCGAGTCCTTTCTCTTAGCAACCCTCTTCCTATTCGGAGTGCACCAAAGTAAATATTCGTTCGTCCTATAATGTTCGCTTTATCTCTAATACTAAGTATACGCGTCCTATAACTCTTAATAGTTATTAAGTTCCCTAAGTAATTTATTATAAGGTTTTATATTTAATCTACTGCTATAAAGCTTAATAATAAGCTCTTAGTAGCTCTGGTGGAACTTTATTATTCTTATAACACTAAGGAGGAGGCTACTACTGCTTAACGGCGCGCCCTTAACTCCCGTCTTACTGTATCTACCTAACTAATTCGTCTTAAAAAAGTTCGTAAAAAGGTCTATTCTAAAAAGTAGAAACTTATAGAATAAGGTCTACAGGAACTTGGTAATAAGAGAACTAACTCTCTTCTTATAAAGGGAACAACTCTAAGTAGTTTAACAGTCGCTCTTCCTAGGTCCCCCTTAGGTAACTTATTCTTTAGCGATCCTTCTTTATTAATATTACCTAACTTATTTTCTTCTAATACTTCTATACCTTTCCTATAGCATTCTTTAGATTCTCTAGTAGCTCCTAGGTAGTCTTATTATAGCCTATCCACTTTACCTTATACCATATTTTATTATTAACATCCTTATAACTAACGATCTTTAAAACTTGCCATTTATCTTCTTCTTACCCTCTATACGTGTCTGATTTATAGGCTAATAGCTTAACATTTCCGTATATTAGCTCTAGCATTACAATATACTATACTAGGTAGATTCTTATTCTAGCTAATAGGTTTAACTTAAACATAACTAGTAAAATCTTTTACTTAATTTTAAAAGGTCCTAGTCTAACATAGTCTAACTTCTTACTTAGTCGTTAACTCTTGAAAATTTTATATAGTAGCTATACTTTATCTCCCTCCTTAAGATCTAGTCCCTCAGATCTCTTAGCGTTATAGTATTTTTTTATTCTCTACTATACTACCTTAGCTGTTTCTATAAGGTTCTTATAAAGATTTATTAAAGTCTTTATTCTTTACTTAGCTATACTACTCGTTTTCTTTACTTAATATAGCAATAATGATGTTTTTAGCTTATATCCGTAATTCGCCTTAAATGGTAAAGTGCCCATTCCTTTCTATGGTGTTGCATTATATATAAACTATATAACTAGTAATAGTAATACCTAATTATTCTATACGTAATTAATATAGTGCCTTAGATACTACTCTAGTATCTAATTTAATCTTTCTATTTAACCGTCTATCTGCGGGTAATATACGGTAGAAGTTACTACTCGAACTTCTTACTCCGCTAAGAATACCTCCTAAAATGCTGCTATAAATCTCAAATCTCTATTTAATATAATCTTTTTTAGTACTTTATATCTTACAAATACTTCTTTAATATAAATTCTAGCAATATCTTCCGCTAAGATTTCTTCCGTATAGGCTATAAAGTATCCCTACTTTATAAGCTTATCTACTATTACTAAAATTATATTATAATCTTGTCCTATAATAGGATCTCTTAATTTTAGTAACTTAATAATAAAGTCCTATAATATAACCTCCCATGGCCTCTCTGGTATTTTAATAGGTTATAGCCCTCTATATAGCTTATACCTCGTTAATTTATTTCTTTAGTAATCTAAATATTCTCTTATAATTTTTCGTACTAAACCCTAAATTTTATTAATAATATACTCCTCCTAGAGTCTTAACACTAAGCCTATAGCTCCATTATATCCTTAAGTTAGTCCTTTATAGAAATCTTCTATAAATTACTCTACTATGCTTTTTAGGATATACTTTACTTCTTAGTTCTTATATATATCCATCTATAGATCTTCTAGCTATGCTTTTAGAATTCTTTATACCTAAAAGCTTTCTAGTAACTTATAGACTCTTTCTAGTTTATCTTTTTAAGTTATTATAATTTTTAGATAATTGTACCTAATTAACCTATCTATGTCTTTTCGTAATAAAGCCCCTAATAGCTTTTCATTATTTTATAATTTAGCCTTTTAACTTAACGTATCGGCTCACGTATTGTCTATACCCTTAGTATACTAAATTTTAAAATAGTATTCTATAAGCATCTCCGCCTATCTAACCTATTTTTAGTTAAGTTCCTTTATTATTAAGAATCCTATTAGGTTTTTATAATCCGTCTTAACTATAAATAGTTTTTCTATACCTTATAAGAATGCTCTCTATTCCTTTAATACTATAACTATACCTAATAACTCCTTATTATAAATGTTATAGTTTAACTCTAGTAGTATTATCTTCTAACTATAGTATGCTACTAGATGCCATCTATCTAGATGCTTTTATATAAAGTATACTCCTAGTATAAAGTCTAATATATTTATTTCTATAACCGTCTCTAGTCCTAGTTAATAGATTTTAAGAACTAGCTCTTAGGTAAATAACCTTTTAACTTCTATAAATAGTTCTTATTATTCCTTTCCCTATATCTATAGTTCTTCTTTCTTCGTTAATTACGTAAATAGCTTAATATCCTTTAACTATTACGTTATAAACCTTCTATAGTAATTATAAAACCCTAGAAATAATCTTAACTATATAACGTTCTCTAGTTCCTACTAATTTACTATAGCCTTAATCTTCTTTAGATCTATACTAAGTTGGCCTAGTTTAATAATAAATCTAATAAAATCGGTCTTTTTAGTAAAGAACTTGTATTTTTTAATTACTACTAGTATCTATTCTTTTTATAGTCTCTTTAAAACCCATTTAACGTATTCTTTATATTCTTCCTTAGTTATTAAGTAAATAATAATATTATTAAGATATGCCATAATAAATTTATTTAAGTATTCTCTTAATATATTATTAATACGCTTCTAGAACGTTACTAGTGCGTTTATAAGTCCAAATTATATAACTAATAGTTTATATAGTCCTTCCTTTAACCTAAAGGCTGCCTTTTATTTATTACCTTCCTTAATTCTAATCTAATAGTACGCCTATCTTAGATCTATCTTTATAAAGATTTATACGTTACTTATCCTATCTTAAATTTCGCTAATTAAGGGTAAAGAATACCTATCCTTTCTAGTAATGCTGTTTAACTATCTATAGTTAATATACAGCCTTAGTTTACTATTCTTCTTAGGTATAAATAGTACTAGATAACCCGCTAATAATTACGATAGTTTAATATATCCCTTTTATAAGTTTTCTTAGATAAACTCTTTTAATACTCTACTTTCTTCTTTAGTAAGCTTATAGATTAGAAAAAACCTTAAACTTATTTTTAGTTCTAATTCTATCTTATAATCCTATACTATATACTCTAACAGCTTTTTACTTTTTAGTAACTATAGTTTCTTGCCGTACTTATGGTATCTTTTTAGTATATAATCTAACCCTTTTTTAGTTTCTTTATATATTGCTCTAGCTTAGTACTATACCATCTTAGCTTATTATTATATCTTGCGGTATTAAGTATCCCTAATATTAACCTAACCTATAACCTAATCAATCTTTAGATTATATTTCTGTAACTAAGGTATTTCTAGTACTGCCTTATTATTCCCTAATAGTAATATATTAAAAGACATCTTAACTTATTTTCCTTTAATGGTTAGCTAAATAGGTCCTATTTTAAGATTAATAATACCTCCTCTGTAAGCTATTAGATCTCCTAAAATTGTTACTAATAGGTAAAGATGCTCCTTTTTCCTGTATAGTAACCCCATTCTTTTAACTACTATTAGTAAGATATAGTTCCTTATTACTCTACTATCTATTAGTACCTTAAACTATTAATCTTACTACTTTACTTATAAATTTAGGTGTTGTCCTTAAATCCCTTTAAGGGTCTAAGGCTCTACTACTAGTTCCCTCTAGTCCTATAGGCCTCTACTTTTCTTAACTATTAGCTGCTTAATCCTATTTATACTTAGTCTAACTTAGGCTAATACTTAATTCGCTTCTTTTCTTTAATATACCATAAATAGGTATTCTCTAGATATTCCCACCACTATTATCTATCTAGGCATTCTTCTATAAGGAATCTTCCTAGTTAAAGTATTAAGTCCCTTTACTCTTAAACTTCTATGGGGTACTAACTATGCATATACTTATCGTTTTAATATTTTACCTTATCTGTTATCTAATATATTCTTATTAAATACTTCCAATTCTTATCTTTTAGTACTCTATATATATTACACGCATTATCTATATATACTATCTACAATAGTATATAATATACTTAGTGTCTTAGGTTAACTCTTGGCTTATTTTTATCCTTAAGTTTAAACCTCTCTTTTATTAATCTAAGCGTTATAACTTTATTTATAAGTACTAAGATTTATCTCTCGCTTCTCTAGTCCTCTAATTACTTCTTTAGATCCTTTAATGTTATAATTAAGGCTCCTTTAATATAAGTTATAGCCTTTTCTGTAATTAGGTAGTTTTAGATAACTTTTTCATCTAACTATATATAGAAATCTTCCTACTTATTATTATGTTGCTGTTTATACCACTTTTAGTATAACCCTTTAAGTATATACGGCTCGTTTATAAGAAAGTATCTTCTTATTACTACATTATAACAACCTTTTATATGTCGTTCCTTAAACCTAGTTAGAATCCCTAGATCCTCTTCTTATTCTAGTTTAGTAAGCCACTTAGCTCTTAGTGTGCCTATTCTTAGCCTATTAGTAATTTTTCGTATAGGTACTTTATCCCTTATACGACCTGGTATACTAAATCTCTTATCTAGTTTCTGCTCTTGCTATAGAGTAATTCTTGCTCTAAATTCCTCTATAGTTTCTTTTCTTTTACGTCTTATAAGTGGATCTTTAAAGTCTTCCTGCTTCTTAATCTTAGTATTAACTTTTTAATCTTTAGGCTAAATACTGCGTTCCCCTAATAAGTCCTCTAGGTTTATATATCTATCTCCTAGTCTAACTACTATCTATATTACGGATTCTCTAATCTTATTAATGGTCCTTATTTATGCTTTAAAATCTTGGTCCCATAAGATTCTTAATCCTAAGCTTGCTTCTAACTTAAGTTTAGCTCCCACCTTAGTCCAACTAGGCGTCCGTAGTATTCTCATCTTATCTTAAAAGTCTTAAATCTTACTTATCTCGTCTTAAGAATCTTGTGCCGTAGGAAATTTTTCTCCTAAGCTTATTCGTATATCTCTAAACTAAGCTACTACTCTACTTTATTGGTTTTCGTCCGTTATGGGTCCTTAAGCTATCCTTATCCTATCTTTAGAGTCTTAAATCTCTCTTATCTCATCTTAAGAATCTTAAGCCTTTAGCCTTTTACCTTTATTAAGGGGTAAGCTAGCACTAGTAGTCGTCTGCTTACTTAATCGTCTTTAGATATTACTCCTTCCTTTTTATAAAGTAATAGATATCGTATTTAACGGTGTTATAATACCCATTATTAAACCTTACTCTATAGCGGTCTTAGTCTCTACTTCTATTGCGTTATTAAGGTTTAAATACCCCTAGTTAGTTCCTTTCTTTTCCTTAGCGCTATTAATTAATAAGTACTCGAACTCTATTATTATTGTTACTAATTTTTATCCGTATATTACTATAATATCTTAATCTAGCTTATAGAGTCGATTTTATTTTTTATCTAACTCTATAGTTCCTCTAAGTCCTTTTAACTCTAGCTCTTATAGCCAATAGCTTGCGCTATACTTAGCGTCTTTATAAATTCGGTATGCGTTATTATAACAAAACGCGAAACTTTTAATTAAACATTCTTTCGTTCCTCGCAGTATACTATTATCCCTCTATATATATATATCTTCTACTAATTAGGTTCCCTTTATTATATAGTAACTCTAACTATCTTTATAATCCCTTATAAAATAACCCTGTTTCCCGCAATTTATATAAGCTTTATTTTTAAACCACTAACTTTGCTATAAAGTCCGCCTAAACGTCTTTTACTGCTAAGATCCCTAGTTTAGCCTTTGCTCCTTAGTCCTATAATTACTAGATCCTTAACCTCTAGGTTTTTATAATTTCTTACTCTATCTCTTATAGGTTTCTGTAACCGACTACCGGACCTTGCATATTACCCTGGTCACTAGCGTCAGCACTACTCTCGTATACCTCGTATATCTTATATTACCCTATTTCGACTACGTATTAGTCTCCCCTTTTATCTTGTTGCCTACACCTTTCTCATGTATATATACCACTTAATTTCCATAGATTTACAATTAAGTCGCTCACTCAATTCTCCCACACTGCACTGTTACAGTTTCTTTAGTACCGCTTAGGTCTATTAGCTCTGCACTATACTATAGTTTCTAACTTAGCTTTAGTTGTTACGTACTTTGCGTCTTATACGACTATAGAACTCTATCCTAACCTCTTTTAGCCTATTCCCTTTAGTAAATCCTATTATTAATCTTTATTGCTTAATTTATTAAATCCCTTAAGGTATCCGCATTTTCTATTAGAATAATTACGTTCTAGACTTTAGCCTTAAGTCCCTATTTATACTGTGCCATAAGCGCCCTATTATTCCACTTAACTTATATAGCTAGCGTTTAGAACTACGTTATATACTTAATTACTAAGGTTTATTGCGTAATGTTTTAGAGTTTCCTTTCCGCTATAGTTACTGCCTCTAGATCTCCAAATATTTGTATAAGTTGCTCTATAAATTCCTTCTAACTTAAGAACATAAACCATATATCTTAGTTTGTAGTTATTATTCTATTTACTTATATCTCTATAAGGTAAGGCTTAAACCACTTAAGTACTCTTCCTAATAAGAATAATCCCGCATAAGCTATCTAATCTATAGGTGTTAGTAATTTTGCTCCTTCTTACGTAACCTTAAAGTGCATTTACGTAAGGAAGCCTTTAAGCTTTAATCTCTCCCCTAAGAATCTTTTAATTAAAGGTAACTTAACCTTCACTACTCCTATCCCGTTAATCCTTTATTTAAGTATTGCATTATTCTCTATTAACTGGTTAACTATCTCTTATAGTTGTCCGACCGTTATAGGTTGCTATAAATTAGTATCTGCTATACTAGTATCACCTCCTAACCTTAAAGTAGTTGCCGCCGTCAGTGGCGTTATAGTGGCTGCTTTTAGTAGCATATTATTCAACTTATTAAAACCGTAACTAGGTAGTAATTGTGTAACGGAACCTTGTAGCAGGTACTACGATGGGCTTGTTATTAGGCTAGGTGTATAGGTAGTGCAAGTAAGTCAACAACGTAATAATAACTGGTGGAGTGGTTGCCTAATAGATTAACTCTAATTGTATTCTGAGAATCACTATAAGGAAGGAACTATCTAGGTAGGGACTAAGGGTCCTTAAATACATAACCGTACTCCTAAGAAATCCTTCTTATACGTAATATACGTGTACTCTATCTGCTCTATTACAGATTATATAGATTACACAGATCACACAGATTACCTTACGTAATTTATACTACTATTCCTCGTTATATGGTTCTATTGGCTCTATCCTAGACCGTGCTTGTATTAACCAACTAGCTTCTTCCGACTCCTCTCCAAGTAGTTATAACATCGTACTTAAAGCGTCTGTAATATGTGGGCTAATAGTATAAGGGGTACCCTAAGAGTCGCTAGTAGTAACCGTTAGATTATAAGTATCCTAAATTATTATCTAGTTGCTATTAAGGAAACGTATAATAAGTTTATATAAATATAGCGCGTAGCGTATAGGCAGGCTAAACATATAGATAATATCTTAATTAATAAGGTTAATTTAATACCTATTATTATATAAAGTATATAGACGGACTTCGCCTTGGGGCGTATTTATTATAATATATACTATAATACGTTTCTTTTCTCCTTCTATATTAGGCCCTAGTTATAGTTAAGAGAGATATACTATTAGGGCTTTAAGTTTTCCAAAGGCCGAGCTAACTTCTCTTTATTAGCCTACTTCTAGTATTTCTTATAGTGGCCGCCTATGGTCCTTTAACTTATATACGTAGTAGTAGCATCTAGGGGGTCCCCTAAGCCGTTTAGCTTTTAGGTAATCTTCCTAGGAGTTTACTTAAAGTATCGCACTTTTTAAGTTCTATTCCCTAAACCTAACTCTACGGAGCCTATACTGCGACTATGCTTTATATATAATAATTTACTACTACTACTTACGCGATCTTCCGCGAGCTTTATAGTATTAAGCAATTACTTTATATAGCGGATTTTATTAAAAAGGTCCTTAGCGGTTCTTACCTGCTAGGCAAAGTTCTATTAGAAGAGCTCTACTTATAGGTAGGCTAGAAGACATAAGAACTAAAAGTTTACCTATTATTTAGGATTAATAAAAGGGGTATATAAGAAGAGGTCCTCTAAGCTACATATATGGGCTAAAAAGGCATTAAACCTCTAGTTCTTCCTTATAATAGCTATATAGTATATTATAGTATTATTAAAGCGTCTTATTATAGGGTTTCTAATCTAGTCTTAGACTATAATGTTAAACTTATTCTATAGTAAAGGACCCTTACCCTTAGTACCTAACTAGTAATAAATTAGTTAGGTATTTTTTTCTTATAAGACCTTTAATAGCCTAGCGCGTGCGTCGCTTATAGTTATAGTTAGCGTTATTAACCTTAAATCGGTTCTTAACTACGGCAATCTACTAATTAAAATACTGTTAAGCAGTACCGCTAATATTAGGTAGTAACTTCTTAACTAGGGCGTTAAGATTTATTTAGTGTATGCGTTTGCTATATAGCTTATACTCTTTACTAAAGAGGTAATAAAAGGGCTTTGTTAAATTAATAATACTTTATAAGTTGGCTGTTTTCTTAGCAAGCTTATTTAGCTCCTTTATATTAGCAGTATTAGGTAAAACGCTAGTAACCTTACTAAGCTTCTATTAAGCCTAGGTATATAAGTTAAACTAATTTTTAGCGTTTATAGGTATTTAATTATTTTAAGATTCTAAAGGTAGCTTAAATGCTACTAGTATACTTTTAGCGGTTTAATCTACACTAGGTCCTAAGGCGTTTTACAGTTATATCGCTAGCGTATTACTATTAGGTATAGGCGTTAGTTTTCTTTTTAGAGGTATTATAGAAAAATTAAACTGGCTATCCTCCTAAGGGGATTAGTAAAGATTTAAATATAAGGTAAAGATATAGATAGGGAGTCCAATAATAGAATAATAGGTATATTGTATAGACAGAGACAAATCCTTAAGGGAAAAGGAGGAGTCTGTGTGCGAGGTAGAAAGGGTTTTCCCTAGGTACGTATAGCGTACATACCTTACAGGCGAGTCACCCCTAGGTTACCTTAAGGTCGCCTATACCTTACAGCTATATAACTATCTACTTAGGTTTTACCTAATATAATCTATACTATTAATTATAAGTAATGTAACTAGTCTTTAAGCTAGATAGTAGGTCTTATATAGCTAGAGTCTCTTTCTCCCCTTTAGCCTATCTTAAAATAGATCTGCTTTATACTTTTATATAGGTAATATAAAGAAGTTCTTTAAAAGTAATCGCCTATTATAATTTGGTATCTAAATTTACTAATAAGTTTGCCGTACTTACCTAAGTAGAGATTTTTCTAGCTAATTTATAATACACAACTATAGGAGGTTCTCGCGATATAGAGTTATTTTACCTATTTAATTCGGAAGTGTCTTTAACTATAAAGGGGGTAGAAGTGGCAGATCTATAACGGCTATAGGCTGGCGAAGAGCTTAATTAAGGAGTAGATTATAAATTTAATAAGGAGCAGAGGAAGAAGCTCTACTACTTGGCTAATAAGTAAAATATGGGGTGCGTTCCATACTGCTGTGTTAATAAAATTATTAATATTATTGGTGGACGCGTCCAAATACGCGATAGGGATATTAGGGTTTCCATACAATTTAGTATGGATATCCTACGGCTTCCCAACCGAATTTTAGCCGAAGTCCCTCAAACTACCCAAAAGTCTACCAAAAAGCTTCAAAACACCACCCAATTGAGCCTTCCTTACCACCTATACAGCGAGCTGACAGCACGCTGCATGTATCTACGTTGACTGACTGCTTACATCGGCGGCTAGCTGTGCGACGCTGCCTGTTGGCCTCACTGTCCTGGAAGCACACGCCAGGCAGGCATTATTGCCGCAGCGACATAATCGATCCACCGTGTAATACTCTGTCAAATAGTGGCGGTCTAAGGACGGTAATCCGTCGCGTTTGAGCACGGCGGAGACTGGCGTGGCACTTTCCCAGTTGGTGATAGGATGACCCTCCAGCCGGGAAGCGGTATCTGCTTTCTGCGGCGGACCTTAGCCGCTGATATGTGCAGGATCCCGGTTACGACGAAGAGGAGGGCGATGGGACTGAGGAAGCCGATTAGCAAGCCATGCCTAAGCTTGCGGCTGTTCTTCTTAAATGTCTCGGCCTCTGGCTGATGCATGAGGTTGAGGATCATATCGTGGGATCTAGAGGTTTACTGACCGTTTGTTGTTGGAATTGGCTGTCCTTCTCCGTCGATTAGAATCGGCAAGGCTGGGGATCATTGGGTTAGACTTATATGTTCTCTCCGTGGAATGCGATGACCATTTAACTTACTGCTCGGAGGAATATTTGGTGGTTGAATTACAAGCCTTCGATCTGGACGAATATCAAATGTCCCGGTCAAGGTGATCGTTACCGTAGGTTCTGGATCTTGAGCAAAAATCCCAAAGAATATGGCGAACAAGATCAGAATTGTGGGCGTAATCGCCTTCATCGCGAAAATGCTGGAGATCTCTCAGCATGGTAACGCCAGCGCGGGAAGACTTTAAGGCAGAACATCAAAACAGCCTACTCACATGAAAATTAGTCCGCTTCATGCTTTGCAAATATGGCATCTTCTCTGCCTTGTCAATGTTGTGGCTTGCCTGCCTTGTCAATGTTGTGGCTTGCCTGCGTCGTCTATCGTGGGTTTTGATTGGCCGATCTGGAACTCAGGGAAGTCAGCTCTCTTGGCCTACAGAATTGGACGACTGCTGACCAGTGACGATCAACTCTAGGATCTATTTTAGCTTCTTGCGGTCAATGATGAAGCTCACTGAGGCAGGCAGTGCCTCGACAGTGCCTCGATAGGAGTTTTTCTTTCTCCTTTTTTTCCCTTTTGGGCGAGAGTGCGGTGTGCTGTATTCTCTAGGCTCCGGCATCCGCTGTATGACATACCTCGAATCCAAGCCTACAGTAGTTCACTACGCATTCTATTTTTAGAAACAATCGAGGGATACAAATACGCACGACACTATAGTCTAATGGGTCTTTCCGTGTTCCCATCAGGATCCGAAATGAACATTATTACCTTCCTCCTCTCTCTAACCCTCCTCTTCTCTTTCTGCCTTGCCACCAGCAGCACCGACGACTGGACCTCCGTCGACCAATCTGAAATCTACCGCGACCTAGATCCGTGTGCCCAAAGCTGCGTCCGCAATGTAAACGAAAGGATATGGGATGTTCGGCAAGGTACGAACTGCCGGAGCTACGGCTGCGTCTGCTCGGAGAGCACTCAGGGCGAGAACTTCCTAAACGGGCTGTCTAACGTGACGAACTGCGCTGTCAAGTTTTGTAGCCAGCTCGATATGGTTGATAGCGCGACAAATGCATTTGGAGATTTGTGTCTAGTGTTTGCGCTGAACTCGACGATACAGTCCGCCAAATCTGGTAGGCAATACTTTTTGGTTTAGTTTATGAGAGTGAGATCCTCCGCTAGACCGTAAACGCTAAATCCGCAGGCAATATTATGATAATTACCTCAGCCGGATACCCAAACATCACCGCTTGCGCCAAATTCGTCCTGAATGGCTGTCTTAGCGAAAACGGCACCCGCAACGAACCCCACTGCGGTCCCGTCAAGAGACCTGCTAAGTGGGAAGAGTACAAAGGCGTTACCAACCAGCGCAACTGTACTACTCCCGAATGTCTCTGCCGCGGTCCGAACTTCGACGTCACATTCGGGGTGGCGTATGACGCCGGAATCCAGTTCTGCGCGATGCGGCCGTCGACGGCATCGTTGCCAAACCCCGAGGTTGACGACATGACGAATGTTATTGCTACGGATTGTGCGAGTTATGGGTACCCACCCCGGAATTTTACGTATTGGTATAGTGGTAAGCCGCCTGGCTCGGAGGAAAATAAAGGTAGGTTGTTTGTTGGGAAATTACCAGTTCTGTTAACAATTTTCGCGCAGGAATGCCGGTGGATTCCAGAGTCCAGATCGGCTTGGCAGCGGCGGGACTGGTTATAGCGCTTGTTGCCCTCTGGGTATCGTAGAGGATGTATATGTTGGCAAATAATGCGCCTAATAATGCCGGTAAGTAGGAGCAATACTTTATCGCCGTTGGATTAGCGTTGGGTAGTATAGACACCAACTAGCGTTATAGATGTACCTATAGCAGAGTGAGAGGACCCTAACCTAACACATCCGTTACGAACACCATATGTCCTGGGATGTATAGTGTGTCGTCTAGAGAGGGACAGGTGGACTTCACACTTTATTTAGTAAACTGCCGATATAATCAAGAAAGGGTACCTATAGGGGCCTTGTAGGCACTAGAACTTATTTGCATAGCTAGCCCGTCCTATATAATGCACACTGTACCTTTAGCTTCTCCATCTATGGTTGGATGAGTAAATTGGCTGAGTAAATGTGAGCGCGAGTTTTCAGGGCTTGCCCGACTAGCGTGGTTTTTAATAAGCGAAAATCCAGCCAATAAAATATCGGCAAGTGCCAATATTTGCAGTGCCAATATTTAATATTTGTAACACTTTTAATAAAATAGTTCTAATAGTGACGTATTTATTTTAAAAATAAAAGATTATATTAAGAATTGGCATATTAGCAAGTTTTCAAATTAAATCACGTGATTGGTTATTATATAATTACGCGCCTTTATATAGTATTTTAATATTAATTCTAAACGTTACTCTACGTCACTTTACCTCAGCAGTAGCAGCAGTAGTAGTAGTGTAACGAAGCCTTATAGGAAATACTACGATAGACTTATTAATGGGCTAGGTATATAGGTTAAAGAATAGTTAATAACGATAATATAACTAGTAGAGTAGTT
>Ga0307515_10009441_pt1 | contig 18857 bp, 11 predicted proteins | sample 17_EM_MG_FD_194513 | JGI IMG/M metagenome (GOLD analysis project Ga0307515, IMG submission 194513) | Populus trichocarpa ectomycorrhiza microbial communities from riparian zone in the Pacific Northwest, United States - 17_EM | ecosystem: Host-associated > Plants > Roots > Unclassified | place...
CCATATACATCATAACTGAATATAATCTTAACAAAAAAAAAAAAGCCACTGTAATACAAGATTACCAAGTATGAGCTGAGGGCAAGTGATCAGGGCTCCCATAAGCCTTGTGTATCTGGAACTTTTGTGAACCTGAGATTCCTTGGAGAGCACTAAAGCCTTCCAAAGGCACCTGGAAGAAGTAGAAAAAACCATTCTTAGACCTCTTAAGAGTTCCCTCATTTTTATCCAGGAAAATGATCTAAAGCATCAAAAGAATGCAACAATCCCCCAAGATTATGAATTTGTTTCCAAGCAGACTTTTTAGCAAGCATATTACAATCTCATCGAGATGTCAATGATCAAGAAAATCCTTTGTCAGAAACAAGTTGAGAACCTTAAGGCATGAATCTGACAAAATAACATGCTAGTGTAAGTAAAATACCTTGGATGTGCCCGTCACAAACTGCAGAAGCCGAGCCTTATCCTCCTTGCTGAATCCTTGAACAACCTCCCAGAACCACTGTATGACAGGAGATGCTGGGCTGTATCCAGAGTACTCAGTATTGGTCCTCATGTCATCCACTGGAAGACATCAACAAGGAACAATCTTTTAGAGCCTTGTTTCATATATCACAAGAATTTTTGGATAGAAGGTAGGGAATGAAAAAATATCGTCATAAATCAAGCAAGGACAACAGATTGGGGAAAACTCACAATCAATATCTGGAAGTCCACTTATCAATAATTCCAACTCCTTGTCATTAAAAATTGAAATTAATTCCCTGGAAATTAATTCAGTGAATCCTTCCAAGAAGGCGTTTATTTGAGGACGAATAGCGGTTGTCAAACGATGCTCAGCAACTAAATCAACATACTGGTGCTTATTCTCCTCTGTGACTTTAATGTTACGCCCACCAGGAATGAGTTCATAGTCCGTCACCTACGTTGTGTTCATCAAACTTGATCATTAAAAAACATCATCCATGACGTCTTGGTTACAAAGTCAGTGCAAAGTCATTACCTCATTTTTTTCATACAGTATAAGCTTCTCCTCATCAGCATCAATGCTGAAAGTGAGATCCAGAACATCACTTATATCATTCTGCAAGCATGAAGGAGTAGGCTAATAAGTTTCAAAGAGTGCGTGTACACATAGTTGGTTAGGGGGGTGGTTGCCATTGCGCATACCTCAAGCATCCACTTCAGGTTTTTAAAGTAATCAGGATCAATAGCTTCAATGTCATGATATGTAACTTTAACTCCTAAAATATGCTTGTAAAAGGATCGAGTGAAATGGACATCCAAAAGTTGACCATCAAAAAGTGCTTTCCCAACCTGCCAGACATAGATGAGAGTCATTTAGAAAATACACAATCAACATTGCAATCAAACAAGAACATCTAGAAATGGTACTCACAACTCTTCCAACAAATTTGAAGTATGATAGATGTTCTGTTTGGTAAACAGAGTTTGGGTTAGGCTGAAACGTTGATTCATTGCCAACTGTTGTAAACAGCAGTGCTCCCTTGTCAAAAATAACTCTGGATAACAGCTGGTACCATTCCCTCGTCAGTCCACCTGCATCAATTCCTTCCTCTCCTTGAAAGTGAACAGTCAGCCTCCCTTTCAAATCTATGGTTGATCGCATGCGAAGTTGATTGTATGAATCTTCAAGAATGTAAGCTCTTCTCACAGAAATTCTTAAAGGACTGTGATGATGATCATGCTGGTGTTTTATTTTTGATCTGAAGTGGGCTCGCTTGTTGTCAAAATCAACAAAACGCGGAACCCTCAGCATGAGTGAGAAAGACTTCTCAAGCAACCCAGGATTTTGACGGATGAAAGCATTAAGCAGCTTCCTGTGTTTCTCTGAGAACTTGACAAAAGCAGCATGTTTCTCATCGACTTTCAAACCAGGGACTGAGGTTTTCTGCTGGGCAGCAGATGAGCTCGCATCTTCAACCTCAGAAACTGTAATACTATAGTCATGGCTGGAACCTGGCTGTGCAGGATGCAACTTCTCACACATCACAAAGAAGGACTCTATGTATGGTAAGATGTTCTGTGATCCTGCTGGAAGTGGAGGCATCACACCAGATGTCTTAGATGTAGAAGTTCTCGGTAGCAAATCAGGAGCAGAATCTGAATAGCTCTCTATTTTGCTTATGCAGGTGCTCAGCTCCAACCACAAAGGCTCTAAAGCTGCATTGATGTCACATACCAGAGAGAGAGCAGCAGTATGCTTTTTTTCTGGAGGAAGATGCTGATCCTTCTCTTTCTCAACTAGTGAAGTAACAAGGGAGCTTAATGCCTGCAAAACCCTCAAAATTGCAGCTCCATCAGAGGATGTTGTACTGAGAAGTGCTTTCACTGCTTCACCGAACATGCGTAACTCAACCATGGCAGATTTTGTCAAAGTTTGAACAGCATTGGCTAGCTCTGTAATAAATAGATGACAGTGGGTTGGAGCAATGGCAACCAGCTTCTTCATTACCTCCGCCACAAGAGTATAAGCATTATCTGACAAACTGAGAAACATAGCATGTCAAGACAAAGGCACCGAGCATATGTGAAAATAGATCCTACACCTCTAAAATAATGATGATACTAATCGCAGACAATAGAAAAACAGCCATTAAATTTGTTGAGCCAACAAATTGTCAGCTGAGCCATACTGAGGAAATAAAAATAAGACTTGTAGTCCATGAAATCTAGTCCATGCATGACACCAGCAGATGATGCAAGAAAATTTGCCAGAAAGATAATAAACAACTATTTGTTGACATCAATGAGCACAAGAACCACATAAGGCATGGAAAAGCATATTAAAGTTACATCATACCCTTCCCGTGCTAGCAATGAGCATAGAAGTCGAAGTTCTGCTTGTGGCAGGTTAAGCAGTATGATTTGAGCATCTGATTCACTATTTGCACCAGAAGTGGGTTTGGCGGAAGATGAACCAGCAACGCCTAAAGTGGTAGCACCAACTTCAGTATTCATGTCAGCATCTGAACTGGAATTTTGGGGGCCAGATGGTTGTTCAGTGGCAGCCTCGGTTTTATCTGATAAACTTGTTTTGTTTTCAGCATTGTCAATGATAACCTCCAATAAGTTAAGCAGCTGCAAAATGAATTCATGTCAATCAATATCCACTTTGCAGTCCAATGAGCAATCTAAAAACCAACATAATACTATGTGAAGCATCACCTGTTCAAGATGTGCTATGCTCCTCAAATAAAGAGGTTGGTTCAAGAGGCTCAAGAGTAAGGCAATAGATATGTATCCTTCCTCGTGCTGCTTTCTATCATCTTCCCTTACAATCATCACAGCTTTGCCACGTGCCTGCTCAGTATTCTCTGTCTCCCTTAGTGCAGGGAGAGGCAGTCTAAACTGAAGTAAAATTTTTGCCACATAGGGATGGTTTCGAGCCAAGTAAGTCAGCATCTCAAGGATACGCCGAGACAGCAAGGGTGGAACTCCTATAAATAAACAACAAATTATATGTATATACTAACTACTCTATGCGCCAGTAACACAAGATAAAAATCAGAAACTCCTCGAATACACCATCAAGAATTAGAGCTCTAAAGCTTCAAGCATGTAGCAGATGAATCATAATTGTCTTGATTTCTAATAATAATAAATAGCAACTATTTTTTTAAAATGTTAAGATACAGAAATTAAATTACAGATCTTACCATCGAAAGACTGTGGACGCGAATACATCACATTGCTCTGGCAAGCATAGAGTCGATACAATGGCTCAGCAACATTTGAATAATTGGCAGGCCTTCTTTTATCAACCATCAGCATATCCATCAGGATTTTTACCAGAGTAGCTCTGGTTTCACCATGAGAACATAAATTCAGGAGAAGCCTTTGTAGTGGTCCTTTATACAGCGGCTACAAAGTCATGCAATTGGTACAATTATCAGAATCTAGATGGTCCACACTATCAAGAAAAAAAGAAAAAAAAAGAGAGAGAGTACTGCACAAAGGCAAATATATTCTTGCTGAGTACCTGAACTATGCGAAGCACCCGAATCATTGCTTGAAGAGATTCTGTCTCAACTAAAGGAGCTCCATCAGCTTCAACAAGCTTAGCAGTCATAGACCTACGGGAGGCAATCCCAGCTCTTTCCAGACTGTATCCAATACCTTCACCCCGTCGAGAAGACTCACCTCTACGACTTCTAGGGTACATACCAAAGAGATTGCGATTGCTATAACGATGAGCAAATCTTTCTCGCAACATGTTAGCCTCCGCAACAAGGGCGGGTGTGAGATTGGCAAGAATAGCATCAGATGATGTTAGGAGAACCTGAGGATATAAACATAGTTATATGTTTATATCACATACCAAACAAATTTTATGACCAGAGCACAAAAAGAAATGTACCTCTTCACGCAAATCTGAAGGGAATGTTGCAATGATTGAGACTGTGTCCATCTCAACAGGTTGACCTTCCAGTTCATGAGATTGATGAAGTCTTTGTGCTTGTTGTTGTGCTAAAACCTCTGCCCGGATGTCTGGGGGAAGGGCTGCAAGGAACTCTGGATCAATATCTCCCATGTTTTGTGGTTCTGCATTTGAAGGCTGTGACACTTGACCCTGTTGAGCAGAGAGGACTTCAGCACGCAATTCCTCAGGAAGGGCATCCAAGAAAGCAGGGTCAATTGATCCAGATCCAGTATCACCACCAATCTGCTGTTCCACAGCTGGACCATCTTGCTCTGCTTCCCTGCTAGAATTTTCAGATACCTCAGTCACACTATGAAGAGATGCATCTCTCCCAGTTGCAAGAGTAGAATTTCCAAAAGACATGCTCGTTCTCCTTATCCGAGTTGACTGTGGATCCAAAGGCATTCTATCTGCCGAACCTTGCCTTTCTCCACCATCATCATGACCATCAGCACTTCCAATTTCAACATCAAGACTCCGAAGGCTTTCCCCTAAAGTTGCCCCACTTTCACTGCTTTCTTGGCTTACTGCCTCAACATCACGGGCAGCAGCATCATTCTGTTCTAACTGCATTTCAACAGATTGTGTGTGAGATTCACTTGCTGCCAGTCCGATCTCAACATTGCCAGGTCCATCAATTGTTATGGAAGTGGTAGTTGGTGCATTGCTGCCCTCAAGGTTTGCATTGTTTTCAACTTGGATGTCAGGGTGCGTGTCTGCTTCTGGTTCCTGTAACTGAACGTTCTCACCATTGCGTTTAGGCTCCCCTGTCAATGTGTTTGGATCAGAGAGTTTTTCAGTGTTTGGCTGTCTCAAATGAGAGACAAGCAACTCCTCAAGGCCTGTGGGAACAGATACATTAGATCCACCACTTTGCTGATTGTCATCCATCCACAGGTTCAAACGGTTTCCATGACGCCCATTACGCAACGAGCGGAAAATAGTATCCAGCTGTAATGAGGTGCTCTCCAAGTTCCTATCTGTAAAAACCATATCGCGGGCATTTTCTGGAAAATGCAAAATCATGTGAAAGATAAATTTCAAAACTATAAAGATGTGGAAATTAAGATCAACTCACAATGACTTCACACACACTTACAGGCAATTACTTGCAAGAAATAAATGAAAACAATAACTAATATTACAGCAGATGAAAATCCAACTACTGAAACACACCTGCTTGTCTGGGAAGGCCCAAATTTGATGATGAAGGTCCAACTAAAAGGGGATGTCGTGAGGGGGCAGCACTGTCGCCACCTCTACCAAGAAGATTGTAAATTGATGTAGTACGCCCTTGACGTCTAGAACCAAAAACTTCAACTGGCATAACATGGAGAGTATCATTGGCAAAGGCATGGTCTCTACCAAAAACCTCGATGTGGTCAAAAACATTTATCCCATTGATGCCCTCCTCCAGCCGGAGAATAACTCCATCATCTTCCTCCTCATCTTCATCGTCTTCCTCCAGCACTTCCTCATCAAACTCATCATCATCAATATCATGATCATCTTGATCTGTGTCGGGATGTGGCAAGTGATGGACTTCATCTTCTTCCAAACCATTATGCTCCTCGTCATCTTCATCATCGTCATCATCTACTTCATCCCCCTCATCTCCAGACATCTCTTCATCCTCATCCTCATCTTCATCCGGAGTTTCTTGCCCACGAGGCTGGATATCAAATCTTATCCCAACAGTATCCATGCCATTTTCAAGACTCCTCATATCCTCAGAAGTTTCTTGCATAAAGTCATCCTCAGTAGCAGGAGCGAAACCTCCATCAAGATCCTGATCATGATCCATGTCATCTGTAACAGCCTCAGATCGACCAAGGTTTTGGATGGCATTAAATGATTCGGCATGGTCAGCTGACATAGCATCATGGTTGGATTGTGAGCCCATTTCAGTTGACTGGGAAATCTCAACAATATTCTCTGTTCTGACAGATTGACTCTCTGTAGGAGGTTTTGTTGAACTCTCACCTTTCCCAGTATTAGAATCAGCAGAATTGACATGTTCTTTGGTTACCAACTCCAGAGCTTTGATAAGCCCAGTTACAACTTTAGGTGAGTCAGTATGATCCAGATCCAACACTTCAAGAGTTCGAGTCAAAGACCTAACCAAACCAACATCTATAAAAGTGGCAGAAGCTTCTGGGGAGATGTATGAGCCAGTAGGTGTACGGGCAGCAAGTAAATCATTTAGCAGATCAATATATGTCTGCATATCATTGGTTGGTGGCCTAAAGCCATCACAAGAATCGACAAACTCACAGAAAATGTCACTGATCTCAGCAAAGACCCTCCTCCTTGCTTCAGCAGAACGAACACTGGATGCTACCAAAAACTGGTTTGCCCGAGTAGCTAGTTTATTCTTCCAGTCACCATCTATTTTCCTTTCCTTCTTCATATTTCGAGAACTCGGAATGAACTTGTGAAGAATATGGTGAAATATACCTCCAGTACACAAACCAGCGGAACCCTTCTGAAGATTAGGGCCCCGGCAACTACTAACTTCAGAATCCCTTCTAAGAAGCACATGAACAGATGAAGGATACATTAGCACAATCTCAGTCAAAAGCTTTAGGATAAAAACAACCTTTGCAAGCACTGCATATGCTTCTTGGCAACTGGTCCCATTCTCTTCAGAAACAGTGGCTACTGCTTTTCCTTTACCTTTAGTTGCAGCAGCATCAATATCCATATCCACGGATAATGGCACATCAGTCACAACATCATCTTTCAAGGGAGGTACAAAACTGCTGATTGAATCCAAAAGAAGCTCAATAACATGTACAAAGCTCTGGGGAGATTTTCGGTGAGCTTTGGAACTCTTTGAATTCATATCATGAAGTTTCCCATGCACATACCCAGGTGATGATGTATTCATACTGCCCAAAGTAACCTTCGCATCACCAGCATGTGGTTTCTCTCTTTCCAAAGCTTTCTCCTTCTCCTTTTCTTTCTCTTTGGATTTATCTTTCTCACGATCTTTCAGCAACACAATGTAAGGCCTGTCACCTACCATCTCAACTTGACAAACAGATTGTGCAGCCTGCATAAAAATTGTTGGATCCCGAGAGATGACAGAACTTAAATTCAGAAGAAAATTGCGTGGAGTGACCCTTCCATTTGAATGTCGGTTAGCAGCAGTAACAAGTTTATGCCTTATCTCAGCTTCCATTGCTTGCTGGAGGGTTTGAGGATCTTCAAGGACATGACGGATAATAGTAGCAGCAATATTATCAAATCCAGAAAAGAGGCTACTTGTTGGCAAAGAAAGAAGCAAACTCACACCCTCAGCTTCAAGAAAACAAACAGCTACAGAATGAGTTCTCGTGAGTGTGGAACATAGCTGCAGCACAGCATGCATTGTTTCAGATGGAAGCTGGTTCCTGATACAACTGCAAGAAATCTTAATAAGTCTCTTCTGCTCATCTACATCTATGTGCTTTGTAGGTGACGCCAGTGGAGATTGCAATTTGTTTTGCTTATCCTCATCAATACTGATTGAGATTTGTTGGTTGCTGACATCATCCCTCTTCAACTGCTCCACAATTTCAGATGTCAATTTCTGATCCACCTGCAGTAGCCGATCCATCGCAAGAAAAGCTGTCGTTACCCACTTTGGAACCTGTTTTTTCTCTTTGTCAATTGAACCAGAATCCCACTGTGAAAGTGAATCTGATGCAATTTTAACCAGACCATCCTTTAACGCAATTTCACGTGACACCGCATCTTCATGAAGTATCAAGGCAAGAACATGAAAAAGAGCAGATATCATGGTATTATTTCTGCTATCAGAGACCAGACTGCTTTGCTTCACTTGATCAAGAATAAACGAGATGACATTAGACCTGTATTGACCATCATTCTGTGAGCATATCAACAGAAGGAGGTCCCGAACTGGAAAAGCTAGAGGCTCCTTCACTTGCAGAAGCTTTGTGCATGTTGACAACAACTCCTCGACTGGAGGAAGTTGGACCATCTCTTCTTCAAGCTGTTGGCTATTGGCAGTTGCAGCATCTTCCTTTGCATCTGATTCTGAGTTCCCCAAAGACATGGCAAGTGCGCGAGCAAGTTCATCATCTTCTGGAGCTTCCTCGGGATGGGAGAATAACCAGTCCATTGCCAGTTCTACACTATTTGATCCAACTTGCCTCAGAGCTTCTTCTGCCCTAGACCTGGAAAAACCCATCTCAACAATGGTTGAAATAGTTGTTTCATTCAGGGGAGGACCAGTGATACGGGCACTCGTGCTGCTGTTTGCATTTTTCACTTCAACCCCTGAATAAACATGCCTGATGATGGAAATAACTGCACTGATGAAATCGTTACCACAATCAGCAAACTGTGGGTGAGTCCAAACAGGTAGCACTGCCTTGAGCACCATAGACTGGAGCACTTTAACAAAAGTTTCAGAATCCCGTGGAAAAGGAATAACTCCATTTACCAGAGGATGCACAAGCAAGTTCTTTGTAAACGGAGACAAAATCAATGATGATGTCACCAGGTGGTCCATAAGTTTACCATAGCTAGCTAAGGGACCATAAATCCATGAATGATCAGCCTCTTCTTTATTGTCATGTTTTATATTCCCATCATCAGTCTCCATAGGGGATGCAGGGGTCCTGTTAACAGTGAAGAGCAATTGACTAGTGGCTTCAAATGTGGTCAAAACAGATTGAACAACTCCATGTCCATATAAACAATTTAACAGTATTGGATTACTGGAATCTGGTCTGTCCAATAATATGCCATCAATGAAATCAACAACCTTGCCAAAGTAGCGACACTTGGTTGATACAGATGCCTCAGATCCAGAACTTACATGACCACCAAAACTCATGTGATCCAATGAAATGGAAGCCAAAGTAGAAGCCACTACCTTGGAAGATGGGGAAACATTCACAGTATCTTCCCGCCTACGAGAAGGAAGCAGCATTGCCTTTCCCAATTCTTGAAACAGATGAGTTATGTGAAAAGAAAGCGACCTCACCATGTCACAGCAAGAACTATAATAAGATCTCTGTTTGTCATATTCTTTCCTACTGATAGCACCAGCAGTGTCTGAAGATTCAGTATGACGTGGATGTTGAGTAGATCCAAACCGGTTTATAGAACTATCAGTACCTAGCCTTTGTTGAAATCCAGTTGTAGCACGACCAAGATCACGGTACAGATTTATAAGATCAAAAAACTGGGATTCAAAACTCCACCCAGATGTCCTTCTCAATAATGGATCAAGAAACTGCCTGAAGGAGTTAATTCGTTGCTCTTCAGTTTCATTTGTGCCCAGTTCAGACTCTTGTGACTCAGCAGCAGAACTAGTGCCATCATCCTCCACCTCAGGCTTAGCATCTTCAAGCAAAGCAATCTGCCAAAGAACTTCTCGCTGCACTCGTCCAATATCCTCCAGAACATCTTTGCTACCATTTCCAAATTCTGTTAGCAGTGCAGTTACCCAGCGGTTCTCTTTTGAGTCAGCAAGAAATAGAAGGAACTCAACAAGGAAAAGTGATGAAAAGATTCCATCATCTGGCATTGTCCTGGGATCAAGCAAAAAGGACCCAGAATCCATGCCAAATCCAGTCAAAGCTTTCTTTAAATGATCCCTAAGGGAGCCACAGAATGCATGTGCCAGAGGTGCAGAGTGGTGCTGGGTAAAACCCTTGAAAACCATAGTGCTATGCAAAGCTATAGACATTCCTTCTGATGATTGGACAATGTTATGCTGTAATAGAAGCCTCAGCAAAAATTCTATCCCTGACTTCTCCACAAATAACCGACATGTTTCAGCATTTTCCATTGTTCTGTGAAGCAGCACCATCATATGAAAAATACCTAGCTGGATGAACTGATCATTACTGATTCCTTCTGCACCTGAATCAACACCACCAACCAAACAGCAATGCCCTTCACTATCCTTGTTCTCGGCATCCATTTCCATTGCAGTGCTGCCAACAACTTTCCCTGATGATGAGCAGTTACTGTCCGCGAAGGAAGCAATTTTATCAATAATCTCAATAATTAAATCAACACCAGTGCTTCTCAATGAAGATACATGACGCAAAAGCTCTTCCACTGCATTTGCCAAAGGAACAATGGCTTCATTCATCGCTAAAACATATTTTTTGCTGGTGAAGATATCAACAAGGAACCGTAAAGCAGAAGTTTCTTTCACTGCCTCTAAACCTTTTGCATTAAGACAGATGGCACCAAGACCATTAGGAACACATGTAAGAGCCTTTGAGGCAGGAAGAACTCCAGCTAACACTGAGGATAAAAATGCATCTGGAAGACCCATTTCATGCAAAACAGGAAAACAAGTTGGGTCTTTGTGAATAATCTCACTCATAACAGTCACAGCTGAGTAATAAATGTCACCTCCAAATTTATCTGCATTCTTGTATATCAGTGACAAAGTAGAAGGTAAGGAGCTATCATGGGAATTCAAGGATCTGGCATTGCCAGCAGGTGCATATGTGGCAGACCCAAGTGCCTTCAAAAGCACCTTGATGAGCCTCTTCTGCGAGTAGATATGATCATCACTGAATCTTGAACATTCACCAATGGTCACTGAATTATCAATTTCCCCGGCCAAGCCAATAATTCTATGTACTTCTATCTGTAACCTTTGTGCCAAAAGTTCTACTCCCCCCAATTCTCGAAGCAGTGACACAGCTGAACTGCTGTAATCCATGAGCTTCTGTAAGGCTTTCACGGCCAAATAGACAAGGTGCATATGACTGGGATCTGAGTCCTCCAAAAGTGGTAAAAAAGTAGGAACCATTCCAGACCCCCTAACATTGCTCCCTGAAGCTGAGGATGACACAATATGGAGCAAATAGAACTGAAGAAGTGCTTCAACAAAGGCAAGAGAGGATGGATCGTTGGAGTTCTTCAGCGACAAAACAGCTTTCTGAAGCACATTCAGGAGAATCATGCGGTTCCCTGCAGCAAAACTGATGCTAGATCCACTTAAAATCCGTGCCCGCTCATGTGATGCTGTATAAGCAGCTAACTGAGCACCTAAGGCCAGCATTGCAAGAGTTCTGATGGTTCCAGGAACAGTTTCTTCTGATCGCACAATCCTAATCAACTCATTTGTATACTCAGGTTCATTAGCAAAAAAGGAAGTCAGTTCATCATTCGCATCACCAGACTGAACAAGCACAATGAATGCGAGGAGGCAGATCCTGCTGTACAGCCTGCACACTCTAGGAGAACGAAAAGCCCGAGCATATCTGATTCTGGTCAGTAATGAGAATCGAAGGTCAGGAGGTACATTATACTGCTCAATGTACTGTTTCATCAACTGTAGGTCATCTTCTTTTTGTAAATGCAGGTCTGCTGTGTGTATAACTCTCAAACTAGAAGTTGTATTACTACTGTTTTCCATAGTATTTTGGGCAGTCAGACCATGCAATTCAAAATAAAGGGTTGAGCCAATTCGGTGTTGAGACTTGTCCAGTTCATTTTCTTCATCAGATGGGAACAAACAAAGCCCTTCTTCCTGTGTTCTTTCATTTGCCATAACACATGAATATAAGCCCAAGCCTTCCTCTTTACTTCCCCAACCCTGTGCTAGAGACAGGAGATAGCTGTTTACTGAGCCACATCCAATCAACTTCCCACTTCCATGCAGCTTAGACGGATTGATTTTAACAAGTGCTGAAAGAGTCTCCAATGTAGCTATAAGAACCTCTGGATCTGTGGATGCTAAAAGGAGCTTGAAATGCTGATGGAAGTCACCAATATAAGCTTATTAGAGAACAAACATTACAGAAGCTTTTGAAAGAGTAAAAAGGCATACAAACAAACTTTCAACATCCATACATTTTCAGGTGGCTTAAAAAAAGTGAACATCGAACACCTATGAGCAGAATGCAAGACTCAAATCAGATACATACCTCTAAGCCATCAAATGAACTCTTGTCATGGCAATTCTCTAAAATTATTTGCATCACACGTAAAATTTGAAGAACCGCATGTTTTGGAAATGGACTATCATCTTCTGAAATATTATCTGATAATGAAAGGCCATTCCTACTAGACAAGTATGTCTTGAAGTATGTATCGAAATGCAGAAACAGAGGCCTCCAATGATGAAAATTCCCCTGAAGTTAAAGCAACAAATAAGATATATAATAGAAAAGGGGAGAACAAGTAATCTTTGTACTGCAGCAAAAAAATGCCTTTACCTTACTGTACTCCCACCGAAAGCCAGAAAGGGGTATGGCTATATCTTGCAATGGACTCTGGATCACCTTGTCAACAAATGCTTTAATTTTAGGAGGCTGCAAACAAAAACCATGGTCAGACTTTTTGAAAAACAAATCAGTGCAAACTACGCAACACCACATATATTATCCTCCAAGATTCTAGAGGGGCAAATCTCCCTCCTCGTGTCTGATGCATGGCAAGCAACTTATCTCAGAAAACTCAAAACTGAGTAATAGCACTAAACAAGATCATTCCTACGAATAAACTGAGGTAAAAAAAAAAGCAAAGAAGAGTGGTTTTTCATATCCAAACAAGATAGTTAGGAATGCGACACTAGCAGTAAGACACCAGTCGTCAATACAAAATAAATAATGGATTAATTATAATTCTGATAGTAGCATAAAAAAACAAATAGTTCTCACTAAATGAGAGTATCCAGATAGTTCCAAAACAACTTATTCTCCTATTGACAAATACAGGTAAAGACTAAAGAGTCAGTTCTTGTGGCTTGACCTAGAATTGGCTGGTGTGATTTGTTTCTTGATAAATAATTACCACAATGGAGCCAAGAAAAGAAATTCTTGTGACAGAAAATGGTATCTCAAAGAAGTATATAACCTTTAGTTGAAAAATGAATAATAAAATGCAATATAAGATTTCATTGAGATTAAAACTATAGATTAAAAAAATAAGAATTTATGAACTTTGAAAATTCACCAAAATGAGTGAAGGGATTCGCATTGATCTTCATAAATTTTGGTTAGCAACATATCAAAATTTACATATAAGCAGGATTTAAAGATCACGATATTATTTTGTTACTTTACAATGACAAAAGGAATACACTGCTATATGAAGTTACGCACTTCAAGAAACAAAGAAAAACTGACAATGAACATAAAATATCTAAATAAAATTTAACTTCACCAAAAAGGAACGAAGTAATATGTACAATAGGTTTTCAGGAAAAAAAATTGTTAGCCACCTATCCAAAATTTACAAATAAATATGATTCAGATACCATAATAATGCTTCATGACATCATGAGGACGCAAGGAATACACTGCTATTTAGCATCAATAGCATTTTAAGCAACATTGTGAAAAATAGGCAACAAAATAATGAAACAAGAAATAATGAAATCTACCAATAACTAATGTAACGGTGCAATAGCATTCAGATGTGGGCAAAAGTTAATGAAAAGAAAGTTAATAGGTTCAAAAAAATTCAAAAGAATATCCAGAATCAATCATTTTAAATTATCTAAAGGCATTGGAGATAAGGAAAGGGTTTAAGATTTGGTATAAAACCAAATCCGAGCTCGAGTATACAGGTTCTCAATACAGAAAAATGGTCCAGTAGCTGCAACCTAAGCAGACACAGTAGATTGATTCAACAGCTGATATTCAGTGGTATTTGTAAGCCATATCGTCTTGATTGTAATATTATTTTCTTCATAGGATGCTCTGTGCTTGTTATTTTGATCATATTCAATTCTTTCTAATAGTATATTCTTTTTTTATCCAGATAAGAAAAGAAAAAATTGGATTATTTAGCATTGCAGATCCTTAACTAACAATATTGTGCACATGTCAGAGCAGTTAATACATACAACCAACTGGTCTGCAGAGAATATACAGACAACAATCTGGGCAATGTAAAACTTAAAATGCACAATTTCTTTCAAAAATTAAGGACAGTCACTTTAACAAGTATTGGGGATTTTTCTATAGTGCCAAACCACCTACTATTCATTATTCAAAATGGCATGCTATCTGTGCTTTTAATATGCACTCTGGAAGAAGATACCACTGCTTAGAGGTACAGGAATAAAATTGAAACTAAGCACCCTTCTAGGTGACAGTTACTTCTAGATACGCTATAAGGTATCACATTCAATGTCCAAACCGCAGCAGAACTAAAATATCCTTCTATCGGATAGCTACTTGCACATCCTATACAACACCATTACCAGGGATGCTCGACTGCAGAGACTCATTGTACTTTTCATGAGTTGATGTGAACAAACTTCCTCGGAGAAAAATTCTTGTGAAGAAACTCGGGCAAAAGCAGAGCATTTGTTATCTTTCTGTTACTGGAATTCGACCAAACTTTAGACCCCACTAGAACTTTTTATTCAAATCCACTCAGGTACAATTAGACACACAGATTCAACCAACCCCACATCAGCCTGTTAAACCCATAAAGCTATTCAAACTCATTAAGCTATATTCAAATTCAAATAATAATTAAATTTAAATGACCAGCCAGAGACTATGCCAAAGATATATTTTATTATATGCAACCTCCTCTCCTACTAATAAACCAAGAAATAAAAACTACCACTAACAGCAATTATGACTTTAATCACAAAGTCAATATGCAGTCACTGTAGTTAAAACTGATTAAACAGCCATAGAGCAACACCCTTTATTAAAATCCCACTATAATCATCAAACAGAACGAAAAAACCAACACAAAACCCTAATATGTTCTTAAGATTTCAAAACCGATAGAAAAACCAGTAAAAAAAATTAAACTTCAAAACAAACAAAAATAAGTAAATAAAAAGCTTACAGTTTCAGAGTCTAATTTAATAGATGGACCGATGATGCTATCACCGGACAAAAGCTGCCGTAGTCTCGATGGCAAACTCGATCGTATCGTTGCCATTAGGCTTCCACTTTATTACAATCTACCCTTTCAACTACTGCTACTACAACTGCAATATTAAGAAAATTAGAAAAAATCAAAATCAAAACCACAAAATAAAGCCAGAAATTGGGGGAGAGAAGGAATCGGAGAAGAATCTGAAAGAAATCCCTTAGATTGGTTGTAAATAAAGAGACAGAACTGAAAAGAAAAAATAGATCAGGAGAGAGGGAGTGACCTGAGAAGGATGCATACACATGAGGAGAGAGTGGAGTTAAGAGAAAAAGGCGAGAGATTGTTCTTCTTCTTCTTGCTTTTTTTATTTTCAGAGAGAGAGAGAGAGAGAGAGAGAGAGAGAGAGAGAGGCGAAACCCCAGAGCAAAGAGGAGAGGTGTGGTGTGGGGTTGAGTTTGTTTTGTGTGTTTGGAGTTGGGGAGGGTTGTCTTGGTTTTATAATACTCTCAGAATTGCGTAATTAGGATGCGTCTTTGGATTTGGACACCTAAATTATAACGTAGTCACTGTTCGTGAGTATTTGTTTATTTTAGTCCCTTCGCTTTATAAAGATCTAAATTTATTCTATATATTTTTAATTTATGTTTCTAACTTAGTCCTTTATTTAGTTTTTTCTTTATTTATTATACATTTAAAGGTGAATTGTACATTAACCTATAACTAAATCTATTAATGAGTAGAGACTCTTCATAATTAAAGCTAGTCAAGGGATTAATTATGATATTCGAAGCTATAGGGACCGATTCAATATTTTCTGGAACTGTATGGACTTAATTGTAATTTACACGGTTATGAGGGATGGGTGTGTGCTTGGGCAAGGGGAGCTGACACATTACTCAAGCTAATCTTTCAAACGCCGGTTAAGAAATCTTTTGGTAGTTTTGTAATTGTTATATTTTAAAATATTTTTTATTTACAAATATATTAAAATAATGTTTTTAAAATTTATTTTTTATATTATTGATAGAAAAAAATTAAATAAAAAAAATATTTAAGAAAAAACATTTTTATACGCAAAAATATTCATACACTTTTAAAATACTTTATTAGTTTTATGTATTTTCAATTTGCTATTTTATAAAGAGAATTATAATTAAAAAAAATCCCTTTCTAAAGTGTTCACACAATCAAGATTCTTCTTCTACCACATAGTCAATGGATTCAAGAATGGTTTATTTTCCTAATCGAATTAAGCACCGTGCTAGTTTTAGGGTTTTTCATTAAATGGATTTTGACACTTTTTTTTTACAAGAATATATAGTCAATGAATTAATGAGACGGTACACTAGGGTTTCTGGCTTTCTCTCCTTTCCTATTAAGAGAGAGACTTCCCCTCATTTTTTATTACCCTTTCTTGTCCTAAAAGCTTTCAACACCTCTTTTCTTTCTGTGGGATCCAAATCTTTCACTCATACATGTAAGTATAGTCGTCTACCCCAAGTCTTGCAATTGAGCCCAACAAGAGTGGCTTGTTGGGCCATTCATCTAAATTGCACCGGGAATGATATGATATTCGGATCCGAATAAAATCCGGATCCTAATAGTACGGGTGAGTGATAATAAAAGTATGATCATGCAACTCATGTTTGACTCAAGATGACAGATTAACCGATGCCTCGTTTCACCACATATTTGTTCTAATAATTGCGACAATGTTGAGTAACTCGTGGAGAATAGTCGACAGTATGTTTCATCAAATCTTTATGAATATTGTTGGAAATGTCAGAGATAGCACAATCATGCTCTAATTTTTTTTTCTAGATTAATATGGGTATCCAGACCAGCTTGCACGCACCTCGACTAATTTCACGGACCCTGAAGTTAACGACCATGTAAACCTCTAGTAACCATGAGAAAACTTGAACTCGTGATCATTAAAGAGCAAACTCAAGGCTTGCTCCAACTTTTGCATGGCATGGAGTGCTAGTTTTTGTTCGATTTCACACCACATGATATTCATCCAACCACAAACTCAATTTCGTATACATGGCATGATTGAAAGTGAGTAAATCACTAGCAGGTCCAGTCCATCGATTCAATCCTGTAATAATAAAATTTAAGAAAAAAAATTGAAAGCCAAAGTGAATTCATTATTTTTTGGTCTGAAATAGTATAATTATTTTTTTACATGGCTTATTAATTATTATGAGATTGATTAAGAACAATTTGATATTTTATTTTTTAAAAAGCATAGTGTAGAGATTGTATTGCTCTTGAAAGCAAAGTTTATTAAGAGGTGATCCAAAGCAATTTGGTTTTTTCTTTTTTTAGGCATAATGTAAAAACTATCATATCTTTAAAAGCTAGACTTCTCAAACTTGCAACTAGGGGTATTTTTGTATTTTGAAATTAATTTTTGAATGATTAACAAGTAGACATGGTTTTTTTTTTATAGATATAGATATTAATTTAAAAAGAAAAGTAGTTGGTGTTGGCAATACGTGAGGCGCCACTCCACGTCAAAACTCCATCTTACATGATAATATTCGAAGCGTCTTGTCGTGATCTTCTTAGTGATGTGACGTAGTGGTTGGACTCTAGTGAATTTTTTTTTCTTCTTCCCTTTCTTTTATCTCTTTTCTTTTTGTCAAAATATAAATGTGTCATTTCAACTTTTTTATCCATTTTGTTTCTCATTAGTTTGATTGTTATTTATTTTGTTTTTTATATTTTATATTGATTTTTTGTTCAATTTCATCCACCATATGGTTTCATTTAATTTTTATATCAAATTTGACCATAATTCTTTTGATTGTTGTTTTTTATATATTTTTATAATTGGTTTTTTAAACCTTTTCCCTTAGCATTTGATTTCAAATTATTTTTACATCAAATGTAGTTCTCATTCTTTTTATTACTATTTTTTTATCCATTTTCATTGCATTTTTTTTTATCCATTGGTATCTTGTTGATTTAGAATTTTGCTTTATTATTTTATAGGGTTTGACTTCTATAGGGTTAGCTCATGGCTAATGACGAGGGGAACTGGTTTTGAAATTCATCACAAGTTAACTTTGGCCTTTTCAGTTCCTTTTTAAATTTTTTTTTTTCAATTACATCATTCAACACTTGATTTATTGAAAATTTATCCCCATGCTTTTCTTTTCATTTTTTTCTATGAAGTTATCTCAATCATGTACTCATGAGCACAGGGTTAGTAGGTTGACTTAGAATTTTTTTTTGTTGCCTTTTTTTATTTTTTATTTTTTATTTTTCAGTTCACCCTTAAATATTGGTTGTTTGATAAATCAAACCTCATAATTTTATCTAGTTTTTTTTTTTTACAGTGTTGCCCCAATATCACAACCAATTTACAGATTTAATATGTTAACTCGGGTCGGGTTTTTTTAATGTTTTTCATGTTGTCAATTTTTTTCCAGTTTATTTATTGTCATTGCATTTTTTTATTCATATAATATTATTTAAGATTATCAAACCTAGTCGAGTCAATGATCAGAATCTTGTTTGCTTTTTAAAAAATATTTGCATCGCCTCAACATTTTTTTTATATTGAAAAAAA